>C687J35021_10002250_pt1 | contig 13829 bp, 12 predicted proteins | sample RifCSPhighO2_12_FD_35021 | JGI IMG/M metagenome (IMG submission 35021)
TACGACTTGCGCGGCAAGCACGCCGTGGTCATCGGCCGCAGCAACATCGTGGGCAAGCCCATGGCGCTGATGCTGCTGGCCAAGGACGCCACGGTCACCGTATGCCACTCGCGCACGAAGGATCTCAAGGCGCAGACGCTGCAGGCCGACGTGATCGTCGCCGCCGTGGGCAAGCGCAATGTGCTGACGGCCGACATGGTCAAGCCCGGCGCCGTAGTACTGGACGTGGGCATGAACCGCAACGACGAGGGCAAGCTTTGCGGCGACGTGGACTTCGACGGCGTGAAGGCCGTGGCCAGCCACATCACCCCCGTGCCCGGCGGTGTGGGCCCCATGACCATCACCATGCTGCTGGTCAACACCCTGGAAGCCGCCGAGCGCGCCGCAGCTGCCTGAAACCGTTTTAACGACTTGAACCAACCATCCGCACCGCCATCTATTCCTGCATGAGCAATCCCCTCCTCGACTTCTCCGACCTGCCCGCGTTCGACCGCATCACCCCCGCTGACGTCGCGCCTGCCATCGACACCCTGCTCGACCGCGCCAGTGCCGCGCTTGAAACCGTGACGGCACCCGGCTTTCCAGCGCAGTGGGACGCCATTGCGAAGGTGCTGGACGTGGCCACCGAGGAGCTGGGCCGCGCCTGGGGCGCAGTGAGCCACCTCAACAGCGTGGCCGACACGCCCGAGCTGCGCGCCGCCTACAACGAGGCCCTGCCGCGTGTGACCGAGTTCTGGACGCGCCTGGGCGCCGATGAACGCCTGTATGCCCAGTACAAAGCCATTGATGCAGCCCCCCTGAACGATGAACAGCGCCAGGCCCTGAAAAACGCCGTGCGCAACTTCATTCTCTCGGGCGCCGAGCTGGCGGGTGCCGACAAAGAGCGCTTCGCCCAGATCCAGGAGCGCCAGGCCGAGTTGCAGCAGAAGTTCAGCGAGAACACGCTTGACGCCACCGACGCCTTTGCCTACTACGCCAGTGAGACCGAGCTGGACGGTGTGCCCGAGGACGTGTGCCAGGCGGCCCGCGCAGCCGCGCAGGCCGAGGGCAAAGACGGCTACAAGCTCACGCTGAAAATGCCGTGCTATCTGCCCGTGATGCAGTTCGCCCGCAGCAGCGCCCTGCGCGAGCGGCTCTACCGTGCCTACACCACGCGCGCCTCTGATCAGGCCGAAGGCGACGCCACCCGCTTCGATAACAGCGCGTTCATCCAGGAAATCCTGGCCCTGCGCCAGGAAGAAGCACGCCTGCTGGGTTACGCCAATTTTGGTGAAGTGTCCGTGGTGCCAAAAATGGCGCAGTCGCCCACCGAAGTGGTCGCCTTTTTGCGCGACCTGGCCCGCCGCGCCCGCCCCCACGCCGAGAAGGACGTGGCCGACCTGCGCGCCTTCGCTGCCGAGCACCTGGGGCTGAACGATCCGCAGGCCTGGGACTGGCCCTACGTGGCCGAAAAACTCAAGGAAGCGCGTTACGCCTTCAGCGAGCAAGAGGTCAAGCAGTACTTCACCGCTCCGCGTGTGCTCGCGGGCCTGTTCAAGATCATCGAAACACTGTTTGAAGTGGCCATCCGTCCCGACCAGGCGCCCGTATGGCACCCCGCAGTGGAGTTCTATCGCATCGAACGGGGCGGCCAGCTCGTCGGCCAGTTCTACCTCGACCAGCCTGCACGCACCGGAAAGCGCGGCGGTGCCTGGATGGACGATGTGCGCACGCGCTGGCTGCGCCCCGATACCGGCACCTTGCAAACCCCGGTGGCCCACCTGGTGTGCAACTTTGCCAGCGGCGTGGACGGCAAACCCGCCCTGCTCACGCACGACGACGTCATCACCCTGTTCCACGAGTTCGGCCACGGCCTGCACCACATGCTCACGCAGGTTAACGAGCGCGACGTTTCGGGCATCGGCGGGGTCGAATGGGATGCGGTCGAACTGCCCAGTCAGTTCATGGAAAACTTCTGCTGGGAATGGAAGGTGTTGCAGCACATGACCGCCCATGTGGAAACAGGCGAGCCCCTGCCGCGTGCGCTGTTCGACAAAATGATCGCAGCCAAAAACTTCCAGAGTGGCATGCAGACATTGCGCCAGATCGAGTTCGCATTGTTCGACATGCTGCTGCACACCGAGCACAACCCGGCCCAGGACTTCATGCCCCTGCTGGACCTGGTGCGCTCCGAAGTGGCCGTTCTTCAGCCGCCAGCTTTCAGCCGCACAGCGCACACTTTCAGCCACATTTTTGCGGGTGGCTATGCTGCCGGCTATTACAGCTACAAATGGGCCGAGGTGCTGAGCGCCGACGCCTATGCCGCATTTGAAGAAACCGCCTCGGCCGACGGTTCACCCGACGCGGAAACCGGCCGCCGCTATCGCCAGACGATCCTGGAGGCTGGCGGCAGCCGCCCGGCCATGGAGTCGTTCAAGGCCTTCCGGGGTCGTGAACCCAGCCTTGACGCCCTCTTGCGCCACCAGGGAATGGCCTGACAATAGACACTTGTCACTTGCAGATATTGCCTGTCTGACCCCGGAGAATCCATGATGATGCTGCCGCCCACTTCCCATGCCCTGTTGGCCCTGCTGTGCCTTGTTGGCAGTGGCCTGGCCCATGCCCAGCAGATCCACCGCATTGTCGGCCCGGACGGCAAGGTCACCTTCTCCGACCGTGCGCCCAACAAGGAAACTGCCAGCACGATTCTGTCGCCCTCTGGCGCGGTGGTGCCCGTGAACTCGGCGCTGCCGCTTGAGCTGCGGCAGGTTTCCAGCCGCTTTCCCGTCACCCTGTATACCGGCGACGACTGCCCCCCCTGCGTGAGTGCGCGCAACCTGCTGGTCTTGCGGGGTGTGCCATTTACCGAGCGCACGGTGAACAGCAACGAGGACATCGCCGCGCTGCGTAGTCTCAGCAACAACACCAGCCTGCCGTTTGCCACCATTGGTAGCCAGCAACTGTTCGGTTTTTCCGACGGCGAATGGACCGAGTACCTTGATATGGCGGGCTACCCCAAACAGTCCCGGCTGCCCCCGGGTTACAAGCGCCCTGCAGCCACACCGCTGGTGGCTGCCAAGCCCGCCCTTCCGGCGTCAGCACCGGCCGAGGCGGCTGCACCGCAGCTCCCGGCTGCCAGGACGGTTCCGGCACCGCCCTCTGGTGGACCCACACCGGCCAACCCGGCAGGCATCCGGTTCTAAATGCTGCCCGGCCACATGGCCGGGCGCGCTTGTCAATACGTTAGCGTCTTGACTCCCTGGGCCGTGCCCAACAGGCAGACCTGCGCCTTCTGGTGCGCAAAAATGCCCACCGTCACCACGCCCGGCCACTGGTTGATTGCCGACTCCATTGCCAGCGGGTCAGTGATGGTGAGGCCGGTCACGTCCAGAATATGCTGGCCGTTGTCGGTCACCAGGGGCTGGCCATCCTTCTGACGCAGCGTCGCCAAACCACCCAAGGCAGCAAAGCGCCGGGCAATGTGCGCGGCCGCCATCGGTATCACTTCTACCGGCAACGGAAAGCGCCCCAGGGCGTCGACAAGCTTGGATTCGTCGGCGATGCAGACGAAGCGCTGTGCCAGCGCGGCCACAATCTTCTCGCGCGTGAGCGCGGCGCCTCCGCCCTTGACCATGTGGCCCTGGCCGTCAATTTCGTCCGCACCATCGACATAGACCGAGAGCTGCTCGACCGCGTTGGCATCAAACACCTGAATCCCGATGGCCTGCAGGCGCTCGGTACTCGCCACCGAACTGGAAACGGCGCCGCGCACCTGGTCCTTGACCGTGGCCAGCGCATCAATGAACTTGTTGACCGTGGAGCCGGTACCCACGCCCACGATGTCGCCGGGCACGATGTATTGCAGTGCAGCCTGGCCGACCAGGGTCTTGAGTTCGTCTTGGGTCAGGGGGGTAGGTGTTGTCATGGGAGAGAATCAGGGGGTGAACCCTGAATTATCCCTATGTCACTGATTCCCTACGCCCTCACCCGCCCATTCCTGTTCGGCCTGGACGCCGAAGCCGCCCACGATCTCACCATGGACATGCTCGCGCGCGGTCAGGGAACGCCGCTGCAGTGGGCCTGGTGCAACGAAACCGTCCACGATCCCATCGAGCTGGCAGGCCTGCAGTTTCCCAACCGCGTGGGCCTGGCTGCCGGCCTGGACAAGAACGCCCGCTGCATCGACGCGCTGGGCGCCATGGGCTTCGGCTTTGTCGAAGTGGGTACGGTCACACCCAAGGGGCAGCCAGGCAACCCCAAGCCGCGCATGTTCCGCCTGCCCGAAGCCCGCGCCTTGATCAACCGACTGGGCTTCAACAACGACGGGCTGGAAGCCTTCCTGAACAACGTGCAGCAGGCGAAGTTCCGCCAGAGGCAGAAGCATCCCATGCTGCTGGGCCTGAACATTGGCAAGAACGCCACCACACCCATCGAAGACGCCACGCGCGACTACCTCACTTGCCTCGACGGTGTGTACCCGCATGCAGACTACGTGACCGTGAATATCAGTTCACCCAATACCCAGAACCTGCGCGCCCTGCAAAGCGATGCGGCGCTCGACGGCCTGCTCGGCGCGATTGCCGAACGCCGCGAGCAGATAGCACAGAAGTACACCCGAGCGGACGGCAAGCAGCGCCGCGTACCCATCTTCGTGAAGATTGCCCCCGACCTCGACGAGGCCCAGGTGGCCGTGATCGCCTCCACCCTGCAGCGCCATGGCATGGATGGCGTGGTGGCCACCAACACCACCATCGGCCGCTCAGCCGTACAGGGTCTGCGCCATGCCGAGGAGACGGGCGGCCTGAGCGGCGCGCCGGTGCTGGAGCCCAGCAACCAGGTCATTCGCCAGTTGCGCGCGGCCCTGGGCAGCCGCTTCCCCATCATCGGAGTGGGCGGCATCATGAGCGCCGAGGATGCCGTGAGCAAGATCCGTGCGGGCGCCGACGTGGTGCAGATCTACACCGGCCTGATCTACGAAGGCCCTGCCCTGGTGGCACGCGCGGCACGCGCCATCAAGGCCCTGGCCTGAAAAGGCAGCGGCGCCCGGAGGGCGCCGCATGGATGGCACGGAAAGGGCGTCAGCGTCCGCGCAACCTGAGGATGAGGGGTAGCGCGACACCGACCCAGCGCACCATCCGCCGGGGGCCTGCGATCAGGGCAGCACCGGCCAACGCAGCCACGGCCACAGGGTGCTCCCGGGTGAACCAGGCCAGCCGCTGCACCAGGGGCGCATCGGCACCTGGCATCTGGCCGCCATCAGCCAGAGCCCGCGCCGCCAGGCGCTGTGCCTTGCGCGCACTCAGGCGTTCACGCTGCGCCGAGATGCGGTCAAGCACCTGCTGCTGTGCTGCAGAGGGACGGGGGCCACGGGCTCCGGTGGGGGATGCAGGCAGGCTCACAGTTTCTCCTTGATCTCATGCCAGTCCCGGGCCAGTTCCTGCCGCGTCAGCGCAAAGGCGTTGCCCGCCTGCCGCGCCACACTCACCAGCGCGAACAAAGCCGCCGCCCATGCCACCAGCCAGGTTCCGGCCACCAGCCATGCCACCCAAATGCGGTGGGGGGTGTCCCAGAACTGCACCAGCAGTGCTGCGGAAAGCAGAATCAGCGCAACCACGGTCAGTGCTGCCACGGCGATCGTGAGCAACAACAGCTGACGCAGCCGCCGCTTCTGATCCTGCCATTCCAGTCGCGCCAACTCCGCACGGTCCTCGACGGCCATGGCTCCTTCGATGGCAGTAGCCCGCCAGCGCAGAACGAAAGCCTCAAGCCCCAGGAGCGAAATCCAGTTCATGCATTTCTCCCAGGGGCTGACAGGCCCTGCGCGCAGGGGCGTTTTTCATCAACGGCGTGCAAGCAGAAAACCCACCAGCGCACCCACCGCCATGGCGGCCCCGGCCACGCGCCAGGGTTCGTCGTGGGCATAACGGTCCGCAGCACGGGCCGCATCCTTGGCCTGGTGGGCGGCTTCCTGAGCGGCGCGAACAGCGGCATCACGCACACTGTGCATGCCGTCATCCAGTCGCTGGCGCAGTATCTTGATCTCGGGCACGCTGTCAAGGTCCTTGTTGGCCATCAGGCCACGCAGGTCAGAGACCAGTTTTTCCAGTTCGGTCTGGGTGCTGTGCAGGGTGTCGGAAGCAGAGTTCGTCATACTGGCCTTTCGTTGCAGGTAAACCGTTTCACACATGCGCCGCAAAGGAAATGGGGCGCGGTACAGGCCCATCTTAGCGGTGATGGGAAGACCCCCGCACAAAAGCAGGGTTGCGCTGTCGGGTTCCGCACCATTCAGAGCAGGCCCGCCACATGCCCGGCGATGGCCAGCGTGCTGGTCAGGCCCGGGGATTCGATTCCAAAGAGGTTGACCAGGCCGGGCACGCCATGCACGGAGGGCCCCTGGATCACGAAATCGGAGATTGCCTCCTGGGGCCCAAACACCTTCGGCCGGATACCCGCGTAGCCCGGCACGAGCGCTCCATCGCGCAGCCCGGGCCAGTATTTGCGCACCTCGGCATAAAAGCCATCGCCGCGTGTGGCATCCACCACCAGATCATCGGGGAAATCCACCCACTGCACATCGGGGCCAAACTTGGCCTGGCCACCCAAATCCAGCGTGAGGTGCACGCCCAAACCCGCCGCCTCGGGAACTGGGTAGATCAGGCGTGAAAACGGTGCCCGACCGCTGAGCGTGAAATAGTTGCCCTTGGCAAAGCGTGCCTTCGGCACATGGGCCGGATCCAGTCCAACAAAGCGCGCAGCCAAGGCAGGCGCGGCCAGACCGGCGGCATTCACCACCGTACGCGCAGCCAGCCACGTTCCATCTTCGGCTACTAATTCAATAGCATTTTGCGCACACTGGGCATGCGCCAGAGGCGAATTCAGCGCCACAATTCCACCGGCATTCTCCAGATCGCCTTGCAACGCCAGCATCAGGCCATGGCTGTCCACGATGCCCGTCTCCGGCGAATGCAGCGCAGCCACGCATTCCAATGCAGGTTCCAACGCGCGGGCGCTGTCGCGCTCCAGCCAATCCAGCGCCACCCCATTGCCCAAGGCATGGGCCTGCACAGCCCGCAAGGCAGGCAGTTGCTCCACACTGGTCGCCACGACCAGCTTGCCGCAGCGACGGTGCGGCACGTTGCGCTCGGCGCAGTAAGCGTACATCAACGCTCGGCCCTGCACGCACAGACGCGCCTTGAACGAACCCTGGGCGTAATACAGCCCGGCATGGATGACCTCGCTGTTACGCGAGCTGGTGCCCGTGCCAATCGCATCAGCCGCTTCGAGCACCAGCACCTCGCGCCCCTGCAATGCCAGCGCTCTGGCCACGGCCAGCCCCACCACGCCAGCCCCCACCACGACACAATCGACCTTGTTCGTCATCTTCAAGCCTGCTCAAAACCTTCGAGCACATTCACCGCGTTCGTACCCAGCTCGGCAGCCGCATAGCCGCCTTCGAGCACGAACACCACCGGCAAGCCCATTCGCTGGAGCCGCTCACCCAGACGCAAAAAATCTGCCGAGGCCAGCGCGAAGCGCGAAATCGGGTCGCCCTCGAAGGTATCGAGCCCGAGCGAGACCACCAGCGCATCCGAACCATGGCCCGCGATGCACGCGCAGGCCTGCTCCAGCGCGGCAAACCAGGTCTGCACGCTGCTGCCCGCCGCCAGCGGCAGGTTCAGGTTGCAGCCTGCTCCGGCGCCCTCGCCCGTCTCATCGGCGTGGCCCAGGTAGAACGGGTACTCGGTGCGCGGATCGCCATGGATGCTGACGAACAGCACGTCCGCCCGGTCGTAGAAGATGCTTTGCGTGCCGTTGCCATGGTGGTAGTCCACGTCCAGCACGGCGACACGCGCCGCGCCCTGGTCGCGCAGCCATTGCGCAGCCACGGCGGCATTGTTCAGCAGGCAGTAGCCGCCCATGAAGTCCGGCCCCGCATGGTGGCCTGGCGGGCGGGTGCAGCAGAAGGCCGCACGCGCACCGGCTGCCACGCGCGCCGCCGCGCTGGCGGCGGCATCGGCCCCGGCCTTGGCCGCCTGCCAGCTGCCTGCGGCCAGCGGCGTGCCGTTGTCCATGGAGTACAGGCCCAGCTTGGCGACGAAGTTGTCTGGCTCGATGTCGCTGCGCAGCGTGCGCACGGGCCAGACCGAGGGGAAGGGTTGCACCTGGGCATTGGCCGGGTCCAGCGCCAGCCATTGCGCCCACGCCGTCTGCAGGAACTGCAGGTAGCGCGGCGCATGGATGCGCGCGAGCACGGCGCTGCTGTCCTGGTCGGGCGCCAGCAGCGCGTGGCCGCGTTCGGTCAGGCGGGCCTCGACGTAGTCGGCGCGCGCGGGCTTCTCGAAGCACGGCACGCGCTCGCCCCGGTAGAACTCATGCACCGGAGCGTGCAGGTGGTGCAGCGGGTTGTGGAAGGTGATCATGCGCCGAGTGTAAAAGCCGGCGCAGAACATTTAAATAATTTCAGCCCAGGGCTGCGGCCGCACGCCGCCTGCAAACAGCGGGTGCGCCTGCGCCTCCTCCAGCGTGAGCACCGGGGTCACACAGGCATCCATCTGCGCGAAGCGCTCACTCCACACGGCCAGCGGCTGCGAGGCCACGAGCTGCGCCACCTCGGCGCGCAGCGCCGCGCAGTCGCTGGAGCCGGGCAACTGGCCGCGCTGCCAGTGGCGCAGCACCCAGTCGGGGCGGTCAAAGACTTCGCACGCCGCCTTCCAGAACTTGAACTCCAGCGCGCCCACGGCCAGGTGGCGCCCGTCCTGCGTGGCGTAGAGGTTGTAGCAAGGCAGCACGCCATTGAGCAGGTCTTCGCCCGCACCGGGGCGGCGCCCCAGCAGCGGCGCCAGCATGGCGCCCGTCGCCCGGGGCATCACCAGTTGGGCGTGCAGGCCATGGGCCATGCTCACGTCCAGGTGCCGGCCCTGGCCCGTGCGTTGCACCTCGAAGACCGCCGCCAGCACGGCGATGCAGGCCATGGCGCTGCCGCCCGCCAGATCGCCCCACTGCACGTTGGACAGGGCCAATTCACCCGTGGGCGCACGCATCTGGTCCAGCACGCCCGACAGCGCCATGAAGTTGAGGTCGTGCCCCGCCTTCTGCGCCCAGGGGCCGTGCTGGCCGTAGCCCGTGATGGACACCATCACCAGGCGCGGGTTCAGCGCATGCAGCGTGGCCGCATCCAGCCCCAGGCCCTGCAGCACGCCGGGGCGGAAGCTGTCGAGCAGCACGTCGGTCTCCTGCACCCAGGCGCGCAGCCGGTCCAGGTCGGTGCTGTTGCGGAAGTCGATGGTGCGGCATTCCTTGCCGTGGTTGAGCGCCTCGAACAACGCCGCCAACGGCCGCGCCGGATCGCCCTCGGGCGGCTCCACCTTGACGATGGTGGCGCCCAGGTCTGCCAGCAGGCGCGTGGCGAACGGCCCGGGCAGGTTGCGCGTGAGGTCGAGCACGCGCAGGCCGGACAGCAACGGTGGCATGGAAGTCATTCGATTTCACCCATTATTTTTCTATCGATTCCCTGAGCCTGCATTCGACGCGGCACAGGCCAGCGGCCGCCGTGCAAGAGCCGCCCCGCCGCACTGGCGGCGTCCCCCTTCCCGCAAAGCGCAGCTTTGCGAGAGAAGGGGGAAGGCGCGCAGCGCCACAGGGGGTTGTTCTCTATAACCCCAATTGCTTGGAAATGATCTCGTTCATGATCTCGTGCGTGCCGCCACCGATCGAAAGGATGCGGTTGTCGCGGTACAGGCGCTCGACCAGCGACTCGCGCATGTAACCCATGCCGCCAAAGATCTGCACCGCCTCGTCGGTCACCATGGTGGAGACGGAGGTCGCGAAGTTCTTGGCCATGGAGACCTCAGCGATCGCCGACTCACCCGCCTGCATGCGCGCGGCGCAGCGGTAGGTGTACTCGCGCGCCACGTTCACTTGCGTGGCCATCTCGGCCAGCTTGTGGCGGATGACCTGGTGCTTGGACAGCGGCTTGCCGAAGGTGGTGCGCTCTTTCACGTAGGCCAGGCATTGCTCCAGCGCGAGCTGGGCCGTCATATAGGCCATGATGGCCAGGCTCAGGCGCTCGGCCTGGAAGTTGGCCATGATGGTGAAGAAGCCCGAGTTCTCCGGCCCCAGCAGGTTTTCCGCTGGCACACGGCAGTCCTGGAAGAACAGCTCGGCCGTGTCGGATGCCCACCAGCCCATCTTCTTCAGGTTGCGCCCCACGGTGAAGCCCGGGGTGTCCTTCTCGATGAGCAGCAGCGACACGCCGCCAAAGCCCGCCTCGCCCGTGCGCACGGCCACCGTGTAGTAGTCGGCGCGCGCGCCCGAGGTGATGAAGGTCTTGGAGCCATTGACCACATAGTGGTCGCCATCGCGCACCGCGCGGGTCTTGAGGTTGGCCACATCCGAGCCGCCGCTGGGCTCGGTGATGGCCAGGGCGATGATCTTCTCGCCCGCGAGCACCTGCGGCACGATGCGTGCCTTGAGCGCGTCCGAACCCGTGCGCCAGACCGGCGGCAGACCGATGTCCAGCGAGCCCAGGCTGGCGACAAAGCCGCCCGAGCCGCTGCGCATCAGTTCCTCGCTGGCGGCCACCTTCAGGAACACGTCCTGCTCGCCAGAGCCGCCAAACTCGGTCGGATGGCCGATGCTCAGCAAGCCTAGGCCACCCGCCTGCTGGTAGATCTCGCGCGGGAAAGCACCCTCCTCTTCCCATGCATCGATGTGCGGCTTGACGGCCTCGTTGACGAAGCGGCGCATGGTATCGCGCACCATGCCGTGGGTCTCGTTGAAGTAGTCCACGTACACGCTGGCCAGGGCAGGATCACGCATCCTCGAACCTCCGGTTTTCCTGCGCCATCTGGACCAGGATGGCCGCGGGCTCGAATCGCGCGCCATGCTGCTGCGCCAGTTCACGCGAGCGCTCGACGAAGCGCTGTACGCCCATGGCGTTGATGAACTGCAACGCCCCACCCTGGTGCGGCGCAAAGCCCCAGCCGAAGATGGAACCGATGTTGGTGTCGGCCACCGAACGCACCACGTTTTCCTCGAAGCAGCGCGCGGCCTCGTTGGACTGGATGAACATCAGGCGGTCCACCAGCTCTTGCTGCGAGGGCTGGTCGGCGCGCGGTGGATACAAGGCAGTCAGCTCCGGCCACAGGCTCTTTTCCTTGCCCTGGTAGTCGTAAAAGCCCTTGCCGGCCTTCTTGCCGACGCGGCCCAGCTCGACGCACAGCTTGCGCAGCACGGCCTCGCCAGGGTGCGTGGGGTAGGTCTTGCCTTCAGCTTCCAGATCGCGGCGCGTCTGATCGCTCACGTGCAGCGACAGGCTCAGCGACACCTCGTCCTGCAACGCGAGTGGGGGCATGGGCATGCCGGCCTTGACGCCGGCCACCTCGACGGAGCGCGGATGCACACCCTCGGCCAGCATGGCGATACCTTCCATCACGTAGGTGGCGAACACACGCGAGGTGTAGAAACCCCGGCTGTCGTTGACCACAATGGGCGTCTTGCCGATCTGCAGCACGTAGTCGAAACCGCGCGCCAGCGTGGCGTCCGAGGTTTTCTCGCCCACGATGATCTCCACCAATGGCATCTTGTCCACGGGTGAGAAGAAATGCAGACCGATGAAGTGCGCCGGGCGGCGGCTCACCTGCGCCAGACCCGTGATGGGGAGCGTGGATGTGTTGGAGGCGAACACCGCATCCTCGCCGATCACCGCCTCGGCCAGCTTGGTGCAGTCGGCCTTGATGGCGCGGTCCTCGAACACGGCCTCGACCACCAGGTCGCAGCCCTGCAGGTCTTCGTAGCGCGTGGTCGGCAGAATGCGCGCGAGCAGCGCGTCGCGCTTGTCCGGCGTGGTCCTGCCGCGCGACAGGGCCTTGTCCAGCAGTCCTTGCGAGTAGGCCTTGCCCTTATCAGCGTTGTCCTGCGTGGTGTCGAGCAGCACCACGTCGATACCAGCCTTGGCCGAGACGTAGGCAATGCCCGCGCCCATCATGCCCGCACCCAGGATGCCAACTTTTTTGACCTTGCCCTGCGGCTGGTTCGCGGGGCGCGACTGGCCCTTCTTGATGGCATTGAGCTGGTACCACAGCGTGCCGATCATGTTCTTGCTGACCTGCGAGACGATACAGGCGGCAAAGTAACGCGACTCGACCTGCAGCGCATTGTCGATGTCGAGCAGGCAGCCCTCGAACAGGCAGCTCATGATGTGCGTGATGGCCGGGTAGTTGCCATGGGCCTTGGCGTTGGCCATGGAGGGGGCGATGGCCAGCATCTGCACCACGGACGGGCTCTTGCTGTCGCCGCCAGGGATGCGGAAACCCTTGGCGTCCCAGGGCTGCACGGGCTTGGGGTTGGCCAGGCACCAGTCACGCGCCATTTGCAGCAGTTCCTCGCGCGAGGCCGCCAGGTCGTTGACGATGCCCAGGCCCTTGGCCTTGGCAGGACTCAACTCCGTGCCCTGGGTGATGAGCTCGAAGCTCTTCTGGATGCCGATCAGGCGCGGCAGGCGCTGCGTGCCACCGGCACCGGGCAGCAGGCCCAGCTTGACCTCGGGCAGGCCGATCTTGGCCTTGGTGTCATCGATGGCAAAGCGGGCGTGGCAAGCCAATGCCAGCTCCAGGCCACCGCCCAGCGTGGTGCCGTTGAGGGCGGCCACCACGGGCTTGCCGCATTTCTCCATGCGGCGCAGCAGGGCCTTGAGCTCCTCGCCCAACTGGAAGGCCTGCTCCACCGTGGTGATCTGGCTCAGCTGGTCGATGTCGGCACCGGCGATGAAGCTGGACTTTCCCGAGGTGAGCACCAGACCCTTGAGGCCCTCTTCCTTTTCCAGGCGGTCGAGCAACGTGGCAAAACAGCCCAGCAGTTCGGGCGTGAGCACGTTCATGGCGCGGCCGGGCTGGTCGAAAGTGACCAGACCAACGCCGCTGGCGTCCACTTCGAAAGTGACGGAATCTTGCTGTGTCATGGGTTCGCCTCGTTCAAACGCGTTCGATGATGGTGGCGATGCCCATGCCGGCACCGACGCACAGGGTGGCCAGGGCCGTGGATTGGCCGGTGCGCTCCAGTTCGTCCAGCGCCGTGCCCAGGATGATGGCGCCCGTGGCGCCCAGCGGGTGGCCCATGGCAATCGCGCCGCCGTTGACGTTCACGCGATCGAGCGACACGCCCAGGTCGCGCGCCGTCTTCATGGGCACGGTGGCAAAGGCTTCATTCACCTCCCACAGGTCGATGTCCGACACCGCCATGCCTGCCTTGGCCAGGGCCTTGCGCACCGCGGGGGTGGGGCCGGTCAGCATGATGGTGGGCTCGGAGCCGATGACGGAGCACATGCGCACCTTGGCGCGCGGCTTGAGGCCCGCCTTGTCGCCCGCCGCCTTGCTGCCCAGCAGCACCAGCGCCGCGCCATCCACGATGCCCGAGGAGTTGCCCGCGTGGTGGTGGTGGTGGATTTTTTCGATGGTGGTGTACTTGTCCAGCGCGGTGGAATCAAAGCCCATGCTGCCCATCATCTCGAACGAGGGGTTGAGCTTGGCCAGCGATTCGACCGAGGTGCCGGGGCGCACGGTCTCGTCGCGGTCCAGCATCACCAAGCCGTTGATGTCCTTGACCGGAACGATGGAGCGCGCAAAGCGCCCTTCGGCCTGGGCCTGCGCGGCGCGGCGGTGCGACTCGGCGGCAAAGCCGTCCAGATCGGCACGGCCAAAACCTTCGAGCGTGGCAATCAGGTCGGCGCTGATGCCCTGCGGAATGAAGGCCGTGCCGCTGTTGACGCGCGGGTCCATGACCCAGGCGCCGCCATCGCTGCCCATGGCCCAGCGGCTCATGGACTCCACGCCACCCGCGACGACCATGTCTTC
>C687J35021_10002251_pt1 | contig 13825 bp, 15 predicted proteins | sample RifCSPhighO2_12_FD_35021 | JGI IMG/M metagenome (IMG submission 35021)
TTTCGCAAGCCATGTTCCCGCCGAATTCCTCACCGCATATTGGGAATAATACTTAATGTCGAAGTTCCTCCCGATAGAAAAGATGATATTATCAACGCGAATATCCGAGATGGCGGCTAAAATAGCGAAAGTGATGCGCGCCGAATCCACGGTAGCCGGAGCGACTGTCCCGGTTTCCGTAGCCGTTGACCAAGGAACTTTTACGAGGTTCCATCCGACTTGGAACGCCGTGCCGTCCGCCTGCGCCGTCTGCGCGACGCCCGTCCAGTAATTCGTCGTAAGATCGTTCCCCCAGCGGAATGTTACGCTCGTGAGATTGGCGAGGTCGGTCGAATTTTTGACATANAAGAGCAGAAAGATATCCGCCACCTCGTCGTCATCCGTCAGNTCGAGGGCGGTCATGGTGGTATTTTGGATGCCATCCCCGGAAGCGGCGAGGTCCACCCGCACCGCGCCGCCACCCGTATATTTCGTAATCGTGTCCTGGGCGACGCCGGAAGCCGTAGCGACCGCGCTCCACGTTCCATTATCGTCCACGTCGTTCATCGCGTTCAGGGTCTTTCCCGCCCGTGTGCGCCAGTTGATGCGGATGAACTTCGTGCCGTTGTTCGATTCGATGGTGAGATTCTTCTGCGAGATTCCTTTCCTGCGGTCAAATCGTTCCAGATACGTCCGTTGCGCCGTGTCCCAGCTCATCCGATCATCCTGCGGATAAAGATCAATGAGTTTCTTATAGTCCGACGGGAGAGAGTAATTATAGACGTCGTCATGCACCACGGAGGCGAGTCCTTGGATGCGTTCGGTCTCTATCGGGTCAATTTTGGCGAGCATCGTATTGGCNCCGCGTTCCAGNGCCGCCTCCAAATTCCGCACNTTGTTCAAGGTTCCCGAATGGCCGATGCCGATCAGGTGTTCCTTGACCTCCGTGATGCTGTGCATATCACTTCACCGGAATATCGGGGATGAGATTGACCCAAATCGCGCTGTTCGCTCCCGTGGCTTTCGCGTTCATACGCAAGTATCTTGCGCCAATCGGTTCCAATATGTCCGAAATCGTCGTCGTGGAAACGGTACTGCCGCCGTTATTCGTTTGCGTGATTGCTATTTGCTGTATCGTCGAAGTCGCGGTCATGGACCGCTCTCCACGGAAGCTCGTGGCGGAAAACACCGTAGCATAAGGGAACCAATCAACAGCATTCTGCGATTGTTCCCAATTATAGGTAACGACGCTCGACGACGACGAGGCGACTACTTGGATATTCGTCCGCACGCGGCTCGCGCTTCCTACCGTGAAATACGGACTTTGTCCCGCACCCTTGCTCCCATTAAAACCATCGGCGCCAATGGTGGACGTGCCGTTTCCCGTCGCGAGGAACACTCCCGCCGTTCCTCCACTCGGCGTGGAGGTGGCGCTATTCACCGTCGCCGCATTATTGTCGTCGCTATATGCGTCTTGCAGGATGAATTGCGACTCGCTGGCGAATATCTTCGCTTGATATCCCGCATAGAGCCATACGGCCAAAACGAGGATGCCGAGCGGAAGATATTTTATCAATGTTTTTTTCATGGATTTGTTGAATGAGTTAATCTCCGACTCATCCCCGCCCGCATGGAGTCGGGCGGAGTGAATCGAAGATTATTGAGTTCTCGTTATGTCGTATTGAACGCTACTTGAAGCGACACCTATAGACGTTGTTGCTGGCGTGCGGTTCAAGACATCGAATACGATATATCCCGAAGTTGACGATGCTCTTACCCCGCCGATCTCGAATGAAAGTCCGCCTTCGGTCGTTTGTTCCCGAACGCGGCTTTGATCCCATGAAGGGAGTTTGCTGGTAAACCATGCCTGAACAACATCGCCCGAAATGACGCCGGTTACGGCACATTCATACTGGAGCGATGAGGTCGCGCTGAATGACAAGTTATCAGTCCCTCCGCCTTGAGTAATGGTCGGATAGGGATTCGCACACGTGCCGATAATCTTCTTCGCGATATTCGTCTGCCCCGTATCTGCGGCGTTCGCCCATGTGCCGCCGATGGTAATCCCGTGAGGGAATCGCGTGCCGGGGGTGGATGCCCCGAGATCGAGATTGACTGGAACTGGTTGATTACCACCAACCAGAACCACCACGAACAACGCGATGATAAACGCGGTGTTCAGGGGAGTCAGCCATTTGTTCACTGAATCCATATCTGGTTAGAAGGTTAGTGGATAATCTAAGCGCTTCCGTTACTCGCCGCATATCCGGAGAATGTCTCCATATAGGAAACCTCCAAATAGCGGTTAACCAACATCCAGTTGTCGTTGTCCGAGAATCGCGGTTCGACCGGCGGGTCCATCTCCAGATCGGCAAGCACGTTCCGCGTGATGGTGTGCATGCGCGAGAGGAAATGATACGAGGTGTTGGCGTTCGAGGCCGAGTTGTACGTCGATCCGAGAATGCCCGATTGTTTGATGGCAACCTGGCCGTAATCGGTATCGAATATGTTGAGGTTGTTCTCGCCGCCGTTCGCAAGGAGCGTCGAGTTCATCACCTCCTTCGCCGTCTTGTAGAGCACGAGAGGTACGGCGACCGCGGCGAGATTGTATCCGCCCCATTCGCCATCCTGGGCTTGCTGCGACCCCAACCGAACGTTGAGCGTCCAAGCGTTATCCGGAGTAAACGCGCCCAGCTCTAGATTGTCCACCGTCGCTCCCGTGAGGGTGAGGTGGGAATTGGAAGCCATGGGTTGCCCGTCGGGAGTGGTTGTAACCGATCCCGCGAACGCGTCGCCGTAGGTGTCGAGAAGCGCCGTCCTGTCTTGGGTCAGACGCGCCCGATCCCCGATATTCCGCCCGATCTTGGCGCGAAGCCCAACCTGATCGGTCTTCATCGCCTCCACCGAAATCGGAATTTTCTTGATCCATTTCCGCAAGGTAACCGTCTTCTGGTTGCCAATACGGACGTTCGTCGTCGTCAACTCTTCCTGTTCTCCCGTCTCCTTGAACAGCCCCACATTGGAGTATTCATCGAAAATCACCGCCATCTTATCCGTCGTCGCCTGCTTGAAGAACATTTCGTCCCTCGAAGTCAGGTTCTGCGGAAGTTCCTCGCGCTCGTATTCCTCGTGCACGAACTTATCTATGGCGGTTCGGAAGCCATCGGGTGAGAGTTGAGTCGTGTTGCCGCCTGTGTACATAGTGTTTCGGGTTTACGGATTAGGCCACGTCAATCCGATAGGCACGAGGGTCAATTTCGACATCAAGCTCCGATTTAGCTTCATTGCCCCCGACAATCTTAAGTCCCGATGTGTCTGCCGATGCCGCATCCTTGATGCGGAATAACGGTCCCGAAGACGGAGAACCCGTCGCGCTGTAATCAATCAACGTAACGTCTCCGAGTAATCCAACCAATTCGGTCAAAGTGTTCAAGCTCGCCGCCGTTTCCGCCAGAGCGCGTATTATGGACGCGCACGGAATGGGCCGGGCGATCGTCGCCCAATGATCAATAACGGTCCCGGCGGTGTTGACCGCCGCATTCTCCGCGGCCACGCCCTCAAAGAGATGCGTGCCGAGAACCGGGGTATCTGCCGCCGCGACCACCGCCGTGTTCTGGCCCGCCACGCCAGCGGTATAGGTGCTGTTGGACAGCGTATGGATCGGCTCTCCCGCGTAAAAGCGGGTTGCCGAAGCCGCGATGCGGACGTTCCGCGTAACATGAACGCCAATGACCGCAAGATCGTTGACGTAGTGGCATTTTCGTCGCTCACGCGAAAGTTCCCGCAGAGTATACGGATCGCGCGAGAAGCCACATAATATGTGGTTCATTTGGTTTCAGGTGATTAAATGGATAAGCACCTGAATACGATACTAGCCATTCCAGAAATTGCCTTTGCCGTCGGTGAAGCGCTTTTTCTTATTAGGCAAGGTGGTGGCAAATTGCTTCCCATCCCATACCCATCCCGCGTCGCGCATGGCTTTGAGGTCGGCAGGCGAAAGTTTCGGTATGCTCCCTTTCGCCTCTTCGTGCTCGGTATTCGCCGGATTGTCGGAGCGCGTTTCTTTCGACTTCAACGCTCTTCGCAACTCGGCGTTCTGGGCGAGAAGCCGGTCGGCATTAAGCCCCCCGATGGCGAACTTAATATCCGTTTCAATGCTGCCTGTAGGGTTGACCCGATTCCGCCATATCTCCACCGCGGCTTGCGCTTCGGCTTCGGACGTCGTGAGAGCGCGAGCGTACTCCAATGCTTGCCCCGTCTGGAGAATCTTTTGATTCTCGACGCGTTCTTTGGCAAGTACGGCTTGAAGCTGGGAAGCAGTGATGGGTTTTTCCTCATCCTCCTCCTCTTCCTCTTCTTCATCCTTTTTGCGCTTCGCCTCGCGCAATTTGAATGCGGCGTCCGCCGCGGCCCGCTCCGCCGCTTCCCGGCGTTCGCGTTCCTGCTTGGCTATCGCTTCGTAATCAGGTTTTGAAGGTTCTTTCTCACGAGCTTCTTTTTCCGCTCGCTGTTTGGCTTGCTCCTCTTCGGAGAGTCCTTCGAGCGATGCCTCAAATTCCGCATCCGCCTTTTCCTGCTCCGCTTTCGCGGCTTCCGCGGCGGCGGTTTCCGCGGCTTTCTTTTCTGCGTCAGTCATAGAGACATCCAGTTTCAAGAGGTGGTGCTCATCGGCTTTCGCCGTTTAACGAAAACCGCCCTTTCGGAAGAGGGCGGATCGGAGGGACCCAATGCAAAGGTTGAGTTTGCATTGGGCCTTTCAAATCGGCCCTCTCCCACTCAACCTGGGCGACGTTTTCAAATGGTAATGTTCTCTTCCTCCTTTGTCAGCGACTCTCCCGTCATCAGTTTGAGACGGCGGTCTATAACCTTTATCAGATAGATGAGCAATTTGGACGCGATGAGATCGGCTTCGGTTTCCGATTTCAACACCGCTTTTTGTTGCGCATGCCAAACCAATTCATTCTTCAGGAGCGGCCATAGTCCCGTTTGGAATACTTTGGCCTGGCTGATATGGGTCTTCACCTGGGCTTCGGATAATTCCTTGCCGCGATGCATCCACTTCTTGCCTGCGATCTGGAGAATATCCTCTATCGCAACGGTATTGAACACGTCATCCACCAGGAATTTCGCCAACCGTCGCTGTAACACGCGCTGTTCGTCCATATTTACTTCGCGTTCTTTGCCTTCTTCGCTTCTCGCGCGACTTTTCGTGCCTCCTTTGCGGCCTCCTTCTCCGCTAATGCCGCCTCTTTTGCCGCTTCCTTTTCGGCTTTTCGCGCCGCTTTTTCTGCCTCCTTCTCCGCCTTCTTCGCTTCGGCTTCCGCATCATCTACCTCTTCCAGTTCTCGCGCCTTATTGTTTTTGAAGTCCCAGAAAAGCCCGTTCGGGACTTTTACGCCGTCTTTCAGGAGAAGCCCTCCGAGACGATCATATTCGGCGAGTAATTTGTCCGGGTCTTCATCCCCAACCCCGCCCGAAACTTTCCCCTCGCGCATCACCATGCCTTCGATCGCGCGTTGCAGTTTTTCCGTTCCCGCCAATTTGTATCCGCGAATTTCCATAATCTCTATAATGTCATTACGGATATTTCGACCTTTATACGCCCGCCATGCCTCTCGCCAACTGCTTTCGTTCCGTCATGTTCCCCAGTTGGTTAGTTGGTTGTCCGGTTTGCGCCGCCATATTCTGTCCCATAATATCATTTATGTTTTTTGCAAGCAATTCTTCCCCTTTGCCTTTGAAGAACGTATGGGCGAGTTTTCGCGCCAACGCTTCGGGCGTGAAATACGGGTCCTGACGGACGAGTTGATAGAACTGACTCATGATGCCCTGCTGGTACTGCTCGTTTTCCGGCAACATCATTTCGGATTCGGTTTTCGTAAAGTATTTCCGTTTGGAAAAGATGTACGGATTCACGCGGTACAAAACTTCTTTGTGTTCAGGATAGCCGGATTCGGACAGCAGTTCAAGATTCGCATACTTTTGTTCCTCCTCACTCATGCGCTTTCCGACCAATGCTTCTTCAAACAGTATGTTTTTCGATACTTTCTTTCCGTCCACCGTCTGATCGCGGAGAATAAAACGGCGATACGTCGGATTTCCTGTCAACTCATCGAGTTCCGCGACGGTAAGATGCTGTAGAATTATATCCTGCATAAGCGAGCCGACCTGAATGACCGACGCTTCGATAGATTTCGTTACGCCGCCCATCAGCACGCGTGCGCTCTGTACCGCCTGGCTAACCGTATATGCCTTCTGCGACGCTTCTGGCAATTCGCCGGTCTGGGTTTCGGATACCGATTTCTCACCCAAGGATTTCTCGATTTCCTGCAGAGTTCGGAGCGATGAATCGCCGCGGCGCGGCAAAATCGCGCTGACTCTCACATCGGGATTGGTGAACGCGGTTATGCCTCCGGGGAATATGATCGAAGAATCAATCTTATCCGAGCCCGTTTGGGCGATGGGCGGCTCCGCATCCAGGAACTCGCGGTTCATATGCACTTCCCACATCGCGTCCATCAACTGGTCATCCCATCCCGCCTCATTCATCAGGGATTTATAGAAATAAAAATGCTCGCCAATGCGGTTGTAGCCAAACGGAACGATATCATATTTCGGAGCGTTCCGATTGTCCCGATGTCTTATAGGATTCGCTTCCGCGTCCTCTTTGCCGAAATAAATGCCGTTTAGAAAACATACCTCCGTATCGTCCGTTCGGCTTTTCCACGTCGCTTCCTCGATGGAAGTGAGATGCTCTTCGTCTTTTATGTCGTAAAATAACCCGTCCGACTCGTTATAAATCGCGCGGACGCCCGGCTGGACGTATTGCCAGTTCTCGTGCCTGCCGTATTTCGCCTTTGCTTCCGTCCAATCAATGTAACGCACCGACAGGATGGCTCGCTGTCGCTGGATATTCTGCTCGTAAGCGTTCGTGATTTTTATTTGCGACGCAGAATAAACGGGGAATTTCGGGCCGGACAACACTTCGTCCAGAATTTCTTTTTTCGCATATATGCCGTCTTCCCTCATCTGCCGCACTTTCTGATAAATCTCGAAATACTCCACGCCCATATAAGTAACGGGAGAAGTAAGCATACCCATCGTGGCGAGAAGATAGGATGAGCGGTAATTGGACACTTCGGGGAGCGTTATCCATTCCATCACCGTATTCATCACGTCGCTCATCGCCACGTCCTCTTCCTGCTTCTCGTTTTGCGCCTCGCTCGACGGTATGGCGTATCTCGCCGTCAGATGCGCATGCATGGCCATACCGCGGCTTCTCGCTAATCCGCGCGTGCCGCGCCATTTCCATCCTTCTTGCGGGTCTTCCACGTTCTCGTCCACGAACGAATAAAACGTCCGCCGATCACGAGAATCGCGGTCTATGGGCGAATAATTATTTAATTCTTCATATCCCGTATTGAGAATCCGATCTCCGATGGCGTAGTCCTTTTTGACGACAAATGTAAGCTCCCGAATTTCCACACCCGGTTGATACAGCGAAACTGGCGTCTTTTGATGAATCTCACCAATCACATTCCCATTTTATTGTGCAAAATTTATATTTGTCAAATATTATTTGCGATTATACCCGGCCCATTGCGGACGGTAAGTGCGGACCTCTTGATATTCATTCGACATCTTATCCTCGGAAACCGCGAGATACCGCAATGCGTCCGAAAAATGCGAAGCCCAGTCCTTGTAGGGATTGTCCTGGAACATTCCCCGTTTCTCGTCCCATTCTTGATGATATTGCGTGATCGCTTCCAAAAATAACACCTGCCCTTCATCAATCCATAAGCGGTTGAACATCCGTTGTACGGCGGCGACGCCATTCTGCACGCCGATGTCGGGGACAACCTGCACGTCATATCTCGCTTGTTCCAACTGCTCTTTCCTCGTTTTTCCCGTCGTTTCCTCGCGAGCGGTTACGTCGTGCGGGAAAAAGTGCTGTCCGAAAAAATAGGGTTTCTTTTTGATTTCCAGCATGCCGTCAAGCAATCCTTGGTCGCCGCTCCCTTGCCAAGTATCAATGATTTTCACCTCGTTACTCACTCTCTGCGCTATGATGCATACGAGATTCGCCCCCACCCCCAAATCCCAGAACGTATGCGCGGGGATGGATTTGTCGTAAGGAACCAATTTAATCCGCCCTTCGTTCCGCGCTTTCGCGATGAGCTTGCCGTAATACGACCCTTTGATTGCGGCTTCGGTAGAAAGGTTCCATTCCTGCTCAAACTCTTCTTCCATCATCAGTCCTTTCCCGATGAGTTTCCTGTCGTCCTCAACAGCGCGGCGAAGGGCGATGATGGTCGGCCCAGATTCGGTTGCTAAACTTCCCGCCACATTCTGCCACAACGAAAACCATTCGGGATCGTTCTTCCCCGCTTCATACGTCCGATAAAGATGGTTCTTGCCCTTAATAGTGCCGAGAAAAATAGCGTATCCCAGATGATCCGCCAATGCTTTGGAGAGCACTTCGCCGAAAATGTTGGAGGGTTGCTGGCTGTATTCGTCGAATGAAACGCCGGATGGCCCGATGCCACGAAAACTATCGGGAGAATCCGCTCCGAACAACATCAGCCGCGATCCGTTTGGATAGCGCACCGAAAGTTCCTGTTCGTTGGTGAACGCTCCCGGAATCGGATTCGCATAATATTTAAGCATGTCCCATGCCACATTCTTCGCTTGTTTGTACGTCGGCATGATATGGCAATACACCCTCTCGCGCATGAGAGGGACAAGATCGCTTTCGGTGAGATCGGGTGCGAGAAATTTTAATCGCCTCGCTTCCCATTCGTCATCCAACGCGGCTCGCTGATGATGGTTTATGACGGCGGTGGTCTTCCCCGCTCTCCTGTGTAAAATGAGCACGAGCCACCGGAGCAAACTCTCGTGCATTCCTTTCGCCCATTCACGCGGTTTGTAGGGAATGACGATTTCACGGGTTTCCATTCGCATCCTCGCAGTGAGTTCCTGCTAAAAGGTCAGTTTTGTGGTCTTGCTATTTTGTGCTTTTCTTCCGTTTTTTGACATATCCGCGATACGATTTGCCGCCGATGAAGCAAACGTGGACGTATTTACCGCGCGGCAAAGACATCGTCCTCACTCTACCGCCGCGACGGACGCACGAATCGAATAATTTTGGCATAATCTCATAACGCGATTAGCGCCAGAAAACCAACCATAATAATTATAAACGCCCAAGAGTCAATCTCTAATTCCCGCAGGAGGCGCATCTTCAAGATGATGGTTTACGATTTTCTTCCCAAGCCATCGGGCGATGAAATCCAACGTCTTTCCCAACTCTTGCGACAGTTCTTCCGGCTCGAAGAGCTCTTTGGAGAAGTGATACATACAAGTATATTCCTTTCCGTCTTTTTTTAACACGATGACGAGTTCCGGCATACTACGTCTTCATGTCTTTATCCTCCATCATGCGCCCTCCCTTCATCATGTGCTTGCCTTTCGGCATTTTCTTCTTGAAGAGATGCCCCTTTGAAGGAGCCGAAGCGAATTTTGGCTTGCCGAGTTTGTTATAGACGACATTATGTCCTTGTCTTCCGAGTGGCATACAATTTCAATTACGACTAATCGTGATCGTTCAATAGCGCCTCCTTTTCCAATTTCTCCTCGTCCGCCCATACCTCCAATTGATTCTCCCGAATAATACTGTGCTGTTTGTTGTAGAGGCGAGAGTAAAAATGGATGGCTTTGGCGATGTCCGTATATCCTTCCGCCGGACTGCGCTCGCGCTTCTCCGGGATGAGCATTTTGACGGTGGCGAGGTTGGCGACGACCGATACGGCATGCTCGACCGACAGCCGCGTTGACTTCACCGGATCAATGATTTCGTCTTTCACTTCAAAATCCCCTCCCGCGTTTTCTTGAATCTGCTCGTAAGGAGCGCGAAGAGCGTCGGTAAGCAAGGATTCCGGCAATTCGTCGGCAATCTCCTTTAAGCAGAGTCCTCCACCCTTCACATATCCTTCCTGCATGGCGGCCTTTGAGGAGAACACCGCATCCTCGATTTTGAGTTTCTTGTAGAGCGAATCCGCCTGCGTCGACGCGCCGACGCGGATGACGCCGACAGCGGACGCCATGGACGCGATGCGGCGTTCCAAAAGTTTCTTGTGGGGTTCATCGTGCGTCTCCTCGATTTGGCCGCGCAATTCTTCGATGCGCTTGGCTATGGCCGAAGTGTTCTCTGCTGACATTTCTTCTTCGCCCATAACCACTTTCATGTCTTTCGCCCCCGCGCCACCTGTGGCGACCGCATCCTCTCGCGCATCGCTATCCTTCACGACTAATTTTTCAAGGAATCCCAAATGCCTCATCTCAACATTGGCCAATTTCATGCCCTTGTCCTTGTTGATGAACGTCGCTCCGCAATAGATGGCGAGATCATCGAATTGCTCCGTGCGGAGCGAGGGAACATGCACGGGGAAGATGTCCACGCCGGGCTTCTTCACTTTCACGCCGTTTTGCATCGTGAATACGGCGCTGAACCAATCAACGAGCACCTCTTCCGAAAATCCGGGAGCGAAAATGGCGAGTTTCGGATTCTCTTTTAAGAGCGGGTTGATGGCTTGCGCGACGTGCGCGACATTATCAATTTTGTGATTCGTGATGAGGACGAGAATATGTTCGGCCACCATCTCAAACCGCGCCGCATTGTTGACGAACGCTTTCGCCCCGACTTTCGCCGGGAATCGCATTCCCTTGATGATTTCGGTTTCGATAATGCCTTTGAATCCCTCCACGACGTCAATATATCCGTCCATTCCCGTTTCCCACACCATCTTGGCGATGATGACGCCCAATTCGTCGTCTTCCACCGATACCTTCGCAATTTTCTCCAAATCCTCCAGCGATTCAATTTTTTTAGCGCATTTCTCGATTTCAGCTTTTATCTTCTCCGCTTCGGCGAATAACTGCTTGCGAATTTCCATGAGGCCGTATTGCCTATCGTCCCCTACTCGCGTCTGTGAACCTCGCAGAAGTTTGAAAATATGATGGATCAATTTTCCGCCGATGGTTATCGTCGTCGTCGTCCCGTCTCCTGCCAAATCGTTCGTCTTCTTGGCCGATTCCTTGAAGAATGTAGCCACGAGATTCTCGTATTCGTTCTCCGGCTCAATAACCTGGGCAATGGTATGGCCGTCGTTCGTATTGCGGGGGCCGCGATTAAACGTGCGATAGAGAAGCGCGTTCGCGCCGTGAGGACCCAACGTGCGTCGCACGGGTTCATAAATCGCGTCTACACCACGCAAGATGTATTCCCGAGCTTTATCGTCGAGTGCGACAATAGTGGGACGGTTCATATCTTCAAATTGTTATCGTTCAATCCGTGCGGTTGTATCGGCCCCCGATCCGTTTTCGGCTTCTCGCTTTGAGTCGAGCTTTTCGTTGGAAAATCGGTAATGACGCACATAATCCCCCAGAATACCGTCGTGTCCGATAGATGCAATCTAGCCAATTCTTCGCGCGTTCCTTCAATAATCGCCTCCTTTTTTTCGGTCGTCAAACCGAATTTGTTTCGGACGTTGTTCTCCAATTCCGAACGGCTGGAAAAATCTTTCGCTTGAATTACTTTCATAATTATTGATTCCACGTTATTTTTATTTCTCCGTTTCCGGGAAGTTCGATTTTGTCTGGCACCACTTTCTCGTAATGTTTTGAAATAAGTTTATCATTCCCCGATAGTTCTTTCGCCAGCATAATCTCGCGGACGGACATCTTCACCGCGGAATCTATGCCCGCTTTGATGTCTTGGAGGAGTTGATTGTATTTTTTGATAACCGCCTGTATCTCTTGGGGAGAATATAAAAGGTCGTGCTCGTTCATATATCGCTCATGCTCTTCCTTCGCGGTCTTGCGGCCTCGCTTGCCTTTGATACTTTTTCTTCCGCTTCCTGGGCCGCCGGAAAAGTTGGGATTGCCTTTTGGATTATTTAGATTGCTTTTCACGATAAAAATGTCGAATTGGCTATTTTTCTACAAAATCNTTATACCGCTTTCGGANCACATCNCAATAAACTTCCGAAATCTCCATCATCCGACATTCTCTTCCNGTTTGCTCTGCGGCGATGAGGGTGGAACCAGAACCGCCGAAGAGATCGAGGATTATCTCTCCTCTTTGTGTACTATTTTCTAATGCTCTTTTAACCAATTCAAGCGGTTTTTGAGTGGGATGCGCCATCATATTGGATGCCCGTCGTTTTATTTCCCACACATCGGCTTCAAATCTGGTCTCCGCAAAAAAGTGCTTTCCTTTCTTCCAACCATAGAGAATAGGTTCCGCCCTCTTAATCCTCTTAATTTTGGGATTTTTTGTCTTAATTACCATTTCATGTTTGTGCCGATAATCGCCCCATCCTAGCGATGTATTGTTTTTCACCCATATAATCGGAGTAGAAAATTCAAATCCGTTACTACGAAGCGCATAAAGAAAAGTCGGGAAGGAACTATAGCCCGAGCAGATATAAAATATTCCGCCATCTTTTGTTGCATCATGCATAGATGCAACAAAACTTTCTGCGAAAAGAATAAATGCTTCTTCGTCCATATTGTCATTCTTTATTTCATCATATTTTGTGCCTTTGTAATTGACATTATATGGTGGATCAGTGAAAACCATATCCGCCTTCTTCCCGTCTATTAGTTTCGCCACATCCTCCCTACTCGTGGCGTCTCCGCACATTAGAAAATGTTTTCCTAACTGATATATTTCTCCTCGCTTACTTTTCGGCTTTTTAATATTCGCGGCTTCCGCTTCCGCATCAAAGTCATCCTCCTCAATCCCGCCTTTCAATATTCGATCAATCTCAACACTCTCAAAGCCGACATCGAGCAATAATTCCTCGTCAAAATTTGCCAGCAAATCCCAATCCCATTGGCCTAGATTACGGTTGAGTCGCAGATTTAGCTCCTGCTCTTTTTTGAGATCAGGAATGTTCACATAAACAACAGGTACGGTTTTATAGCCGAGATTCTTTGCGATCTGCAAGCGGAAATGACCTCCAATGACCGTATTTTTTCTCTCCTTCGCCGCATTAACAATGAGTGGGTCTACCAAGCCAAATTTCTTGATGCTGGCGGCAAGGTCTTCGCCCTCTTTTTCCGGCCATTTTCTCGGATTATATTCACTTAGCAGGAGTTCTCCTACTGGCACCTCGACAATCTTTATATTCTCGTTATCTTCCTTCATGGCCGCCGGAAAAACCAGGTTTAGGTTGCGAATGCGCTTTCCGCCCTTCGGGGTGTCGAGCGTCCCATTTCTCCCTTTTCTTTTTTTTGCGCCTTATGCGGTTTTTTCATGTCCATTGAATGTTCAGATCGTCAAGCAATTTTTGGCAGTATTTCTCGTCGAGAAAATCATCCCGTTTCTTCCTCTCCTGATACCCGCGAACAAGCAATTGATTATACCGTTTCCCGCCCAACTGCTTCTTCTTGAATGTATCATACTCCGTGTTGCCTTTTCCGTGAAGGCGGCGATTCATTGATTAAATCGCGCAACTTGTTTTTATATAAAATAATCATTGTTTCGTAGTCACGCTCGGAAAAACGGGTTATTTTTCTTCGTTTTTGTTCCATCTCCTCCAATATATCGCTTCCATATTTTTTGCGAAGCGCCAAAGCATATTGCGAGAGGTTTCCATGAAGGAAACGATTACAATAGGTACATTGACAATGAACATTTTTTTCATCGAAGTATAAAGAGAGTCCTGCTGTTTTCGGCACATAATGTCCTGCATCCATGTTCTGCCAAACGTTTTGTCTGCCGCATGAAATACAAACACCCCCGTCTCTTTGTCGTATATATCTGCTAAAAATAGTCCATAAA
>C687J35021_10002252_pt1 | contig 13824 bp, 12 predicted proteins | sample RifCSPhighO2_12_FD_35021 | JGI IMG/M metagenome (IMG submission 35021)
CTCTGGGACTGTTACACTGATCTACTCGACCAATTCCCAGAAACAAAAGGTGAGGCTGATTTTATCATCGAAACCGTTAGAGATTACAAACGAGGAGAGATCAGCTGCGAAAAAGCCTTCCAACGGATCGACGAAAGCGTAAAGTGGACTTGTTCTTACTAGCGTTACCGAAAGGCTCGTAGTAGAAAGGAGAGGATGCTGATAGGAGTTTCGTAGCCCTGTTCAGCATGAGTGAGGGATTGGCCCACGTTTTGCACCCCCTGCGAGGCTTGCCAATCCTTCACTCTCCAGACTATTACCAGGGCGTGAGAGTACATAGTGCGGGGCGGTTCGATGGTGGTAAACCCTCTCACGCCCCTTTCTTTATCCAATAAAAAAGGCTGCCTTTAACAGACAGCCTCCTCTACCGGCGTCTATTATTTCTTTACCGCTGTTGCTACTTTAGCAATTCCTGTCAGACCACCAACAGCTACAGCTGCAGTGTAGACATTCTGAATAATTTCTGAGTTAAGGTCTACAAAAGTAAGCAAGGCAGCTACAACAACCGCTACGACGATGGTTATTACTCCGCTTACTTCATAACCGACTAGCTCTTTAGCAGCCCTTTTCACAAACTCAGTTATTCCTACGATTGCCAATGGGAGTGTAAGTGCATCCATTTAATTTTCACCTCCTTCCCGCTAAATTTAATGCTTTGTTAAGACCATATTTCCGCTTTAGCCGACGGAATCTGGTCATAAGTTTTCTAATCCACCAATGCCTAGCCACTTATTTGGCAATTCCTTGTAAAACTCTCTTCCAAATTCTAGTGAGTTTCCCATCATATTTAGTAACTCTCGGTATAGCTGGTTTCTTAGGCTCGGTAAACATACTTAACCTGTCCTTCAATTCTTCTATCTTTCTGTACGCCTGTGTTAATTCCCTTCCCCGTTCAATAATTACCGCTTCATAATCCTTGGCTGTTTTTAGTAATGATTCGAAATGATCTTTATCGGTAATCATTTAACTCTTAACTTCCAGCCTATTTGTATAAGGCCAGGGTTTTTTACTAGTGTTGGGTATTTAGCTTTATTTAGAGTAACAAGTCGTTGCCAAGTAGTTCTATATCGGGCTGCTATTTTGGAAAGTGAATCTCCTGATCTAACTGTGTAGTAAACAACGCTTGTAGGCAGTTTGGGGGGCTTGGGAACAGGTTTTGGCTTGGGTATTAAAACTCTTGGTCTTAAAATTCCCAATATCCCACGATAAGAATGTCCTTGTAAATGACAAGTAGAGTTTGGAGGCCAGTTTTGGTCGAAGCCAGTAAACCTAATTAAATTACCCTTAACAAAAATATCAGTATGCCCCCAGCGTGGGTCAGCAGGAGAACCGCCCCAGATAATTATATCACCAGCCTTTGGGACATTAGTTAAAGTTTTTTTGTATTTTAGGAAGTATTTGACAGGGGCATTTGCATAGAGGTTTTTGGCGTTGCCTGGCACGGCGGGGTAACCACAATTTCTAATCCAATATTCTACTAAATCGACGCATTGAGGGCCATAATAACCGTCGTAGTCAGCATACCTGCCGTTCCATCTTTTAATGAAACTGGTTAAAGATAACATCTTTGTAAATTTATCCTCCTGATGCTACGGCGCTTATTACTTTAATAAAATCAGGTACTCGTTCTACTACTGCTAGTGTAAGCAAAATTGTAAGCACTGTCAACCAACGCCTCAATGCAGCCACCTCAGTTTGTAAGGACTTAACATCTTCGGATATATCTTTTAGAGATTGCTTTGTGCTGCCTCTGAATTCACCGTTGTCTTTTACCATTTTATTACGCCCTATCAAATATTATACCATTATCTAAATAAAGTAGGAATAAAACTACTCCCTGGTATGTTATATTTAGGTAAGTTAAAACCCATCCGTTGTGGGACAGGTATATTTAATTGCTCACTAGGATTACCTCGTAAATACCCTATCCATTCATCTACGTTATCCGTAATAATTCCTTCTTTCTTGAGCCTATCCCACAACCGTTGTTTTTCCTCAATCGTGGGTAGTTGCGACTCATTAAATAAATAAGTCGATGCAATTATTCTACCCCGAAATTCTGATCTACTTAAATCTTTTATCTTCTCAAAAGATTTAGCTCTTTCTTCATCATTTTGCTCGGCATACTCAGAAGAATTCATAAAGTTAGACATCCAATTCTTCATGTAACCGCCTGATTCTTTTAAGAACAAATCACTTGCTTCCTTTCCTCCTTTTTCTATTTTTATGTCTGTAGGATAACCTACAGTTAATCCTAATCTAGCCAATTCTTGATCAACTGCGTTTATTTGTTCTTTGGATGATTTAATTGGAAATAGTTGTTGGATCGCTCCACCTGGCCTTACAATGTCCTCACCAAACACGTTCCTCTTTGGTGTTACACTAGTGGACAAACCTGGTATAGAAGCTCTTAGGGCTTCTTCTAGGCCCTTTGGATCTCTAACTGTGGGGTCAGTTATTCTGGTAATTGATCTGAGAAAAGAAACACCAGGAACGAAGCCAAGAGCAAAGTTCTCGATAAAGTCTCCAGCGTACCTATCTGGATCCTCGACAGCTTGAAAGATATTATTTATGCCCTCTAAGTAAGTCTGACTAATCAGGTTTCTCCCTATTTGGGTAGCAACATTCATGATTTTGTCAGTGGCTGGAGCCTCCCCGTCTTTAAATGCCTCATGGATAGCAGCAATTTGAGTAAAAGCTTGGTTAAATGGTTCTAATTTCTGGTATGAAATCCATCTATCTCCAAGCTTTATGGCGTACGGTAACTTACCAGTTCGGTAGAAGGCGTCTCTTTGAGCTCGATCCTTTGGTGGTGCTCCAGTTATCTTTCCTTGGAGTGCAAACATAGCTGCACCAGCAGCTACGGTACTTCCAATGAATGTTCTTGCCAGCTCATCACTTACCGCAGCACCTTTCGCTCGAGGGACATTTATTAAAAGTCCTAACGGAGATCTTGCTGTACCAAATTTCACAAGATTAACTGGTGTCTGAACAAAAGGAATAATAAATTGACCAACACCAGATGATTTACGCAGAGCCAAAATAGATTGGGTAATGGTTCCTGGGTCTTCTTGGAATACTCTATATTTAGCAGCCTTACCAGCAGCTTCAATTATATCGGCTGGTGTGTCATTAATAAGATCGGCGGTTCTGGCTAGTAAAGCTTTACCCTTCAAACCTTCTTTAGCAGCTTGACGATAAGAGAGAGAATATTTGGTTGCTTCAAAGTTGATACCCTTAAAAAACTTATCAGCGGCTACTAACCAACGAGTAGGTTTTATAGCTCCCGCTTTCCCTTTTAAGAAAGCTTCGGGTCTGCCTATATCTAATTTACCAACGTCATCAACTGTATAACCATGAGTTAATGTGTATAAACCTTTTCTTATACCGTGAGAAATACCAGCTGTGCCGCCAATTATATCAGCTGCCGTTTCTCCAAAGAATCTCGCCCTCGGTCTTCGCTGAATAATAGACACTGGAATATCAAAAGCTGCAGCAGCTGTTTTTTCTATGGGAGAAAGCATAGTGGAAACGGTATTAGTTAAGGAGTTAATAATATGAGTAGATGGAGAAGAAAGAATAGCGTTATACCAATATTCAACAAGGTAATCCATGCCTTTTGGTTTGTGCATACTACGAACAAATTTATAGGCCGCTTCTTCTCCTTCAGTAGCTAATAAGTGCCCGTAACGAGATATGAGTTGATCAGCATTATCTTTATCCTTGAATATCTTATAGACATTTTCAAGATTTTTCTGTAGAGGAGATTTAGAAGCCTCATTAAATATTTTATTAGCATTCAAGGCTCTACCAGCCTCACTTTTAGCACCTAGGACTGTGGAAGTAATAAGAGATTGCTCATTCATCTTCTGAAGAATTGATACTCGATCCACATCAGTAGCTAATCCTTTGGATACTTTGGCTTGATAGTTCTTAATAAAGTTGAGAGTATCATCTGAATTCCTCTTAAGAATATCTCCAGCCGCCACAATTTCAGCATCATTGAAGGCTTTACCAGGCTTACGTTTCATTAATTTCTCGGCAGTCATCCCTAGTTTATTAGCAGCAGCTCTAGTTTGCTCAAACGTCACCTTACCCCTACGTCCCATAGTAATTAACTCTTCGTTCTGTCTGGCGCTGGATTTGATGAAATCGAAAACCTCATCAGTTGTGTTTAGAGCACGTAAATTATATCTTCCACCAGCTATATTCAGTCCCCTTTCTCCTTCTTTAGAGATAAACCCACCCTTTGGGGTATAGGATTTAATAAAATCAACTGGAACCGATTTGGATAGCTGTCTACCCAGAGATTTAAGAATAGGGGAAGACCCTGCACGTATTCCCTCTACTATCGCCTCGGGAGATAACCTTAACCGCTTTGCTGCTTGACTTACTAGTTTATTCCCTACGGACGGTGCCGAACCCACAAAACCCATCCCTATATTTAGGGTAAGGTCGCTTATGGTCTTTCGGGTCTGTGGAGCAATCGTTTTAGGATTAGCTAAAAGAATTTGGCCCGCTTTTTTTATTGGTTTGGGTACTTGTGGCAGCGTCCTAAATAAAGAAAGGGGTGGTAACACCAATTCAGCAACAGGTCGGGGTATAAATCTTGATACTTGAGTAGGAATGTTACTCAATGCCTGGGGAATTCTTGGGGGCGGGAGAGTAGCTCCTGGACTTGGTCTAGGTTTAGGAATAGCTGCTGCTATTGGAGCAGCTAATTTCCTAGCTGTCTTACTTGCAGTAGAAACAGCCTTGGCCACAGGCTTTAGAATTGTCTCTTGAAATAATTTCTTCCAATCCACTGTGGATTAACCTCCTGATGGTCTAGAACTACTACCTGTTGCTCCTGGTGCATAACCTGTAATCCCTTTGAAGATTCTATTTATATCAGCAGCGTAAGCTGGAAATTTGGCAAGATAATAACGATAGGTAGCATTGCTTGTAAGCAACCTACTCTGGAGAGTACCGCTTCTTACAAAACCTTGAGTGAAAGTATTTGTTATTTGACCCAGTCTTGTTTGTTTTAGTTTGGCCTCGCCGGCTGCATTTATTCGTCGTTGCTCAGCGAGTAATTGTGATGCTGTTAAACCACCCCCTCCTCCTCCTGATGGAAGTCTAGCTATCTTCAAGGACATAGCCAATTCATTAGCCGATTTCTTTTTATCCCAAGCCAGCTGGGCGGCGGCCATTTTCTTATCCGCTGCTAGTTGAGAAGCAAGCAATGACCGCTGGTTTTTTAACTCGTCATCACTAATTTGTTTAGCCTGGGCAAGTTGTAGAAGGGTTAAATCTTTTTGTTGATACAAGGACTCTAACTCAAGGAATCTGTCTTGTTCTAGTTGCTGAAGTGTTAATTCTTTTGCTTGGGCTAGTTCATTGGCTGAAATCTCACCTCTTTGAGCTAGTTCTTCTAGGGTTAAGAGTTTATCTTGAGCCAACGCAGCGTATTGATATGCCTGTTCATTACCTGCTAATTCTCGTCTTAGATCATACTCTTCTCGAGTTAATTCCCCTCTTTGGAACATTTCTTCAACTGCCAAAGTTCTTTGTTGAGCCAGCTCTTCTCTATTAAAGCTAAGTTCTTGGTCAGCTAAGTCTCTACGTAGATCAAATTCACGCTCAGATATCTCCCCTCTTTGAGCCATCTCTTCAAGGGCTAAGAACCTTTCCTGCGCTAGTTGTTCTCGGCGTACTGTAAAGTCCTGCTCAGAGATCTGACCACGTTGTTGTAGATCCTCAAGAGCCAAGAATTTATCCTGGGCTAGTCTTTCTCTATCTAATCCCATTTGTAATTCTGCTAATCTACTTCTTAAGCCCATCTCTTCTGTAGATATACCAAGTTCTTGAGCAAGTTGTTCTCGTCTAAATGCTAAATCTTCAGATGATATCTCACCACGCTGGGACATTTCTTCTATTGCTAAGAACCTCTGCTGGGATAGTTCTTCCCTTCTGAAAGTAAACTCTTGATCTGATATTTCACCCCGCTGCCGTAGGCCTTCCAACTCTAGGAATCTTTGCTGAGCTAGTTGCTCTCTTTGCAGTCCTCTTTCTTCGGCTGCAATCTCACCACGTTGTTCTAACTCACCTTTTTGTAACCCTAATTGCTGTCTTTGCATATATTCATTAAGAGTATCTTGATAGCCTTGTCTGGCCTGACCAGCCGCACCCTGAGCAGCCTGTACTTGAGCTTGATAGGCACGGGTAGCAGTGTCAGTTATATTCTGTATTCCGCCATAGGCTTGACCAATTATGGTATTTAGATTTACTAGAGGGGTGACAGCGGCTGCTTGTTCTTTGCTTACTAATTCTCTTCGTTCAGTAGGTGCAAAGACAGTACCACCAGGTGCGTTCTGGGGTAGCAGCCCTGTCTGGGCTCTCTCAGAGGCGGTGAGATAGTCTTGCAAAGCAGTACCACGCTGTTGAATGAGAGGGTTTTCCTCACCAAACTTCTGCCTAAGTGCCGAGCCCACAAGATCAGGAAGAGTTGTACCACGAGTAGCTAACTCCCCAGCTTGCTGCTCGAGTCCTTCGGCTCTTGTTCTTGCCTCTGTTACTGGTGTGAAATCTTCTTCTGGCATAGTTAAAGTCCTCTATATAAACTCTCAAACTGTCTAGTTTCGAATTCTCCTATTGGTTCTCCTGGTGCTGGACCTAAGAACTGGCCTCTTTCAAACTCACGCTTAACGGCCGCTCTTTGCTTTGCTTCTAGTATATCCTGTTCAACATCAAACTGTCGAGCACGACCAATATCCCTTTGGCCTAAAGTCTGCTTAGTTAATAATTCTTCCCTTATTCTACCTCCAGCAAGTCCAGTCTGTTGTTCTTTCACACCCTGGGTTCTGAGGAATTCAGATAAATTAGAGGTGCCTTCCCGTTCGATCATACCCTCTTCTCTTATACGTCTACCCGAAAAGAATAGATTGGCGTCAGCAAAACCTTCTCGTGAAGCGTTCAAAGCTCTGTCTATTTCTTGTTTAACTCTGCCTCGATAGCTTTGAGTGTCAGCCCGCAATTCTGATAACACGGCCTGCTCATCTTCAGTACTTCTACGTCTTTGAGTTTCTATTCCTTGGAGGAAGTCAGATAACTGTTGTTGGTAGAATGGTTCATTCTGTTGCTCTGCCGCTTGACGAGCTAAAACCTCATCGAAAGCAAAAGGATTACGAGTATCGAATTCCCCAGCTCTTGCTTTGAATTGTTCAATGGCCCTCTCCGCAGCATCCTGGATTATCTGATCCACACTTCTAGGTGGCTCAGCAGTTAGTGGTGTTGGCGGTGGGGTAACAGGAGACTCAGGAAAGGTAGCTTTAGGTAAGGATGGGTCTGGACCAACCTCATACACTAATCCAGGTGGTACTTCATCAGCGCCTAATACCCGCTCGGAAATAATATCAGCACGATATAAGTTTTTATATTCCTCCCTCCAATTAGGTGAGTTTGTTCTATATTGGTGAGTACCACCTATACTATTAGTAATCTCAAATACAGCCATATTATGCCGATTGATCTACTACTGTAGATCCAGATACATTATAAACTCTAATCCCGAACTTACCATCATTAAATTCTCCAATTTCTATTCTCTTAGTTTTGTTCTTATAGAAAACTAACTTGCCATTATCATAATCTACGTCTAACCTATCACCCACCGATTTACCCTTACTAATCTTAGCCGCATCAATGTCTTCTATCAAAGTATCAAAGTCTAAACTTGACAATTCAAATGGTTTCTTTTCTTGTTTTCTTTCGAGTTTTTCATCAAAACCAATCTCGTCAAATGCCATACATAAATTATACTACAGTTCTATCTGTTTTAGGTATGCCATACACGACCACCTTTTCAATAACTGGTGGTTTATTAGTGCTTGATTCATTGAAAAGAAATTTAATTCCCCGACCACTGGCTGGTTTATTTGGCTGGAAATCAAAGGATGTAATCGTGTTCTTAATATCGCCTAGTGCTATCCAATCTTTCGACGGTATGTCATTATATAACTTATAGAGTACAGTTATACCCCTTCCTCTTTTAGTGTGAATATCTACCCTAGTAAAATCCCCATATATATTGGTACCAAAAGGAAAATGCCAAATAGTCTCGCAGTTCCAATCGATTGGCGTTGTAGAACTACCATCATTATTACCTGTGTTATCTTGAAACACTTGGCCTGCATCAGAAGAAACCGTACCTTCTGTTCCTAGATAAGTATTTTTTACTGTCTTGGTTGCTTCAAATACAGTCGAAGCAGCGGATACCATTTCCGAATACGATCCAACTGTCCAGCTTTTGGTGGTGAGATCATATTCCAAATAGCAACGATCAATATCTATATCGACGTCGCTATTAACAACATTTCTAATAAATAAACGATAAATATCCTGTTCTATTTTCCAGCCCACTACCGAAGAATAACTACCAGAGGCAATACCCTCAATATATTCTTGAACTTGTCTTGAGATTAAATAACTACTTGTGCCGTCATTTAAATAAACACCGGATGAATGGAAGTAAAAAGTAAAATCTCTTACGTTTACTACACTACGCTGAGAGCTCGTACCAGGAACTCCTTTAACTTGTTTCAGAGAAATTCCATCATACCGCCAAAGTGACTCCTGTTTAAAGACTAAAAGGCGATCAGAGTTTTCCCCAAAGCCAGTGACTGCGTCATTATCATCGGTAGCTACGTCGAAGAAATTACCACCAGCAATGTAATTATCGGCTGGGTCTGAATAAGTTAAGCTAGTGGTTAAGGTAATTTGAGTCTCACTATCTATTGTAGAAACTTTATATTCTCCAGCATTTGGCCCTGTCAGTATTATGAAAGGATCACCCTCCTTTATATTGTAAGTAATAAATTTAGCACCTGGACTTTTAACTACGGCAGAACCAGCTGCTTGCTGAAGATTGTTTTGAGCCTCAAATCCCCAGGTAATTGTATTGTTTTTAGGAAGATCAGAATACCAGACACGAGAAGGATAGTTTGTACCTAATATAGTTATGTTACCAAGAAATAATCTAGTCTTAAACTGCTGGATATATTTAGCAACAGGGTAACGAGCCGCTGCTCCTGTCTTAGTCCAGCTTCCACCAGCCGTATAATAACGAGAGTCATCAGTACCATTAACGAACCAAACTTTATCTAAAAAAACTGCAAACTCTGCTTTATTTAGAGTATTTTTTAGAGGCTGATTTTGAACTGTGGAGGTTAGAATATCAACGATATCCCGATCATGAACTGCAAAGAGTTTGTTATCGGTAACAGAACTGGCATTAAATCCTATAAGCCCCTGAATAATTGGCATAATTTAATTATACATTAACATTGCGGAATGCAGCCGCTGCTGTAACCCAATCCTGAGTAGAAGAAAGTGTCCAGTTCATAGTAATTGCACCAACAGATTGAGCTTCTTCTGTACTAGTATAACCTCTTCCTTGAACAGCACCTCCAGTACCTAGACCAAAGTCGCTTCTTTCCGTTTGTCCGGATCCCGCTGTTCCAGTAACAGCATTATCCTCGCACTCAGCACAATCAATAATCATAGATTGAACATTTACTGTGGTAATATCTGTAGAGGGAGTAGTACTAGATCCTTCAGCACCAGCGGAAGTAGCATCCAAAGGTGAGGTTTGGTGAACTCCAGTTAGGTTTATAATTGTTGCTCCTTTAGCATTAGTTGATCCTGAAATTGCAATTACTACATCGTTGGTTCCCGTAGATGGGGCCACTAAATACCAGATCTCACTTTTAACGTTACGAGGTGGGTTTGTAGCTGCCTTCGCCACTGCTTTAGTTAAGTTGGTTCCAGCATAGGTAATAGAAGTAACCTCGTTTGTAGTACTAGCACCAAAATGAACACAAACAACTAAAAGTCTATTTGTACCAGACCCACCGTCATGAGAAATAGTCTTGTCAACATCATTGAAAGCCTCTGTCGTAACTGTTCCTACTTGAATTGAAGTTACGAATGTTGTTGTCGTACTCGTACTTGTACTCGAAGAAGTCGATGTAGACGTAGTAGTAGATGTAGAGGTAGAGGTAGTTGTAGTAGAACTCGAAGTTGTGGTTGTAGAGGTTGAAGTAGTAGTTGTACTTGTCGTTGTTGTACTAGTCGAAGTTGTGGTAGAGCTACTAGAGGAAGTAGAACTAGAAGTGGACGTTGTGGTAGTGGATGTAGTGGTACTAGTTGAAGTAGTGGCTGCAATATCACTACCCTTCTTACGTATACCTAATCTCTTACTTACCCCACCAATTATTGTGTTGAAGGTAGCATTAAGAGCGCTATAGACTTCGTTCTTCTTTTGTTGAAACGTAGAGACTTTTCTGTTCAGACCCCCCGAAAAGTCATCAATTTCGTATTTAATTTCTTCAGCCATAGTTTAGAAATAGTCCTCATGTAAACGATCACGATCTATTCTTACGTTACCAAATAGCCTCCTTAGTGGTTCTCGACCAGTGAAATCAACCAAACTACGAGGCTGTCCTTTTGGTCTTTTCTGGTTGTAGTTAAGTTGTTCTAGTAGAGCTAGTCCTGTCAACCCACGTCTGCCTTTTATTTCTCCAGCTGGACCCCAGAATCTATCCTCATAGACTTTAGCAATGTCTTCTCTATTCAGAATCTTGTAGCACATGGCGATGGCGTAGTCTTCGATTATCTGGGGAAGTGGTACTTGGGTGGTATCGGCTACATCGTCAAGGTCAGTCATTTCCTCAAAGTATCTAACGTAGAAAGTACCTCTACCTGTAGTCTTTGGTATCGGCCAGACATTGTAATAGCCTGAGGCTGAAGAAGAATCGGCTGGTAGTAAGGTATAATACTGTACCCAGTCGTCCCTTATTGTGTCATCATTGCGGTTATCTCTGGAAACATAATCATACTCTAGCAAGGGTATATACTTTAGCTGGTAGATTTCATTGGTTGTACCATCGTTATAGTTATATCGAATAGTGTCGGTTACGCCGAGGTTGTCTATCCCTGAAGGCAGGGCATATTTACTAGTACCAGCTGTAGTCGTGGTCGAAGAATTTTCATTCCTAAGAAACCACCAATCACTTCTTACTCCCGATATAATATCCTGAGCAGCGTTAATGAACCTGATGATCTCATCGTCAGTAACCAGTTTTCTTTCTTTATCCCTGATTACCTTTCTGACTTCTCTAATCAAATAACCCAGAGAATTGCGGGGGTAACCAGCTCCTGTAATTGTGGGAGAATACTCTGAGTAAGTAGCCAGTACACTGTTATAAAATCTAAAGCGATAACTATCAGTAGCAGTACCAGGACTGTCATAATAGATGGTGTCTTTGTGATCCCATTGGATAGCGCTGGTGCTTATTAAAGTTTGGTTTCTGTCTATTTCTACTTGATCCCAGGCAACTCGATAAACAGGAGTATCTTTACTGTGAGAAAAATTTAATGCTGATGCTAGGGTAATAGTTGCTGCTCCTGATATTGAATCGACCTTTTTAAGCTCGGTTGTTTCTTCTCCTAATTCGCCGATCACGGCTAAGTCGTTAGCTGCAAAAGAAACATTGGAATAAACTGTTAATGTAGTACCGGATGAGTATGCGGAAGATAATCCTGTTTTGTAGGAGTCGTCTGTAAGAACTGAGTTGGAGATAATTATTTTCCTCATATGTAAATTCTAACCTAATTTACTTTCAATTTCAAGATTGCCTGGCCTTTCTATATCCACATCGAAGTCATAACCTTTCTCTACTTCAATTGGGTAGTTAAAAGTAGTAGTGGTCGAGGTACTACTGCTAGTGGTAGTACTTGTTGTCGTGGACGTACTTGTACTTGTTGAGGTAGTTGTGCTTAAAGATGTGGTAGTACTAGAAGAAGTGGAGGTTGTGGTACTTGTAGATGTAGAAGTTGTTGTAGTACTGGTACTTGTTGACGTAGAAGTAGACGAAGAAGTGGAGGTTGTGGTACTAGTACTGGTTGTAGTAGTTGATGTTGAAGTGGTAGTTGTAGTTGATGTGGTTGTCGGAGTAGTGTGCGTAACTTCTAACTTAGGGTCATTAGTTGTATCTGCTTTATCAGCAAACCAAGTACCCAAGGTACTTCTTGTATTCTCCACATTAGACCAAGGTGGGATAGTTCCTGAAACATCATAGTTGGCATTTCTGGCCCCAAACTTAGTGGGTGTAGTAGTTTTGGAAATAGCTGCCAGACCACTAGCATTAAGAGTAAATACATTATATGCAGAATTATCTCCAATCCAGTTAGCGTAAGTAATTGCAGTTGCAAAAGCAGTTGATCCAAGAGAATCAAAATCTCCCGCCACTAAGTCTGTATCTGAAGCAGGTGCGGAAGAGTAAATATTTATATCTGGAGTAGCGACTAGCCCATCTGTCTTAGCTCGTCCCCATAACGAAAGAGTAGCGGAATCTATCGTATCCCCATCAGGTATTGAAGCAGTATCAAAAAGATAAATTGATCTTCTTAAATTTCGGAAAAAATCCGTGGTAATAGAGTCAGTGGTGAAACCCATTGCACTATCACCTACTTCATCTCCTACTAAAGAAGGATAACCAGCAGTTCCAGCATCAGCTATAAGATTAGCCCAGCTCTTACCACTTCCGTTTACATAGTTGGCCTCAACTAATCCATCAACAGAAGTAGTTTCAACGTCGGGATTAGGGTAGAAAGTGGACACAATTAAACCAAATTGTAGTTGGGGACGCCAGCTATATTCAGGTTCCCATAAAAGGAAGGGAAAGTATCTGAGTAAAGTATTTAATCGATAAGCATACCTATTATTAGTCCTAAATTCGGTGGAGTAAGAACCATCTGGATTTAGCCAACGAATAGCGTTGGGGAAGACAGCAACGATCTCACCTTTAGGTTCAATCTTAAAGAACCACTTACCGACTCTCGTATTAAATAACCAAACAAGTAGTCGTTGATACTTCTCAAAAAATATTTTATCTACCATTATCTAAATTATACCTTATCCAGGAGATATATTAATCTCAAAGTCATCCCATCTGGTATCGATAACTAAATCACCTCTCTCTACATCTATTGGGTAAGGAACTGTCGTAGTAGTTGAGGTCGAGCTGCTAGTGGTTGTCGACGTAGAAGTCGAGGTTGTAGTAGACGATGACGTAGTAGTAGAGGTTGAAGTTGTTGTTGGCGGCACAGTAGTAGTTGTAGAAGTGGAAGTTGTAGTTGTTGAAGTACTTGTACTGGTGGTGGTTGAAGTACTCGTAGACGTAGTGGTTGTACTGGTTGTCGTAGATGTAGTCGTACTAGTAGATGTACTCGTTGTCGTAGTCGATGTAGATGTAGAGGTAGTTGTAGAAGTCGAGGTTAATGTAGTAGTAGTTGACGTACTAGTAGAACTGGATGTAGTTGTTGTTGATGTACTGGTAGAACTACTAGTTGTGGTAGTACTAGTTGAGCTCGATGTACTAGTTGATGTAGAAGTACTGGTCGACGTAGTAGTAGAAGAACTGGTGGTAGTCGTACTGGTCGATGTACTACTGGACGTAGTCGTGGTGCTAGTCGATGTACTCGTACTGGTGGTTGTGCTAGTGCTCGTTGTCGTTGAAGAGGACGTCGTAGTCGTACTTGTAGAAGTAGAAGTGGATGTCGTAGTTGTACTCGTCGATGTTGACGTACTAGTAGATGTAGACGTAGAGGTCGTGGTGCTTGTCGTAGTAGATGACGACGTGGTAGTGGTAGACGTCGAGGTACTACTGGATGTAGTTGTAGTACTCGTAGTAGTACTGGTACTAGTTGTGGTACTGGTTGTGGTGCTAGAACTAGTTGTTGTCG
>C687J35021_10002275_pt1 | contig 13765 bp, 8 predicted proteins | sample RifCSPhighO2_12_FD_35021 | JGI IMG/M metagenome (IMG submission 35021)
TGGCTGCNCTACTACCTGGCCACCAAGCTGAGCAGCCGCAACGAGGACATCGACTTCAATGCCGAAGACTTCATGCTGCGCGTCAACAGCGACCTGATCGGCAAGTACGTGAACATTGCCAGCCGTGCGGCGGGCTTCATCAGCAAGCGCTTTGGCGGCCAGCTCGGCGAGGTCTCGGCCGACGGCGATGCGCTGCTGGAGCACCTGCGCACCGTGGCGCCGTCCATCATCGAACTGCTGGCCGAACGCGAATACGGCAAGGCCCTGCGCGAAACCATGCTGCTGACCGACCGCGTAAACGCCTACGTGGACCAGAACAAGCCCTGGGAGCTGGCCAAGCAGGAAGGCATGGAAGGCCGCCTGCAGGACGTATGCACCACCTGCATCGAAGCCTTCCGCCTGCTCACCATCCTGCTCAAGCCGGTGCTGCCCGCGCTGGCCGCGCAGGTCGAGGCCTTTCTGAAGGTCGCGCCCTTCACCTTCGCCGACGCACAGACCGCGCTCGGCAAGGGCCACGGGATCGGCGAGTACAAGCACCTGATGCAGCGCGTGGACGTGAAGCAACTTGAGGCATTGTTTGAGCCTCAAGCCCAGGCAGAACAAGCGCAGTCAGCTACCGAAATCGTAGCACCTGGCGGCGAGAAACTGGCCCCCACCATCACCATCGACGACTTCGCCAAGATCGACCTGCGCATCGCCCAGATCGTCAACTGCGAGGCCGTGGAGGGCTCGACCAAGCTGCTGCGCCTGACGCTGGATGTGGGCGAAGGAAAAACCCGCAATGTGTTCAGCGGCATCGCCAGCAGCTACAAGCCCGAAGACTTGGTGGGCAAGCTCACCGTCATGGTGGCCAACCTGGCGCCGCGCAAGATGAAATTCGGCGTGTCCGAGGGCATGGTGCTGGCGGGCAGCCATGCCGACGAGAAGGCCAACCCGGGCATCTACGTACTCAACCCCTGGCCCGGCGCCCAGCCGGGCATGCGCGTGCGCTGACCGACAACGTACTCAAGCACAAGGGGCTTGCCGCCGCCTGACACGCAAGCGCTTTTTTGCTACGGGTTGTCGGCAGTTGCGCGCTGTTGCGGGGCATTTACACTGGTCTGCCCCATGAACCGCAGCACCCCCACCGGCAAGCCCCATCCGCTCAGCCCCTGCCTCTGCAGCCCTCCGGCGATGTGACCCCGCGTTGACCTCCCCGGAGCCGCCTGCATGTCCTTCTCTTTCGTTTTCCGCCCCCGCATCATCGACGCCCTGCGCGGTTACCACCGTGGCCGGGCCCTGGCCGACATCGGCGCAGGCCTCACCGTAGGCATCGTGGCGCTTCCGCTGGCGATGGCGTTCGCCATCGCCAGCGGCCTCAAACCCGAGGCGGGCTTGTGGACGGCCATCATCGGCGGCTTTCTCATCGCCCTGCTGGGCGGCACCAACGTGCAGATCGGCGGGCCGGCCGGTGCCTTCATCGTCATCGTCTATGGCATCGTCGAGCGCTATGGGGTGGCCAACCTGCTGATTTCCACCGCCTGCGCGGGCGTGCTGATGTTCATGCTGGGCCTGTTCAAGCTCGGCAACCTGGTGCGCTTTGTGCCGGTGAGCATCGTCATCGGCTTCACCAACGGCATTGCGGTGCTGATTGCCCTGTCGCAGGTGAAAGACTGGCTGGGTCTGTCCATCGAGAAGATGCCGGGCAATTTTTTCTCGCAAATCCACACCCTCACCGAACACATCGGCACTGTCAACCCCTACGCGCTGACGCTGGGCGCGCTGTGCCTCGGCGGCCTGTTCCTGTGGCCGCGCCTGTTCATGCACGGCTCGCCGGTGCTGCGCATCGCCGAGGGCCATACCGTGCGCTCCTTTGCGCGCGTGCCCGCACCCGTGGTGGCCCTGGTCACCCTGACCGCGCTGGCCTATGTGATGGACTACCCGGTAGAGACGATCGGTTCGCGCTTTGGCGGCATTCCGCAACAGGCGCCGGCGTTTGCGTTGCCCGATTTCTCATGGGACACCGTGCGCCTGCTGGTCACACCCACCCTCACCATCGCCTTGCTGGGCGCCATCGAGTCGCTGCTGTGCGCACGCGTGGCCGATCAACTGGCCACCGACCCGCACCACCGCAAGCACGACCCAAACCAGGAACTGATGGCCCAGGGCGTGGCCAACTTCGTCGTGCCGTTTTTTGGCGGTATGCCCGCCACCGGCACCATTGCGCGCACCGTGACCAACCTGCGGGCCGGCGCCACCACCCCCATCGCCGGCATCACGCATGCCCTGGCACTGGCCCTCATCGTGCTGGTGGCCGCCCCCCTGGCACTGCACATCCCGCTGGCGGTGCTGGCAGGCATCCTGCTGTTTGTTGCCTGGAACATGGGCGAATGGCACGAATTCGTGCGACTCAAGCACTTCAGCAACCACTACCGACTGCTGATGCTGGGCACCTTTTTCCTCACCGTGGTGTTTGACCTCACCGTGGCCGTCGAGGTGGGGCTGGTGCTGGCCTGTGCGCTGTTCGTGCGGCGCATGAGCGAACTGTTCCGCGCCGACCCCTTGCCCCAGGAGGGCAGCACACCGCCAGCCCCCGCCCGCCTGGCCTGGCGCCTGCATGGCGCACTGTTCTTTGGCGCCGCCAGCAAGGTGGACCCGCTGGTGCAGGCCGTCGAAGCCGCACCCCGGGGCGTGGCCGTGCAGTTCGATGCCCGCGACCTGTTCGCGCTCGACACCACGGGCCTCGAAGGCCTGGAGCAGATTCTCAAGGCGGTGGGCCAGCGCGGTGGGGTGATGGAATTCGTCCACCTGCAGGAGCAGCCCCGCTCGCTGATGCAGCGCTCGGGCTTCAGCGCACGTCTGGAGCAACAGAACGCGGCGCAGGCGGCCGGCGCTGCTGCCAGTCCCCCGGCGCCTGCCCCGTCCAGCGCCGGAACGCCCGGTTGAAGGCGCTGGCCTCCGAAAACCCCAGCCGCCGTGCAATGCGGGCAAACGGCTCCCCACCATCGGCCACTGCCGTGCAGGCCAGCGTGCGGCGCGCAGCATCCACCTGTTCGGCATAGTGCGTGCCCTCATCGCGCAGGCGGCGGGCCAACGTGCGCTCACCCATCCCGAAATGCCGGGCCGCCTCCGCCCGCCCGGGCACACTACCGTCAAGGGTACCCACCAGCCATTGCTCCACCTGCCGCCGCAGGGGGAGCGGTTGCGACAGCGCCGACAGCAGGGCCGATGCGCGGGTGCGGTGCAGACTGGCGAGTTCGGCGTCGGCCTGCGGTAGCGGTGCGTCGAGCACGGCGTTGTCCAGCAGCAGCCCGTTGAAGGCCTGCTCGAACTGCACCCCGGTGGCCAGGGCCTCGGTGTAGGCGGCAAGCGGCCCGATCTGGCAGTGGCTGAACTGCGCACGCGCAGGCCGCAGCGCACGGCCTGTCACCCAGCGGCTGAAGCTCACGGTGGCGGCCAGCACGGCCTCGACCTGGTGCGGGCTGAAGGCCAGGCTGCCCTGCTGCGGGTGGTACACCACCCAGCTCTGGCGCTCGCCCGCGAGGACCTGAAAACGCCCGCCGTCGCTGATGAGCCGCTGGTACTGCTGCAGCACGCCCAGACCGGCACGCAGCGTGGCCGAAGACAGCAGGATGTAACTCACCACGTTGAAACTGCCCGGCCCTACCGTGCGCCCCGCATTCAGCCCGAAGGACGGGTCTGCCGTGAGCTCCGCCGCCGCACGCCACAGGCGCGTGATGTCGTCGATGGGCCAGCGCGGCCCCTCCAGGCAGCCAGGCGGCAGGCCTGCCCGGGCCAGCAGCAGATCGCGTGCCAGGCCCTGCCGCTCGGCAGCGGCCACCACGGTGTTCACCCAGCTCATCGCCACGCTGGGCTCTGAAGTCAACATGCACAGGCTCCAAAGTCAAGGTCTTGCCCATCATAAAACGCTATCGTCTGGCGCACAGAGAACCGCACAGGTTCCACAACCCGGAGACAAACCATGGCAGCACAGCACCATGATGTGGTGATCGTTGGCGGCGGGCTGGCCGGCATCGTCACCGCGCTCGAATGCCTGCGCGCGGGCCGCAGCGTCGCGCTGGTGGACCGCGATACCCCCGAGCGCCTGGGCGGCCTGGCCCTCTGGGCCTTCGGCGGCATGGCCCTGGTGGGCACGCCGCTGCAGGCGCGCATGAAGATTCCCGACACGCCCGAAATTGCCCTGCGCGACTGGCTGCGCTTTGGCGAGCTGGACCCGGCCGACACCCACCCCCAGCAATGGGCGCGCTACTACGTGGAACACTCGCGCACGCAGGTGTACGACTGGCTGCTGGCCGAGGGCGTGAAGTTCATGCCCGCCGTGAACTGGGTGGAGCGCGGACGGCATGGCGAAGGCAACAGCGTGCCGCGCTACCACGTCGTCTGGGGCACGGCGCGCGAACTCACGCGCCGCATGATCGCCGCGATGCGCCAGGCCGGCACAGGTGGGCGGCTCACCGTGCTGCACCGCCACCGCGCCAATGCGCTGGATATGCAGCAAGGCCGCCCATCGGGCGTTCTGGCAGTGAACGAGGACACCGGTGCCGAAGTGCGGCTGACGGCCCCCGTGGTGGTGCTGGCCATGGGCGGCATCAACGGCGGCCACGCGCAAGCCCGCGCCCACTGGCCCAAAGACCGCCCCCGGCCCGCCACGATGCTCAACGGTGCACACCCTTTTGCCGACGGAGCAATGCACCACCACACCGCCGATCGCTGGGGCGCACAGATCACCCATGCGGGCGAGATGTGGAACTACGCGGCCGGTTTTCCGCACCCATTCCCGCATTTCGAGGGGCATGGCCTGTCCACCATCCCGTGCAAATCGGCGTTGTGGCTGAACCACCGGGGCGAGCGCATCGGCCCCGAACCGCTGGTCACGGGCTTTGACACCCACTGGCTGTGCCAGCAAGTGGCCGCGCAGGAAAAGCCCTGGACCTGGCACCTGCTGAACTGGCGCATTGCGGCCAAGGAGTTCGCCATCTCGGGCGCCGAGCACAACCAGCGCATCCGCGACATGCAGTTCCCTGCTTTCCTCAAAGAGACGCTGCTGGGCAACCACCGGCTGGTGCGCCAGATGCAGAGCGAGAGCCGCCACTTTCTGGTGGACGACACGCTCGCCGGGCTGGCGGCGAAGATGAATGCGCTGACCTGCTCGCACGACATCGAGCCCGCGGTGTTGCAGGCCACGGCAGACGCCTTCGACGCCAATTTTGCCAATAGCAGCAAGCTGCACAACGACGACCAGATCCGCCGCATCCTGCACGCCCGCCAGTGGGGCCCCGACAAACTGCGTACCTGCGTACCGGCACCGCTGCAAAAACAGGGCGCAGGGCCCTACATCGCCATCCAGATGCAGCTCATCACCCGCAAAAGCCTGGGCGGATTGCAGACCGATCTGCAAAGCCGCGTACTCGATAGCGCAGGGCAACCCATCGGCGGCCTGTACTGCGTGGGCGAGGCGGCGGGCTTTGGCGGTGGTGGCGCCAGCGGCAAGCGCTCGCTCGAAGGCACCTTCCTGCCCGGCTGCATCCTGACCGGCCGGTCGGCTGCGCGCTCCATCACGACCGGCTGAACACTGAAAAATCCAAGGAGATTCCCATGCCCAACGGCGCCCAAGCCCTGATGAAGACCCTGGCCGATGCCGGTATCGAGGTCTGCTTCACCAACCCTGGCACCAGCGAAATGCACTTCGTCGCCGCGCTCGACAGCGAACCGCGCATGCGCGCCGTGCTGGCCCTGTTCGAGGGTGTGGCCACGGGCGCGGCCGATGGCTATGCGCGCATGGCGGGCAAGCCTGCCGCCACGCTCTTGCACCTGGGCTGCGGCCTGGGCAATGGCCTGGCCAACCTGCACAACGCGCGCAAGGGCAAAGTGCCCGTGGTCAACATCGTGGGCGACCACGCCACCTACCACGTGCCGCTGGACGCCCAGTTGCAATCCGACATCGAAACCGTGGCGCGCAACATCTCGCCCGGCTTCGTGCGCACCTCGCAGAGCACGGCTGCGCTGTGCCAGGACGCCACCGATGCCATTGCTGCCGCACGCAGCCTGCCGGGCCAGGTGGCCACGCTGATCCTGCCGGCCGATGTGTCGTGGGGTGAAGGCGCTGTGCCTTCCCCTTCACCAGCGTTACAGACGCCGCAAGCGGCTGATGCGGCGGTGGTGCAAGCGATTGCCGACGTAGTGCGTTCTGGAAAAACGGTCGCCTTGCTGCTGGGTGGCCACGCCCTGCGAGAGCCCGCGCTCATGGCAGCCGCACGCATTGCCGCCCACAGCGACGTACAACTGCTGGCCGAAGTCTTCCCCACCCGCCTGGAACGCGGCGCGGGCCTGCCTTCGGTCGAGCGCATCGCGTACCTGGCCGAAATGGCCGGCGTGCAGCTCGCCGAAATCGAACACCTGGTGCTGGTCGACGCCAAGGCCCCGGTGTCCTTCTTCGCCTACCCCGGCAAGAAAAGCGAGCTGGTGCCCGCCAGCTGCACCGTGCATACCTTGTCCACCCCCGCCCAGGACGCCGCAGGCAGCCTGCTGCAACTGGCCGCCGCGCTGGGTGCCACGCAGGCCGAGCCCACCCTGCAGGCCGCGCAGCGCCCAGACCGCCCGCGCGGCAAGCTCACTGCACCCAAGGTGTGCAAGGCCGTGGGCCACCTGCTGCCAGACAACGCCATCCTGATCGACGAGGCCATCACCTCGGGGCTGATGCTCTCGGCCATGACGGCAGGCGCGCCGCGCCACGACCTCATCACCCTGACCGGCGGTGCCATCGGCCAGGGCCTGCCCAACGCCGTCGGCGCGGCCATTGCCTGCCCCAACCGCCCGGTCATCGCGCTGATCGGCGATGGCACCGCCATGTACACCTTTCAGGCGCTGTGGACCATGGCGCGCGAGAAGCTGCATGTGGTGTCTATTGTGTTCAACAACGCGTCGTACTCGGTGCTCAATGTGGAGCTGGAACGCGTGGGCGCCAACAAGGTGGGCCCCAAGGCCCAATCGCAGCTCGACCTGCGCGGGCCCACGCTCAACTTCGCCCTGCTGGCCCAAGGCATGGGCGTGCACGCCGTGCGCACCGATACGGCCGAGGGGTTCAACAAGGCGCTGGAATACGCACTGGCCACACCGGGGCCGCATCTGATCGAGGCGCTGGTGCCGGAATCGCTTAGCGGTGCCAAGCGCAAGGTGCTGCCCTGGTTGCTGCGCTCGCTGCCGCACCTGCCACCGTCGGTGGCGCGGGCGCTGAAACGGAAGATTGCGCCTTGATGCTTTTTTGCCATTTAGCGCTTATGGGTTAAGCGCTGACAGCTATTGTTTTGATCGTTAATTTTGTGCCTTGGCTGAGGGCGGAGGCCGGGGTGTGCGACCGGCAGCGCAGTAACTTTCTTTTGTTTCGCCAAAAGAAAGTCGGCAAAGAAAAAGCGACCCTGCTGTCTGCGTCCCTGCGCTGCGCTCCGGGCAACCTGCGGTGCTCGGTGCTGGCGGACTCTCGCTCGAACTCGCGCCTACAGCGCTCAAACAATCGCAAGCCCTGATCCGCCATCGCTGCGCTCGGCCTGGCGTGCGCAGCGATGGCCCGTGTGGATACCCCCAACCCCTTGCTGGCTGCGCCTGCGGCGGGGCGTTTGCGGGGTGAGCATGCGCGTCGGAGCGCGCATGCTTGCGTAGACTGACTCGCCGCGTTTGTCCGAACGGAGCGCCGCAGGCGCGCAGTGAGTTACGCGGCGCACCCCGCATCCGAGCACCCCAGGTTGCCCGGAGCGCAGCGCAGGGACGCAGACAGCAGGGTCGCCTTTTCTTTGGTGACTTTCTTTTGGCGAAGCAAAAGAAAGTTACTGCGCCGCCGGGCGCACACCCCGGCTCCCGCCCTCCGCAAAAGCACAGAAATAACTATCAAAACAATAGCTGCCAGCGCTTACTCCATAAGCGCAAGACCCCAAAAACACTCAATATTTCAACCGCGCGTAATACGTCTTCTGCGCCGCCTCCCGCGCCTGCCGCAGCGTGTGAATGCCCTGCTCCTGCAGCAGCGGAATCAGCCGCAGCCAGATCTCGGCCGTTACCAGCGCATCGCCCAGCGCCGTGTGGCGCCCCAGCACGGTGACGTTGAAGCGCTCGGCAATGGCTTCGAGCCGGTGCGACTCCTGGTTCGGGTGCACCACGGCCGACAGCAGCAGCGTGTCGAGCACGGGCTGGTGAAAAGCCACCCCTGTGGCCTTCTCCTGCAGCTGCAGAAAGCGCATGTCGAACGCTGCGTTGTGCGCCACCAGCACCGTGTCCTGCGTGAACGCGTGGAACACGGGCAGCACCTCGCCGATGCGCGGCTTGCCCTCCACCATGTCGTCGGTGATGCCGTGGATGGGGATGGACGCCGCCGGAATGGCGCGCCCCGGGTCCACCAGCTGCTCGAAGCACTCCTGCCGCAGCAGCTTGCCGTTGACGATGCGCGCCGCACCGATCTGGATGATGGCGTCGCCGCCGGCAGGGTTCAGGCCCGTGGTTTCGGTGTCGAACACGGTGTAGGCCAGCTCGGACAGCGGGCGGTCGTCCAGCGCGCTGCCCTGGTCGGCCTGCTTGAACAGGTCAAAGTCGTAGTACTCGGGGCGGCTGTATTCGCTCTCGCCCAACGCGGCGTCCACCACGCCCTGCACGCTGGCCAGGGGCAGCATGAAGCGGAAGAAGGCCTGGTGGCGCACCCGCTCGCGCTCAAACCACATCTCGCCGCCGTGGCGCTCAACCACGTCGCGCACAGTGAGGGGGCTGCGCTCGCTGCCAAAGCGCATCGAGTCCATCTCCCAGCTCATCACCGTTTCGTTGCTCATGGCCTGGCCGCTCCACACCAGGTCGAGCTGCGCATGCGTGCCCGTGCCCTGCAACCGCAGTTGCAGAAAACGCACATCGAATTCATCGACCAGCCGGTGGGCCAGGTAGGTCAGGGCCAGCAGCAGGGTGTAGCTGTCCACCTTGAGCCACAGGCTACCGTCGATCGCGTCGAGCGTCACCGGCCGGTCGCACTGCGCGGCAATGCGGCGCTGCGCGGCGGCCGCCAGGTCGGCGCCCAGCATGTCCTCCATGGGCCAGCGGGTCTTGAGGCGCTGCGTGGCGCGCTGCGCCAGGTCGGTGATGCGCCGCCCCATGGCACCCACCTCGTCGCGCACCACGCCCAGAAAGCGCTCGCGCATGGCGGGCTCCAGGTCGGAGTAGCCCAGCATGTCCACCGCCGCCTGGATGTTGGCCAGCGAGGCGCGGCTACCTTCGGTCAGGCCGTGCAGGAGCTGGTCGCGCGCGGCTTCTTCCTCCACGCTGGCCGTCACGTTGTCGAGCATGAGCACAAAGCCGCTCACCACGGACTCCAGCGTTTCTTCACCGCCCTCTTCGGCCAGCGCGGCGCGCACCGGCGCCACCTGCACGCGCAGCAGCTGCCCGCCCTGCGTGGTGGTGACGAACTGCGCCGACGGGCTGGCCACACCGCGCGCCATGCCCTGGTGGATGCGTTCAAGCGCATGGGCCAGCAACTGCTGGTCGAACACGGCATAAATCGACCGGCCAATGCCGATCAGCTCGGCCCCCGCCGCCAGCCCAGGCCCCTGCGAGAGCTGCCGGAACTGCTGGCGCGCACGCTGGTTGTAGAGCAGGATGCGCCCGTCGCGGTTGCACACCACCACGCTCTGGTTCAGTTCGGCCATCAGGGCGGCCAGGCGGTTCTTTTCCTGCTGCACGCTGTGGCTGGCCTGGGCCACCTGGGCGGCCATGTCGCCGCGCAACTGGTCGCGCTGGGCGGCCAGCTCGTTCACGGCCCGGGCCATGGCCTGCATTTCGGCGGTGCCCCGGGGGGTGAGCTGCTGGGGCGTGGTGGCCGTCACCACCACCCGGATTTTCTCCAGCAGGCGGTGCGGGTCGCCCACATAGCGGCGGTGCAGCACATGCAGCGTGCCCGCCACCAGAAACAGGCCCAGCAGCCAGCCCAGGGCCACCAGCACGGTGCGCGGCGCCAGCACATCACCCACCGCCAGGCGCTCCTGCGGGTCGAGCGTGGACCAGACGATCGCGGACATCAGCACCAGCCACAGCGCCATCACCAGGCCCGAGGCGGCAACGGCCAGCACCAGCCGGGGGTCGATCTTTCTCATGCGGGCGTCTCCCCGAGCAGCTCGGCCACCTTCTGCACCAGTTCGCGCGTGGAGAAGGGCTTGGTCATGTAGGCATTGGCCCCCAGGGCCAGGCCCTTGGCCACGTCGGTCTCGCGGCCCTTGGCCGTGAGCATGAGGATCCGGGTGGCCTGCAGGGCCTCGTCGGCACGCACGGCCTGGCAGACCTCGAAGCCCGTCTTGTGCGGCATCATCACGTCGAGCAGCACCAGCGCAGGCCGCTCGCGGGCGATGGTCTCCAGCGCCTCTTGCCCGTCGCGGGCCACCAGCACGGTGTAGCCTTCGCGCTGCAGCAGGTATTCGAGCGAGATCACGATGTTGGGCTCGTCGTCGGCAATCAGTATCTTGTGCGTCATGGGTTCTTGTCTCCGGATAAGGGGGTCTGGTACGGCAGCCAGAAGCAGAAGCAGGCGCCCTGCTGCGTTGTCGGCTCCAGCCACAGCCGCCCGCCAAAATGCTCTGCAATGTGGCGGCTGATGGGCAGGCCCAGGCCTGTCCCGTGCGCCACCTGGACACCAATGTCGGTCTGGTGAAAGCGGTCAAAAATCATGGCTTCGTGGCCGGGCTGCACGCCCGGGCCGTTGTCCTGCACGCACACGGTGATGCCCTGCGCATCGGACTCGAGCCGTATCTGCACCTGCCCGCCGGGCGAAGGCACGAACTTCGCCGCGTTGGACAGCAGGTTCAGCAGCACCTGGAGAATGCGGTCCGGGTCGGCCTGGAGCACGGGCACCTCTGCGGGCCGTTGCACCTCCACCTGCGCCGCACGCTCGCGGAACACCTCGGCCGTGGTGGCCACCGCACGCTCCACCAGGGCGCGCATGTCCACCGGCGCCACATGCCATTCGGCATGGCCTGACTCGATCTTGGCCATGTCCAGCACCTGGTTGACCAGGCGCGTCAGGCGCTCGGTTTCGGCCACGATGATGCCCACGAACTGCTGGCGCTGGGCCGCCGACATGTCGGCATCGTCCTGCATCAGCTCGGCCAGCGCGCGGATGGACGTGAGCGGCGTGCGCAGTTCGTGCGTGACGGACGACATGAAGTCGTCCTTGAGCCGGTCCAGGCTTTGCAACTGCTCGTTGGCAGCGCGCAGTTCGGCCGTGGCCTGCTCCAGCGAACGCGACTTGCCCTCCAGCGCGCGCGAGTAGGCGCGAATCTGCGAGGCCTCGTCCAGAATGCGCAACACGTCGTCGGGGGAGAGCGTTTCTTCCTCGGCCACCGAAGCCACCAGCGCGCGGGCCGAGGCGCTGCCCACGGCTCCGGCGAGCTGGGTCTCGACAAACTGCACCAGGCGGGCGTCGGGCCGCAGGGCCTGGGCGTGGCGCACGCCCACGCGCTGCGCATAGCCGTCAAACAGCGCCTGCGCCTTGGCGGCGCCCAGAAAGCGCTCGCACAGGCGCAGCAGGTCCTGCGTATTGGCCCGCCCGCGCCAGAACACCGGGCTGGAGGTGACCGTGCGCTGAAACACATCGACAAACAGCAGGGCCTGGCTGGCCTCCCGGCCCGAGGGCGCGCGCCACAGCGAGACCCCGACATAGGCCACCACATTCACCAGCATGCTCCAGAACAGCGAATGGGTGAGGCCGTCAAACCCCTGCAGGCCGAGCAGCTGTTCGGGCCGCAGCCAGGCCAGGCCCCAGGGCCCGTGGGCGATAAAGCCCATGTCGAGCCAGCCCGACTTGGCAATCGACGGCAGCATGAGGGTGTAGGCCCACATCAAAAAGCCTGCCAGCAGCCCGGCCAGGGCGCCCAGGCGCGTTCCGCCCTTCCAGTACATGCCGCCCATGACCACCGGAGCAAACTGCGCCACGGCAGCAAAGCTGATGAGCCCGATGCTGACCAGTGCATAGGCCTCGCCCGCCAGGTGGAAATACACATAGCCCAGCACCAGCACCCCGAGAATGGCCGCGCGCCGGATGCCCAGCAGAATGCGTGTGAAATCCTGACCGCCACTGCTGCGCAGGTGGCGCCAGCGCAGCAGCAGGGGCAGCACCAGCTCGTTGCTGACCATGGTGGACACCGCCACGGTTTCCACAATGACCATGCCGGTGGCCGCCGACAGGCCCCCGACAAACGCAAACAGCGCCAGCGCGTGCTGGCCGGCCTGCAGCGGCAGGGACAGCACAAAGTTCTCGGCATTGGCCTGGCCCGGCCCGAAGTACAGCAGCCCCCCCAGGGCGATCGGCAGCACGAACAGGTTGATGAGCAGCATATACAGCGGAAACACCCAGACCGCGCGGCGCAGGTGGTCTTCGCGCACGTTCTCCACCACCATCACCTGGAACTGGCGGGGCAAAAACACCACCGAGAACATCGACAGCGCCATCAAGCCGAACCACTGTGCCCACGCAAACTGCCCGCCCTGCTCCAGGCGCAGCAGCTGCTGCAGCTCCGGCACAGCCTGCGCACGGGCGAACAGGTCGCCCAGGCCATCAAAAAGGCCATACGCCACAAAGAAACCCACCGAAAGGAAGGCCACCAGCTTGACCACCGACTCGAACGCAATGGCGGCCACCATGCCTTCGTGCCGTTCGGTGGTGTCCAGGTGCCGCGCACCAAACACCATGGCAAAACCGGCCAGCACCAGCGCCACGTAAAAGGCGCTGTCGCGGCTCCAGTGCGCGGGCTCGGCCACGCCGCCGGGCACCGTCAGCAGGGCATAGCCGGCCGACACCGCCTTGAGCTGCAGCGCGATGTAGGGCACGATGCCGACCACCGCAATCAGCGTCACCAGCCCGGCCAGCAGCGGGCTTTTGCCATAGCGGCTGGCAATGAAGTCGGCAATCGAGGTGATTCGGTAGGCCTTGGCAATGCGGATCATCTTGCGCAGCACGATCCAGCCCAGCACCATGACCAGCGTGGGTCCCAGGTAGATGGGCAAAAACCACACCCCGCCCGAAGCGGCGCGCCCCACGCTGCCGAAATAGGTCCAGGCCGTGCAGTACACGGCCAGCGAGAGGGCATAGGTCCAGGGGTTGGCGATGACCGAGCGCCCCTCCTGCGCACGGCGGTCGGCCCAGTACGCCACGGCAAACAGCAGCAGCAGATAGGCAAACGAAGAGACGATGACCAGTGCGGGCGAAAGCATGCCTACTCCTGGGGCGGTGCAGGCGGCGGGGGCGGCGCCCCCGCGCGGTCATCGGGGCGCTCTTCGCCAGGGTCGGCGGGCCGGCTGTCGGGCCGCTCCATCAGCCAGGCCAGCACGGCAATCAACCCGCCCCACAGCAGGAACAGGGCCAGCGGGAACAGGGGAATGCCCCATACGGTGGCATCACGGTCCCACAGGCCGAGCAGCGGAAAATTGAACAGCACCCAGCCGCCGGCAAACAGCGCAACCAGGCGTTGGGAGCCGAGTCCTTTGAGCACAGCGGTCTCCTGGCGGGAGGTCTGGACGCCCCCCTGCCCTCCATTGTGCGCCCGGCACTTACCTCGTTCTTACGTACCGGGCGGCGCGATCAGGTTTTGGCCTTGGGCTTGGCCCGGGCGGCAGCGCCGTGTGCCTGGCGCGAGAGCGCGAAATCGAGAAAAAACTTGCACCAGATGGTGCTGCCCGCCATGGCGGTCCAGGTGTTGTAGTCGAGCTGGCCCAGCGCCACGCTGACGATCACCACCGACGCCACCACCCC
>C687J35021_10002276_pt1 | contig 13765 bp, 12 predicted proteins | sample RifCSPhighO2_12_FD_35021 | JGI IMG/M metagenome (IMG submission 35021)
GGCGCCACCGGCGGCAAGCTGTTCGCCGCCGGCACCGCGGGCGAGCGGTTCGCCGTGCGCAACTCCGGCGCGCATGCCGTGGTCGAGGGCACCGGTGATCACTGCTGCGAGTACATGACCGGCGGTTTCGTCTGCGTACTGGGCAAGACCGGTTACAACTTCGGCTCCGGCATGACCGGCGGCTTTGCCTACGTGCTCGACCTGGACAACAGCTTCTACGACCGGGTCAACCATGAACTGGTCGAGATCCAGCGGATCAACAACGAGTCGATGGAGGCCTATCGCAGCCATCTGCAGCGCGTGCTCGCCGAGTATGTGCAGGAGACCGCCAGCGAATGGGGGCGTAACCTGCTGGAGAATCTCGACGATTACCTGCGCAAGTTCTGGTTGGTCAAGCCCAAGGCCGCAAGCCTGAAGTCGCTGCTCTCCAGCACCCGCGCCAATCCGCAATAAAGCAGTTTCAAGCTGCGCGCCTCAGGCTCCAAGTGGCGTGAGGCGTGCGGCTAACGTGATGAGTCTTGCAGCTTGCAACCTGTAGCTTGCAGCTGCTGTATAGAGGTTTGCTATGACTGAACGTCTGAATAACGACTTCCAGTTCATCGATGTCGGGCGCAAAGACCCGAAGAAGAAGCTGTTGCGTCAGCGCAAGAAAGAATTCGTCGAGATCTACGAAAACTTCAAGCCGGCCCAGGCCTGTGACCAGGCGCACCGCTGCCTGGGTTGCGGCAATCCCTATTGCGAGTGGAAGTGCCCGGTGCACAACTACATTCCCAACTGGTTGAAGCTGGTGTCCGAGGGCAACATCCTCGCCGCCGCCGAGTTGTCGCACCAGACCAACACCCTGCCGGAAGTCTGCGGCCGCGTGTGCCCGCAGGATCGACTGTGCGAGGGCGCGTGCACCCTCAATGACGGTTTCGGCGCCGTGACCATCGGTTCGGTGGAGAAGTACATCACCGATACCGCCTTCGCCATGGGCTGGCGTCCGGACATGTCGCGGGTCGTCTCGACCGGCAANCGCGTCGCCGTGATCGGTGCCGGTCCGGCTGGCCTGGGTTGTGCCGACGTGCTGGCGCGCAATGGCGTGACCCCGGTGGTGTTCGACAAGAATCCGGAAATCGGCGGCCTGCTGACCTTCGGCATTCCCGAGTTCAAGCTGGAAAAGACCGTGCTGAGTCATCGCCGCGAAGTCTTCAGCGGCATGGGCATCGAGTTCCGCCTGAATACCGAGATCGGTACAGACGTGACCATGCAGCAGTTGCTGGATGAGTACGATGCGGTGTTCATGGGCATGGGGACCTACACCTACATGAAGGGCGGCTTCCCCGGTGAAGACTTGTCAGGCGTGCACGATGCCCTGAATTTCCTGGTCGCCAACGTCAATCGCAACCTCGGCTTCGAAAAGTCGCCGGAAGACTTCATCGACACCAAGGGCAAGCGCATCGTCGTGCTCGGCGGCGGCGATACCGCCATGGACTGNAACCGCACCGCGATCCGCCAGGGTGCCAAGAGCGTGACCTGCGCCTATCGCCGCGACGAAGAAAACATGCCGGGCTCGCGCAAGGAAGTGAAGAACGCCAAGGAAGAGGGGGTTAAATTCCTCTTCAACCGCCAGCCCATCGCCATCGTCGGCGAGGACCGGGTCGAAGGCGTCAAGGTGGTCGAGACGCGTCTCGGCGAACCGGATGCCCGCGGTCGGCGCAGCCCCGAGCCGATCCCCGGTTCCGAAGAAATCATTCCGGCCGATGCCGTGCTGATCGCCTTCGGCTTCCGCCCGAGCCCGGCGCCCTGGTTCGAGCAGTTCAGCATCCAGACCGACAATCAGGGTCGCGTGATTGCCCCGGAACAGTCGCAGTTCAAGCACCAGACCAGCAACCCGAAGATCTTCGCCGGTGGCGACATGGTGCGTGGTTCCGACCTGGTGGTGACGGCGATCTTCGAGGGGCGTAACGCCGCCGAAGGCATCCTCGACTACCTTGGCGTCTGATCGGTAGGGTGTGCGGGGCCGCCTAGGCCGCGCGCACCACCTTGCCAGGCAGGGTGCGCGCGGCGCACCCTACGACCGGGGCAAATCGTCGCATTGGACAAAAGGCACGGCACCCGCCGTGCCTTTTGTTTTGTGGTCTGCGAAAATGCCCGCACTTTTTTACTGCCTTCTCCTGTCTCGGGAATTGTTATGACTGCCCTGAAGAACGACCGTTTCCTGCGTGCCCTGCTCAAGCAGCCCGTCGATGTCACCCCGGTGTGGATGATGCGTCAGGCCGGCCGTTACCTGCCGGAGTACCGCGCCAGCCGGGCCAAGGCCGGTGACTTCATGAAGCTGATGATGAACCCCGAGTTCGCCTGCGAAGTCACCCTGCAGCCGCTGGATCGCTACCCGCAGCTGGATGCGGCGATTCTGTTTTCCGACATCCTGACCATTCCCCATGCCATGGGCCAGGGGCTGTACTTCGAGACCGGCGAAGGCCCGCGCTTCAAGAAAGTCATCAGCAGCGCCGCCGATGTCGACGCCCTGCCGATTCCCGACCCCGAACAAGACCTGGGTTATGTGATGGATGCCGTGCGCACCATCCGCCGCGAGCTGAACGGCCGGGTGCCGCTGATCGGCTTCTCCGGCAGCCCCTGGACGCTGGCCACCTATATGGTCGAAGGCGGCTCGTCGAAGGACTTCCGCAAGTCCAAGGCCATGCTCTATGACAACCCGCAGGCCATGCACGCGCTGCTCGACAAGCTGGCGCAGTCGGTCACCAGCTACCTCAACGGGCAGATCCTCGCCGGCGCCCAGGCCGTGCAGATCTTCGATACCTGGGGCGGCAACCTGTCATCGGCGGCCTACCAGGAGTTTTCCCTGGCCTATATGCAGAAGATCGTCGACGGCCTGATCCGCGAGCATGACGGGCGCAAGGTGCCGGTGATCCTGTTCACCAAGAACGGCGGCCTGTGGCTGGAATCCATGGCCGCCACCGGCGCCGACGCCCTTGGCCTGGACTGGAGCTGCGACATCGGCGAGGCCCGTCGCCGCGTCGGTGGTCAGGTGGCCCTGCAAGGCAACATGGACCCGACCGTGCTCTACGCCCAGCCCGCGGCCATCCGCGCCGAAGTGGCGCGGATCCTCGCCAGCTATGGCCAGGGCTCGGGCCATGTGTTCAACCTCGGCCACGGCATCACCCCGGAAGTCGACCCGGCCCATGCCGGGGCGTTCCTCGAGGCGGTGCACGAGCTGTCGGCCGCCTATCACCGTTAAGGCAGTGGGGCGGTTTGGCGCCTGGTAAGGCATTCCCGGATTGCATCCGGGCTACGGGGCCCGCTGATGGGCCGTAGGGCGGACAAGCCTTCGGCATGTCCTTCCTATGCCTTGCCTACTCAGGGCCTTGGCGCGGTCGCCAGGCCCTGCTGCCGGTCCAGCGTATTGGCCATGCGCAGCAGCAGGCGGTGGCCGATGCTGTTGCTCCAGTTGAAGCTGTTCTGCAGCACCACCACGGCGGTCTTGTGGCGGCTGTCCAGGCCCAGGTAGCTGGAATAGCCCGCCACCAGGCCGACCTGATAGGTGAGCTGCTGGCCGTGGATGGTATCGACTATCCAGGCGATCGCCGGGGCTTCCCTGGGCCGCTCGAGGCGCACCCGCAGGCTGTCGCGCAAGGCCGCGTCGCGCTGTGCATCGCCACTGCCGTGCAGGTGCGCGGCGGCGTAGTCGAGCAGGTCGTCGGCGTTGGAGTAGAGCGCCGCGGAGCCGTGCAGGATGTCGCTGAACTGCCAGTCGGGAACCGGACGGCCGCGGCGGATGAACTTCGGCTGGTCGCCGGCATGCCCGCGCGCACGTTCGGCATAGCCGGCCAGTTGCTGCGGCTGGTAGCTGGTGTTGCTCAGCTGCAGCGGGCCGAGGATGCGCTCGGCGGCCAGCTCATCGATGCTCTGGCCGCTGCGCCGCTCCAGCACGTGGCTGAGCAGGGCGTAACCGATATTCGAATACTGCGGCGCCACCTGCCTGGGCTTGCTGAAATCGGCCAGGTAGTCGAGCAGATAGGCTTGGTCGAAATGCCGGTAGAAGTTATTGCCGGTGAACAGGTATTCGATGAAGTAGCCGAGGGTGCGCGGGGTCATCGGCTGACGCGGCAGGCCGGCGCTGTGGGTGGCCAGTTGCAGCAGGGTGATGGCGCGGGCGTCCTCGCTCAGCGGCGTGCCGGCGGGCAGCAGCTGTCCGAGGTCGTCATCCCAGTCGAGCAGGCCGTCCTGTACCAGCATGGCGGCGAGGTTGCCGACCAGGCCCTTGCTCAGCGAACCCACGGCGAACAGGGTCTCGCCGCNNGGGCGCGTGCCGCTGCGGGAGTCGCTAACGCCATAGCCGAACACCTGCTTGCGACCATCGGCGCTGAGCACCCCGACCACCATGCCGGGCGTACGCTTGCCGTCGATCAGCGGCTGGGCCAGGGCATCCACCTGGGCGCGCAGGTCGCCGGGGTTGGCGACTGCATGTTGAATGCGCTCGGGGGGATCGATCTGCTGCTGCGAGAGGGTGCCGCAGGCGCTCAGAGCAAGTGCGAGCAGGACGGCGCCGAGGCTTGTGGCGGCTGGATAAATACTCGACACGGGACTACAAGGCCTTATATCGGCCGCGACGCAGAGGGCGGCGGCAATACCTCGATGACCGGGACTTCGGCGCCGCGCGCAACTGCCGCGGCGGACGCCGAAGGCGGGGTAGGACTACCGGCAGTGCTACTGGACCTTGGCCAGGTTGCCCTTGAGGGCGACCCCTGCCATGAGCGCGCCGGCGTGGCATTCGTACTTCTGACTGTCCTTGTATTCGATGTGCTTGTAGTTGCTGGCGAGATCCACCACGGCATTGGCGCCGGCCGCCTTGGCCGCGTTCTGCAGGCGGATCAGGGCCGATTGCAGGACCCAGCGGCAGGCGGCTTCGTCGCTCTTGTTGAAGGCGTTGGTCTTCTGGCTGGTGGTGACCCCGGATTGGAGAATGCTGACCTCGCCCGCCGGCTTGGTGCCGGCCAGGTAGAACTTCACGCTGCCATCCAGGCGCCCGGCATTCAGCGCCTCCTGGACGACGGCGTCGAACGGCAGGAAGTGGGCGGTGTCCCGGGCCTGGCTGACGGCTGGGAACAGGCTCAGGCAGGCTACGGCGAGGATCCAGGGTTTGGCGTTCATGGGTTGCTCCTTGTTATGAGGCTTTACTGGGATATTGTGAAAAAACTCTCGCCTACTGCGACTGCCTCCCGGCGCCCGCTGCTGACGTTGCGCAAAAGGTTAACTGCCGGGGCAGGCTAATCCGGCTATCCCTCTCAGCTCCAGCGGCGGAAGATCAACGAGGTGTTGACCCCGCCAAAGGCGAAGTTGTTGTTCATCACGTACTGGTTGCTCATCCGGCGGAACTCGCCGCGCAGGTAATCCAGTTCGCCACAGGCCGGGTCGATGTCGTCGAGGTTGAGGGTGGGTACGTAGCTGTCCGAGTTCATCATCTCGATGCTGAACCAGGATTCCAGGGCGCCGCAGGCGCCCAGGGTGTGACCGAGGAAACTCTTCTGCGAGCTGATCGGCATCTGGGCGCCGAACAGGCTGCTGGTGGCCAGGGTTTCGGCGACGTCGCCCTGCTCGGTGGCGGTGCCATGGCCGTTGACGTAGCCGATGGCAGCCGGCGCCAGGCCGGCATCGTCCAGGGCCAGCTGCATGGCGCCGCGCATGGTCACCAGCTCCGGCTTGGTGGCGTGCTGGCCGTCGGCATTGCTGCCGAAGCCGACGATCTCGGCATGGATGTGGGCGCCACGGGCCAGGGCGTGCTGCAGTTCCTCCAGCACCAGCATGCCGGCGCCTTCGCCGATCACCAGGCCGTCGCGAGCGCTGTCGTAGGGGCGCGGCGAGCTCTGCGGGGTGGCGTTCTTCAGGCTGGTGGCGTAGAGCGCGTCGAACACCATGGCTTCGGTCGGGCAGAGTTCCTCGGCACCGCCGGCGAGCATCAGCGGCAAGCGGCCGAACTTGATCGCCTCGTAGGCGTAGCCGATGCCCTGGCTGCCGCTGGTGCAGGCGCTGGAGGTCGGGATCAGGCGGCCCTTGAGACCGAAGAATATGCTGATATTGGCTGCCGTGGTGTGCGGCATCATGCGCACATAGGAGTTGGCGTTGAGGCCGTCGGCCACCGAGTTGAGCAGCATGTTGCCGAAGGCCTTGATCTCCTCGGTGCTGCCGGTGGAGGAGCCGCAGGCCACGCCCATGCGCCCATCCGTGATCGACTCGTCGCCGAGCAGGCCGGCATCGTCCAGCGCCCGTTCGGCGGCCAGTACCGCCAGCTTGGCCACCCGACCCATGCTGCGCAGCTGTTTGCGGGTCCAGTGCGTGGGCACCGCAAAGTCATCGATTGGCCCGCCGAGGCGGGTGTTCAGTTCCGTGAAGCGATCCCACTCGTGCATGTAGCGGATGCCGCTCTTGCCGGCCCGGAAGTTCGCCTCGATGCTCGCCCAGTCATTGCCCAGCGAGGTGATGCCGGCCATGCCGGTGACTACGACTCGTTTCATCAACACAACCCACCGTTTACCGAGAGGACCTGACGGGTAATGTAGGCCGCCTCCTCGGACATCAGAAAATTCACCGCCCCGGCCACTTCTTCCGGGGTACCCATGCGCGCAGCGGGGATCATCTTGAGGATTTCCTCCAGCGGCAGGTTGTCGTCGAGCATCTCGGTGTCGATCAAGCCTGGCGCCACGCAGTTGACCGTGATCCGGCGCTTGCCCAGTTCGATCGCCAGGGCCTTGGCCGCGCCGATCACCCCGGCCTTGGACGCGCTGTAGTTGACCTGGCCGCGGTTGCCGATCAGCCCGGATACCGAGGTGATGCAGACGATGCGTCCCGGCTGGCGCCGGCGGATCATCGGCATGCACAGCGGGTGCAGGACGTTGTAGAAACCGTCGAGATTGGTGCGCAGCACCTGATCCCAGTCGTCTTCGCTCAGCGCCGGAAAGGCGCCGTCGCGGGTCAGCCCGGCGTTGCACACCACGCCGTAGTAGGCGCCGTGCTGCGCCACATCCGCCTCGAGGACCGCCCGGCAAGCGCTACGCTCGGCGACATCGAACTGCAGGATGCGCGCCTGGCGGCCCAGTGCCTGGATCTGCGCCTGCACCGCCTCGGCCTCATCGCGCCGCGCGCGGCAGTGCAGGACGATATCGAAGCCGGCCCGGGCCAGGCGCAGGGCGATGGCCCGGCCGATGCCGCGGCTGGAGCCGGTAACCAGGATCGGATCAGTCATGGGCAATCTCTCGAATATGTGCCAGGCAACTTGCCGCGTTGGCGCGGGCGATATGACCGCGGCTGGAGCCGGTAAGCCGAATCGGGTCGGTCATGGCGTGCACTCCTCGGGTTGTTCTTGCAGGTAGTTGGCCGCGTGCGGTGGGCAGAAGACGTTGAGGCGTGCCTCGGCATGGATGCCGGGGCCGCGCAGGTGGCATTCGAACACGCCCATGCCATTGTCGTCCTGCAGCGAGCGCCGGGCCTGGATCTGCAGTTCGCTGCCGGCGGGGAAGCGCTCGACATTGCATTGGAAATTGCGCGTGCCGAGGAGAAAACCCAGCGCCACCGGCATGCCCGCCTGGCGCGCCCGGCAGCCGGCGTAGGCGGCCACGCTCTGCGCCATCAGCTCGATGCCGACCCAAGCCGGCAGGCTGCCGTCGGCTTGATTGAACAGGCCGCCGGGGCGCACGCTCAGGCGGGTTTGCACATCCTCTTCGCTGAAGTGCAGCACTTCGTCGAGCAGGATCATGTCGCCGGCATGCGGCAGTAATTCGGCGATCGGCCACAGGCTCATGGCAGGGCTCCGAGAATCAGCGACAGGTTGCTGCCGCCAAAGGCGAACGAGTTGCTCATCAGTCGATGCGGGCGTCTGGCGGCCGCGGCATGCACCTCGACCAGCTGCAGGCGCGGCAGTTGCGGATCGGCCTGGCCGTCCCACAGATGGGGCGGCAGGCGCNGATCGCGGTTGTAGGCGCTCAGGGTCAGCCAGCAGAACGCCGCCTCCAGCGCCCCGGCGGCGCCCAGGGTATGGCCGCTCAGCGGCTTGGTCGAGGAGCAGGGCACGCCTTGGGGAAACACGGCCTGCATCGCCAGGCTTTCCATCGCATCGTTGTGCTGGGTGGCGGTGCCGTGCAGGTTCAAGTAGTCGATCTCCTCGGCGGCTACGCCGGCGGCGGCCAGGGCCTTGCGCATCGCCTGCTGGGCGCCGAGGCCCTCAGGGTGAGGCGCGGAAATATGATGGGCGTCGGAGCTGGCGCCGCCGCCGAGCAGGGCGATCGGCCGCTCGCTAGCGGCTGTCGTTGTGTGCGGCAGTGGCGCTCGGGTCATGACGAACAACGCCGCCGCTTCGCCGATATTGATGCCCCGGCGATTCAGCGAGAACGGATTGCAGCGTTCGGCGGCCACCGCCTCCAGCGCGCTGAAACCGTTCAGGGTCAGGCGGCACAGGCTGTCCACCCCGCCGCACAGCACGGCATCGCACACCCCCTGCTGCAGCAGGCGCTGGGCGCTGAGCAGGGCGCGGGCGCTGGAGGTGCAGGCGGTGGACAGGCAGTAGGCCGGGCCGCTCAAGCCGAGCCACTCGGCGAGAAAGATGGCCGGTGCGGCGATTTCCTGTTGGGCGTAGCAGTAGTCCGCCGGCAGCGCGCCGGCGTCGACGAACTGGGCAATGCCCTGGCTGGCCTCGTGAATGCCCGAGGTGCTGGTGCCGAGCACCACACCGATCCGGGCGGCACCGTACTGGGCGATGGCGGCGCGGATCTGCGCCTCGATCTGCAGCGCGGCGGCCAGCAGCAACTGATTGTTGCGGCTGAACGCGGCCTGCATGCCGCTCGGCAGCGGTGGCAGTTCGGCACTCACCGCGCCGACCGTCAGGCTGCGGCCAGTGACCCAGCCGTCCTGCGCGCGCATGCCGCCGCTGTCGCCGGCGAACAGGGCATCGGCGACCGCCTGCTTGCCTTGGCCGAGGGCGCAGATCAGCCCGAGGGCGTTGAGGTAGCCGGGCATCAGGGAATCTCCTGGTCGGAGAGCACGTTGACCCGATAACTCAGGTCTTGCGCGTGGTTCAGGGTGAAATCCAGCGGTGCACGGTAGCTGATTCGCCAGCCGGGGGTAAGCCGGCGCTGACCATCAGCCAGCAATTGCCAGGTCGCGGGCGCGTAGCTGGCGGCCAGGGCATCGGTCGGGGTCAGGGCGAACAGCAGGGCGGCGAACAGCTCGAGTGCTTCGCCGTTGGGCGGTAGCAGGCCGTCGGCGCGCCAGGCGCCGTCCTGGAGCAGTTGGCGCGCCAGGGGCACGCCGAGAGGATCGAGCAGCGACCAGCGCAGGGTCGAGCCTTCGGCCTGCAGCACCAGCCACCAGAACTGCTGTTCGCCGGCCTGCTCGCGCTGGATTTGCAGGGTCGCCGGCAGTGGCGTAGCGAGTATTGGCGGGTTCAGTGGCAGCGGCGTGCGCGCCGCGCAGGCCGTCAGTAGCAGGCCGATGCCGAGGAGCAATAGACGCTTCATGGCCGGGGTTGCTCCAGTGGCTTGCGCGCAGCCAGGTTGACCAGGGTTTCGTCACGCTGGCCGGGCGGTTTGGGCCGGCGCAGGCCCCAGCGCTCGAGCAGGCCGAAATCCTTGGCGCGGCTCCACCACAGGTAGGGGTAGGAGACGTTGCCCTCGGCAAACACGAAGCCCTGGCCGCGCAGCATGTCGAGGTATTGCTCGGCGCTCTTTTGCACCTGCATCGGATGGCGGAACAGCCAGCGGATCACCCAGGTATCGATATAGAACCTGGTCGACTCGGCGAACAGCAGCAGGCCGCCGGGCTTGAGCACGCGCCAGAATTCGGCGAGGGCTTGTTGCTGCTCGACCAGGTGGTGAAAGGTCTGGTGGCAAAAGAGCAGGTCGACGCTGGCATCGTCCAGCTGGATCGCCGCGCAGTCGCTGGCGAGCAGGCGCACGGACAGGCCCTGGCGTTCGGCTTCTCGGGCCGAGCACGCGAGGCTGTGCGGGTCGGCATCCAGGCCGATCAGTTGCGCCGGGGCGAACGCCGCCTGCAGCAGGCCGAAGGACTTGCCCTGGCCGCAACCGGCATCCAGCAGCACCGCGGCGCTGGGCAGTGGCGCGTCGATCAGGCGCTTGAGATCATCGACCGCCACGCGCAGCACGTGCTGCTGCCAGACATGGCTCTGCAGGAACCAGAAACCGAAAGCGGTTTCTTCGACATAGGTGGCGGCGGCGCGGGTCATCGAGCTTCCTTGTTCAGACGGCATGGGCGGGGGCGCAGAGTTTGGCCAGCACCCGCAGGCGCCGCCTGGAATCCGCGACATAGGGGTTGTTCTGATCCCAGGCGTAGCCGGCGAGGATCGAGCTGATCATCCGGCGGATGTCCGGCGCGGCGTTCTGGTAATGGATCACGTCCTGGAAGGAACCGTCGTACCAGCCCTCGACGTAGACCCGGAAGGTGTCGATGCCGCGCTTGAGCGGGATGGCGAAGTCATGTTCCCAGTCCACCGCCTCGCCGCACAGCTGGCGGTGCAGCACGCCGGCGGCCATGCTCGCGGAGCGCATGGCGATGGTCACGCCGGAGGAGAATACCGGGTCGAGGAATTCCGCGGCGTTGCCGAGCAGGGCGAAACCCGGCCCGTGCAGGCATTTGACGTTGGCCGAGTAGCCACCGAGGGCGCGCGCGGGGGTATCCCAGACGGCGTTCGCCAGCACGCGCTGCAGGCTCGGGGTTTCCGCGACGAACTGCTTGAGGCAGGCGTCCAGATCTGGCGGTCGCCCTTCGTAGCGCGTCGCCGCGGCGACCACGCCGACCGAGCAGCGGCCGTTGCTGAAGGGAATGGTCCAGAACCACACATCCTGCATGGCGGGGTGGGTGGTGATGAGGATTTTTTCGCGGTCGAAGCCGCTGCCGGCGCTGCGATCCTCGACATGGGTGAATACGGCCTGGCGCACCGGGAAGCTCGAGGGCGTGTCGAGGTCGAGCAGGCGTGGCAGCACGCGGCCGTAACCGCTGCCATCGAGGACGAAGGCGCATTCCACCTGGTACTCGTGGCCATCGGCCAGCTGGCGCACCGCCAGGCGCGGGCAGGCGCCGCTGAAGTCGACCGCGACTATTTCTTCCTCGTAGCGGATTTCCACGCCCTGCAGCTCGGCCTGATCGGCCAGCAACTGGTCGAAGTCGGCGCGCAAGACCTGGTAGGTCGAGCCCTGGCCCTGGGTGAAGCCGTCGCGGAAGTCGAAGTCGTTGTAGCGCTCGCCCCAGGCGAAGGCCGCGCCATGCTTGGTCTGGAAGCCGGCCGCCTGCACCGCCGCAAGCATCCCGGCCTCCTCGACGAAGTCCAGGCAGTGCGACAGCAGGCTCTCGCCGATCGAGAAGCGCGGGAAGCGCTGACGCTCCAGCACCAGCACGTCGTGGCCCTGGCGCTTGAGCAGCGCGGCGGCGATGGCGCCAGAAGGGCCGGCGCCGATCACCACGACCTGGCGTTTTTCGATTTCAAGAGACTTCATAAGGGCTTGCTGCCTCGTTATTGGCGGTGGTGTTGCGCATGGGGTGGCTCGGGGTGGCCCAAGGTGACAGCAGGAAGCAGAAGAACAGGCCGAGGCTGATGGCCAGGCCAAAGTTGGCAATGACCGGGGTCTGGCTGAGCAGCAACAGGCCGAAGGACAGCCAGCTGGTCAGGGCCGCGAGCAGGGTGCCGAGCAGGCTCACCGCCGGGCCGCCGATGTTCTCGCGCATGAGGATCGCGTAGTCGACGCCGATGGCGGTGATCAACAGCAGGCCGAACAGGCTGAACAGGGTCAGCGGTTGCCCCAGCCAGCCGAGGCAGGCCAGTGCCGTGAGGGCGGCCAGCAGCGGCAGGCAGACGATGCGCAGGGCGCCGCCGAGGCCGAACGGCAGGCACAGCAACAGCAGGATCGCCGCGATGGACATCAGTTTGAGCTGCGCCGCGCTCAGTTGGGTGGCGCTGAACAGGCTGTTCAGCTCGNCGAGACGGTCGACCAGTTGCACGCCGTCGAGCCCTGCGCCGGCGCTGTGCAGCACGCTGGTATCGTTCAGGCCTTGCAGGCTGACCAGNCCGGCCACGCCAGCGTCGCCGCGGCCGAGCCAGAGCGGGCGCCAGGCCTCGCCGAGCGGGCCGGCGAGGGCCTGTTCGAGCCGCGGTTGTTCGCTGTTCAGCAGCAGCGCCAGTTCCGCGTGCAAGGCGGCCTCGGGAATGCCGGCCGCCAGCAGCGGCTGCCAGTGCTGCGGCAAGCCTTGCAGCGCCTGGCGCAGTGCGTGCTGCGAGTCGGCCGGGGCGACCAACTGGCTGAGCGCGCGGTAACCGAGCAGCTGGCCGTCGGCCACGGCACGCTCCAGGCGTTCGCTCAACGCGGCCTGGCGCTGCAGTAGCTGTTGCTCATCGCTGGCGCGCACCAGGAAGAACTGGCTGGTGGGTTGCTGGCCGGTCAGCTCGGCGATCCGNTGGGCTTCGTCGAGCAGCTGCGGCTCTGCGCCCAGCCACTGGCGCACATCGTTCTGCGTCTGCAGTTGCAGCAGCCCGGCGGCGCAGAACAGCAGGAGCAGGCCAAGCAGTTTGCGGTTGCCGATGCTGGCGAGCAGACGGGCACGCAGGCTCAGCAGGTTTTCGCTGAAGCGCAGCAGGCCGGGCGCGGGCCGTAGCTGCAGGCCGGCGAGCCAGGCCGGGAGCAGGCACACCGCGCAGAGGTAGGCGGCGATCAGCCCGGCGGCGGAAAACACGGCGATCTGGGTCAGCGCCGGGAAGGGGGTGAAGGCCAGCGCCAGGTAGCCGATCAGGTTGGTGCCCAGGCTCAGACTGAGGCCGGGCAGGGTCGCGGCCAGGGCACTCCAGCTGTGCCAGTGGGCCTGGCCGTGCAACCTGCTCCAGCTTTTACTCAGATAATGCTGCGGGTAGTCGGCGGCTACGCCGATCAGGCTGGCGCCGAGCACCAGGGTCAGCGCATTGATCTGGCCGAACACCAGCACGCAGGCGGCGCAGCCGGCGAGCAGCGCCACGCCGATGGGCAGCAGGCTGACCAGCACGCGCGCGCGGCGATAGCTCAGCAGCAACAGCAGGAGGATGCCGAGGGTCGCGGCGCCACCGATCCAGGTCACTTCACGGCTTGCCCGGGCCTGGCCGGCGGCGGCGTAGAGCAGGCCGCTGGCGGCGAGCAGTTGACCGCCCTCGGCACTGACCAGGGCGCGCGCGCTGGCCACCTGGCTGGCGACCGCCGGCGCTGCCTGCAGGTCGAATGAGTTGCCCTGGATGCGCGCGCGCAGCAGCGCCCAGGTCAGGCCCTGGTCTTCGACCAGCAGCGCGCCGCTGCCCAGATCGGTCTGGATCCGCGGGTGCGGGTTGAGCGCCTGTTGCGCGCGGGCGCCCAGGCCCAGCCAGTCCTGATCGATAGGCAGCAGGCTGACGCTGGCGAAGGTGTCGAACAGCTGGGCGGCGCGTTGCTGGATAAAACTGTCGGGCTGGGTGATCAGCAGTTGCTGGTCTGCGTTCGGCAGCAGGCTCAGGCGGCTGGCGCGCACCTGCTGGCGCAGGGCGTCCAGGTCGGCCTGGAGACTCCATTGCAGCTGCTCGAAGCGCTCCGCTTCGGCCCATTGCCGAGCGATGCGCTGCACCAGGACAATCGCCTGCTCGCGCTCGGCATGGCCAACCAGCACCAGCAGCTCGCGATTCAGCGGTTCCTGCATGCGCCGTTCGGCCTGCTGCACCAGTTCGTCGCCCGCGCCTTGCGGCAGCAGGGCGAGCATGCTCGCCTGCAAC
>C687J35021_10002281_pt1 | contig 13753 bp, 17 predicted proteins | sample RifCSPhighO2_12_FD_35021 | JGI IMG/M metagenome (IMG submission 35021)
TCATCTTCCAAGACAAATTCTACAAATGATGCCAATTGTGATGGTTCATAACCAGCCCATGCAACATCGAAATCAACTGCCTCCTGGATCAAAACCCTTGGGTCAGAGTCGTTCTTCAATGATGATTTTGGATTTAGATGCAGTAACGCTGGTAGTTCAAACGAATCCTCGTCTTCCTGTAGAACACCTTTGGGATCATCAAATAATATTCTGTCAGATGTAATCTCTCCCGATGAATCCCGTATGCAGTAATACCAAGTTTTGCCATACCAGATCTGCTTGATTTCTTTTACCAGGTTTGGTGGCAGTTCCTTTGGTATCTTGAATCCGGTTCTTGGGTCTACAGGAAGATCAAGTCTTGCTATCTGTTTTACCCAATCGTCAAACGCATCAACAAAATGCTCTGCAACAACTTCCAAACCATCAAATACATGACCGTAATTTAATCTGTAATTTACTATTCCCATCTGAGTTGCGAAATCTGCAACTGGATCTAAATACTGCGCAATTACATGTCGCGGTTCCTTACCATCCTGATAATTGTCATATTGCTGCTGGTCTTGGCTCTGGCTCATGCTATTTCATCTTACTCATTAATTTTCTCTTCTGTACCACCACTTCGTCCTGCATTACTATTTGCATTACAGAACTGATTACATATTGTGCTGACTCGAAATTTTTTTGTTCCAACACTTCCTTTACTTTATTGTTAAACCATCCTGATTTTTCTTCCAGATCAAACATCGACCTGTCATATACATTTTCAAACGAACATAATGCATCAACCTTGATTTTTATTGCCCTTACAATTTCAATAAAGCCTGTTTTCCTGAAACGGTTTATCTCATCAACATATTTTTTTCTATCAGTTCTACGTATAGGATAGTCTGGATAAAGATATTTTTTTAACATTATCTGAAAATCCAAAAGAATTTCTCTTGTCTGTTCTACTAATAATGACTGATCTGATTCTATTGGCTCTGGTTCTGGCCTTTCTTTGATTCTTTGTTCAACTGGAACCCTCTCAGGTTTGTTCTGCTGTGCCGATTGCTTGGCAATACTTGCGAACAGTAATTTCTTTTGTTCCAATTCGTTTTTCTCAAACTGCTCTTTTCTGTTGTTTTTGATTATAGTTTCATGGGAAAGTACAGGTTTTGTTTTTCCGTCTTGGGAAACATGAAGGCCAATTTCATCCTGTACCGTTGGTCTTTTTTCATTTACAGGATACCATTTTACATATTGTAGACTACTCATATTTCCTCGAAAACATTTCTTGGAAGAATAGTGTCACATTTAGGACATGTTGATTTTTCCTGATCAACACAAATAGTATTACAGCCTGAACATTTCCTGATTCTACATCTTGTCGAAGAACCNANCATGTGGACTATCACCGCCCTATTCAATGGATTACTGTCTGTGTTCTTTGGAATTATACAAAACTGGTTTCCAAGTGGCTTACCGCAGCCATCACATAACAAATCATTACAGTTTTTATTTAAAAATACATACATTTCATCGTCATTTTTTTCCAGAATTGATGACATTTCTTCATATTCTGTCATGATNTTATCATGTTTTGTAAAATTTATACTACTTGTCGGCTCTGTTGAATTTATTATTTCAGGTGATTTTTTACTATTCAACAAGTATGTCATGCTTAGGTATGCATGGATACCTATTAAGGGTTATCAGAATGAAAAAAATTCACTAATTAGTATTAGAAATTTCAAGTTTTTTAAGTTCGGTCTTCCTCCTTTTTGATCCTGCACTCCTTGATGAACTTCTGACAAACCCACCACAGCATGGACATATATTACGGCCTGACGGACTCGATTTTACGTTTTCTGGACTAAAAGACTTGTCACATTCNCTGCAAAACATCCTGTTTGTCAACTGCCAGCCTTTACAGGATTCACCAACTTGCTTGCAGGTTATTCCATTACAGCCTCTTAATCCCATTCAGATCTTTTGCTANATCANGACTAATAGAAACGTTTGGTTGATTTAATTGACAATTGACTGTTTTCTTTGAAAAACTATCATAATTTTATGTATATGTCAATTTATCAATGATGTATTGCTAATAATTTGGTATTGTAGTCTTTAGGAGTTTTTCATCCAAGTCTGGATTATCCAGTGTAAATTGCTTTTTCTGTATTGGTATAATAAAACCCAATGCAAGTTTTAATTTCCAGATACANGTTCTATGATAGTATAGATTCGTTCTTGGTGTATTGTAATGGGATCTTATTTCTATTGCACATTTAACCTCGTTTGCCGAGATTGGTTTTCTACAATATATGCTTCGGCAAGTGCTTCTTAGATCCCTGATTTCCTGATCAAATTTCTTTTTAAGCNTGTTTCTTTTATCGTCAACCCTTTTTAATTCGTTTGATTTCAGTCCTGATTGCTCATATAANNTTCTGTGCAATATGTCAAGTTTTTTTGATTTTTCTATTTCAATTTTTAGATTGTCTAACTGGCGTAACTTNAAATCAATATCATCGCATTGTTCTTTTATGAAAACTCTTAGATGGTCATAGCATCCCCATTTTTCTTGTATCCCTCTATCTGGCTCTAAAATTAGAATGCGATTCAAATTCTGGATAACAGAACATCTAAAATTACTTGTATTTACAAAGCAACATTGTCGAGGCTCAGACATGAATTACCTTCTGCAAGATTGGTTGTTTAGATGTTTTATCATGTAGTTTTGCAAGATATGTTTCCAATGCTTCATTAAAACAATCACTCATTTCTCTTTCTAATTGTATGCAAACTATTTTGAATTCTCGCCATAAATCTCTATTAACCTTAAAACTTCTTACAGTATAACTATTCATGAGAAACCTCTGTCGGATTCTGTCTATCGCCCTGCATGATCTGTCGTTTACAATCACAGTCACCATAATAATTTTGACATCCTGCACAGATTGAAGCGTCTAATGGGTCTATCTCTCCCTTACAGGTTGGACATCCTTCTGGATGACAGTCGCAATTTTCACATGATTTTTCACAAAATGCACAAGTATGTTCTTCAATCTCTAATTCTTCTGAACTCATTTAGTATGGCCTCGGATTATTAATGGGATCGTATTCATAATCGTTTTCTTCACGTGTCATCATAATATCACCAACATTAACTGATATTTCCTGACCGTTGGTTATCTCCCAATCACAATCCCAACAGATTTTTACTTTACTTCGTTCATCATCACAGTTCTTAAACTCAAAATCATACACGGTTCCAAAGTTACCACATCGAAAACAGGTTCCATCGATCATTTCGATTCGATAGACTCCTTTGGTGAATTGTTGTTTACTGTTGGATTACTTTCCAAAAATTGTTTTAAAGCAATATGCCTTTTACAGAACCCGAAACTCTTATTTTGACAGTAACCACAATTTCTAATTTCTTTGATACAGTCCAGATACAAAGGATGTCTTGGTGCATTAAGATACTGCCCGTCTTTGAAGTAAGATCCCTGATAACCAGTACACTGATAATAACCTGCTCTTATTTCTTCTACTAATCTACCACAATACTTGCAAACGCCATCTTCGTTACTAGAGTGTAGAGCCTGTTCACCTGCAAAAACAAGACCGATATGTTCAGTCATAAAATACTAGCCTTCCACCCCGTTAATTACACTATCAACCATTATAGTCATACTCCATGTTTTCTTTCACTGGTTGATCAACCTCTGATTGATTATAATCAGTTGTCTGCCAACAATCATTCCCAAGATGTTTTACTTTACCAACTTGTTCAAGTGCTAATAATGCTTGCCTTTCACGGTAAAGTTGATTCTTGGATTTCCAAAAATAACTCACTATTACTAAATCATAATATGGTCTTGGCTGTGATCGTTGAATCCAACCTACGTTAAGTTTAAAGGCATATTTCAAGCGATTGTACATTCTTCTCATCATGTCATCATCAAGACCAGTAAATGATTTTACTTTTGGAATATCAATTGGTGTCGTACAACTTGGAAACTCTGAAATACAGATTTGTTCTATTACCAAACTAACTTTCACTTCCGTTCACTGTGTTTGATTCTTCTCTGTATTTTTTTGCTAGTTTTGCATGTCTTTCATCATCCTTACTTTTTTCTATGTTAGTCATAACCCAAAATAAAATATGTATTGGTAAAACAATGCCAGTAATAATATAAAACTGTGTAATTGTTCCATATCCCATGCTAACAGCAAAACCAGTCACTATTATTGTAAAACAAACTATCCACTTAAGATAATAAAATATTTCTCGGAATTTGTAATAATCTGTCAAACACTTTTCACCTTTTGTATTTTATGTTTAGTAAAAATAAGACTAGGGGTCAATCCATGACCTCCCTAATCTGTTGTTCGAGTGGGTCAAATTCCTGCTCCTGCAATATTGCATACGTTCCACTTGAAACGTCTATCGTTGCGTGTTCCTGATGTGTCAGTTGTGCGGTTTTTAATACGTGAATGTATTTCTGCACCTGTCTTTTCTCACCTTCAACCACGATATATTGAGGTGCTGTTGGCTCATACACGAGAACTTGACCGTTGAATGTATGATGATGACCTGTTGCCTCACCACGTATTATCGTTTTTGTATGGATTTGTTTTATGGCATCTGGTAGTTTTCCTACCTTCCTGCCATCAACATCCCCATGTCTGAATAAATCCATGACTGTCATGCCTCAACCCTCAATTTATTTTGATATTCGTTTTTTGTCATATTATGTTTCCACGCCATAGCCTCATCAGCATCGTCAAACTCTGGCTTGACAAATGATATGCGATTTTCACCGTTAACGGTGTCAGTGTATTTTAAAAATTTCATCGTATATGCGTCAAACTTTATCGAGTAAAGTTTGTTTCCCCTTTTGGATTGATCTATTAGTTTTGGTGCTAATTCGGTTAATGCCCTTTCAAAGCCATAATGATTTAATGCCACAAACCTTTGGTCAGTGTTTGGCATTTTCATCAGTTCCCTTGGTTCCAGTTTTCTGTCTACTATTTTTTGCCATAAATCTTTCTCAAAACCAACACCATGTATAAAATAATTATCTAATCCGTCACGCCATTGTACTGACGGACTCTTTACAGAATGTAGTCTGCCCCTTTCGTCTTTTAGTATTTTGATCGGCAGTTTGCAGATAAAAACCGATTTCTCAAAGTATACAATAGACCAGATACCGCATCGGTTTAAACCAAGATAACTGTTAAAATCATCTGATTTTACGATGCCTTCATTTTTCCAGTATTCTGTGAATGTTAGCCACCATGATTCGTAACCATACCCGAATGATTGTTCTATGAACTCTAAACCTTGCGACCGCACTTGCGACCGCACTTGCGACTCCACTTGCGACCACACTTGCGACTCCACTTGCGACCGCACTTGCGACCGCACTTGCGACCGCACTTGCGACCGCACTTGCGACTCCACTTGCGACCACACTTGCGACTCCACTTGCGACCGCACTTGCGACCACACTTGCGACCACACTTGCGACTCCACTTGCGACCACACTTGCGACCCCACTTGCGACCCCACTTGCGACCCCACTTGCGACCCCACTTGCGACTCCACTTGCGACTCCACTTGCGACTCCACTTGCGACCGCACTTGCGACCGCACTTGCGACCACACTTGCGACTCCACTTGCGACTCCCTAAATTTATTATTATTTAAAATGTTGATTGCCACTTTCTGAGCAAGATATGAATCAAAGATTAGGATTATTGGTTTTGGTTTGCCTATTTTAGAATAAATCCATTCTATGTATGATTCCACTTCTTCTCTTGTAAGATCCTTCCCAGAATGTAAAATGAAATCATGTAGTTTTTGACAATGGGTGTTTAGTTTTTCTTGCTGTGTTGTTGATAGGGATGTAATTTTACTCATGCAAACAACACCTCGTAGGAATTGTATTTCATGCTTTTACCTCATTGGCTTTGATAGCCATGATTTGATTGAAATGTTCCATATCCCTAACTGGTAGGTATTGGGTTCTTACCTGCAAGGATTTAGTCTGGAAGAAAGTCAGGTTATAGAATAATTCCTTTTGTACTGTTTTGAAACCGATGTAAAGATGATCCTTGTATTTGGTTAGAGGCTTCTTTGGCATTTCGGGCGTTCCGATTTTCATTTGATTACTCTTTTCTCCTTAAATTCTATTGGAATTATTGTTACTTTTTCCTTAGTTGTAGCAAAACCTAGATGATCCCCTTCTTTTAATTTCCAGAAATCAATGAAATCTTTTGGGAGAGTTATTCTGTTTCCTGAAAGTATTTTTACTGTTTCCATACTGTATCTAATACAATTTGTAGTTTATAATAGTATCGTTGACCTATATTTCTAGTCCGTAAACCTGATAGCAGGAAGGTCATTTGATCTTTACCAAACAATCAGAACAACGTTTCCACAAATAAAGCCAAGACACCCTGCATAGTTGTCTTGTGGTCTTGCAGAGTGGACAGTAAGCAGACTCATCTAAAATCTTGAACCCACGCCACTTTGGGAATCCTTGCCTACTCACCATAACGAGTAGGAAGCGTATAAACCAAATAAGTTGAATGGTTTCCACAAAGTGATTCTGGTTCTCCTATCATCACTTCACAAGTCTCGCCAATATCTACTCTCTCTATAATCAAAGTTTCATCATGTGGTTGATACTCAACTATTTCTTTGACATGGAATTTGCACATTGTTTTCTTTAGCAAACGTATTACCTATACCGTTTGCCAAGAGGCATAAAGTTGCTTTTCTTTAATCTCGGTTATTTTGATATTCAGTGGTGACTTACTCATGAAATACCGTTCTCCGAAGTTGTTTTCTATATATTATCATGACTACCGGAAGAAATTATAGAATAAAAGAATTTTGGCGATCAGATCATGAAATAACCTTTGATACCTCTTGCTCAAACTTGGATTTACCAAGTCCTTTCTTTCTTGATTTATGCCTATGATCGGTTTCAAATTTATTTATTCTCTTCTTAGCAAACGTAACTCCACCAACTGCAATACCTAATAATATGGTCCCAATTATCATGTTTTGTAGAAATGCAGGGCTTAGTTTCTGCTGTCTGAGGTCAAGTGTGATTTTTGCACTCTGTTGGTATTCCTTTCCGTAAAATTCTAATGTCAGTTTTACTAGAATCGTGTATATTTTATCCTCAACACAATTTTGTGTGATTCCAATTTTCGGATTACAGTATTGGATCGGTACGGTCAATTGTATTGGAATATCGCCCCCGTTTCTCAAGGCGAACGCAGCGGGAATCATTTTAAAATCATTTACACTTAACAGTTCTGTCTTTATTGTTAATGGTAATGCTTCATGAGTTATCCAAGAATTAAACTCACCTGCATCAATTGCGATAAGTTTGATTGGCTTTTCAGATGTATATTCCAAATGAATGTTAAGTGGCAGTAAATCAGATGGTTTTGCTGATTGCTGTATTTCGTCTATTTCAAGGCCAAACAATAATTGCTGGAAGTTGCTGTTTGTTATGATTCCACCACCACCGTCTGAACTTCCACTACCTGTTGGTGGGGTTGAACTTGTTGCTGATGCAGAACTTGAAACTATCCCTGTACCATATGAGTTAATCGCTTGAACCTGATAATAATATAAAGTGTTTTGTGCAAGACCTGAATCTGAATATGTTGTTGCGGTGGTTCCTGTATTTGCTGATACGACAGTACCAAATGTTATTCCATCCAGTCCTCTTGTAATTTTATATCCAGTTATCGGTGCTACACCTGAAATTCCTGCTGTCCATGATAGATCTATTTGCGATGAAGATACAGTAGTAGCACCTAATCCTGTAGGAATTTGTGGTCTTGCATCCAACCACAAGTAAAACTTCCATAATCTAGTCTGCAATCCAGTACCTACTGTAATTTCCTGACTTGTGATTTTTGGTGTAGACCAAGTTGTCGGATATTCTGTTCCATTACCGTATAGTTTTGTTGCGTTTTGACCAAATGCAGTTGTGTTTAATATTTTTGCCATAACTTTCGTTGGATATGATGCCGATGATTTACCATCTGCTGAAAATGTGGTATTCCATGATATTACTATAGGTTGCTGGTTTGATGTGGTACAGGCAGGTCTTGTCGTGTTTGTGATGGTATGCCCATCAGTGTTATTGTTTGTAAATAGCAGAACGTCTATTCCTGATCCAGTCTGGATACAGTTTACGGAATAGATGTTCTGGTTTGATGTTATGGTGGTAGCAGTTGCAAAATTTCTTGTTTTATTTGTAATAAAATTACTGTCCAATGTTTCCTTTGTTGACATGTTTTGATTTCCCGTCAGACCTGTGAACACACCTGCAAAACCTGTTGAGTTTATTGCGATTGAACGGCTGGTTGTAGTGTTTGACTGAGTTACAGTACCAGATGTTAATGCAGTACCGTTAAAATAATTTATATCGAATGTTATTGATGTTATCGGCANAGTATATGTTACCGTGAGTGTCGGCTTTGGTGTTGCAGCAGCCTCTTCCTCTGATGCCATGCGTGATAATCTGTCACCTGCATCCCTTACTTCATTGCTTGACATTATACCGACTGGAAAATAACCTGATGGTAACAGTGTTTGAAGATCTGTATCTGCTGTAGTACCAAGATCAACTGATAAATTATTTGATACTGTTTGGCAGGTTGTACTGCCGGATACATATGTTGAACCTGAACCAATAGCATTCCATATTGATGTGCTTCCAGATGTTGATGGTTTGACAGATATGGACTTCCAATCACATGTGGTAGGAGAATCTTGTGTCGCTTGTACATCAAAATCAACATCTACATCGTTTATGGTTGAGCCAGAAGTAATAGAGGTTGTAGGGAATTCCATGTATGTCCTTGCACATGCTGGTACGCCACCAGTCGATAATCGTACATCAACATTTAATGCTGCGGTATTATTTACATTGTCAAGAATTGATCCACATGATGTACTTGCTGTATCACCTGTTCTAATATGTCCATCAAGTGTTGGATTATTTGATGTGAATGTATCGGGATCAACAACAAAACTTTCATTTGAATTTAAGATAAATTCGCCATAACAAAACATAGCCGTTTTTTGTTGAGAATCATAATCAAAGGAATTAAAATCTGATTTTGCGCCTGATGTTATTTCGCCTAAAACTAACTTGTTGTTCTTCTTAAACTCTACTATTTCAGGCAGTAATAATTTTGGGTTTGATTTTATTTTATTGTCAAATGATGATAGGGATTTGTTCACTAATGTGGTTATATCCATTGTTTTTTTTGTATCTTGGTTTGTGTTTATTGTTTCATATGTTTCTGAATCAATATCACTTTGCAGAATGGAGTCAAATTCAAAATTTGTGTATTCCTGGCATAGTTTGAATGTGCCACCTGTAGGTGATGTAAAATTCAAGGTGTGTTTTAGTGGCAATCCCTCATGAATTTTATACTCTATGTCAAGAGTGCCAAATATATTGATCATGGATTTTACCTTTGTGGCTTCTTTTTCATAATCTGTAACCGTATAACCACCCACATTTTCAATTATTGGAATGTTTTTTATTATGAGATTTTTTTCTGAAAAACTATCCCATGAAACCCTGTTTTCTCCCTGATAGATGAACCAGTTTTCCTTTGCAACTATGCCGTTTTCATTCTTGTATATCACTTCTGATTCTACAATTGATTCAATATCTACATTAACAAGTGTTGAGCGTATTTCTGTTCCGTTTAATATGATACCGCCCTCATAAATTCTTGGTGGTGCTTCCCCCCCTACTTTGAAAACATGTTTACCGTTTGGCAGTTTCCAGATTTCGCCTTCCTTATTCTGCTCCAACTTGATTGGGAGTGAACCGTTTGCACTTACAAATACAAATGGATTGAACGGTAAATTTAGTAATGATATGGTTAAAAATACGGTTATGATTATCCGAAACCTGCTATTCAAACACTTTTTAGTCTTAATTAGAGTATTTTAAGACTTTGTTAAAGTCTTTTTGATAAAAAGCGGTTTGTGCCTTTATCATGTTTGGTATGGAATCATGTAATCTTTCATATGAGATTGGTTCCTTTTCTATGATTGGACTCATAATTGCCTGAATAATATCAGAGTCAAAATACTGTCTAGCGATTGATTCCTGATTGTTCATTACTGCCTTGAATTCATTACAATATCTGTCATATCCATGTTTTGTTATATTGCATGTTCTATCAGGCATTGATAATTCCTTCTGCCATTTACCGTCGAATTGTTGCCATAAATTATTATTCTCGTCTATAGCAATATTTTGATTAACCAATGTTTTGTCCAATACTGCTATATCCTTTATTTTATCATGATCATATTTGTCCATTACCTTGAAAATTGGGGTTCCGACTAGGGATAATCCCACTGATTGATACCCTTCATTTATAAATGTGATCTTGTTGTAATTGTACTGATCTATTGCCTGTATGGCAAACATGTCGTTGATTAGATGTTTTGTCGGTGTCCAAGTAAACGAACAATATACTGTATCTTTGATGATTGTAAAATCAATATAAACATCCTTGATTGCTGAAACATCGCCTGTCATTGATTTTTCAACAATTCCATCAAATGATTTTTTCATTGTCAGCATGAATGTTGCATCGTTTATCATGAAATGACCTTTTGGTATGGCATAGCCTATTTCGCATAATTTAATTTGCTCTGGATTTGTATCTTTAATCTTTAATATGAATTCAACTGGTTCACCGACATNTGTTATTATCTTTTTATTATTATGAACATGTAGTACGTTGTCCATCTGGTATGATTTANCNTTAATTGTTANGCCATCAGANTAAAANTATTTGTTATTTTCATCTATCCCGAAATGCGGAGAATAACAATCACCTGCACAAGAACTGCTGTGACTTGATGATACGGAATTAAGCGATATAATCCCTACCTTGGCACTACCATGTCCTGCAATCCAATATTCACTACCTACAACTGCGCCAAAATGATTTGTGCTTGTACTTCCAGATGTGTTTGATACGGTTTTTAACATATTTGTGGTATCTATTGTTCCAATATGTGCTGATTCATCAGTCCATATTAGTTTGGTTCCTGCAAGATCAACAAAAAATGTTCCTGTACTGGTATTGCCTGCACCCGTATCAATTTCAGTTGTAACCAAGCCTGTTTTTGTTACACTGAGAATTTTACTATTTTCACCAAGACCGCCAGCCTTGTTTATTGCTATATACAATGTAGTAGAATCATTTGTTATGGATCTTGCCTTGGTTCCTGCTGGCAGATCTATTGTCTGTGTTACGGTATTTGATGTTGTGTCAAACTTGTAGACTTTATCTGATAAATTATCAGTTATCCATAGAATTGTAGAATCTACTGAATCGATTGTCATACCTCTTAATGCTGATGAACCAGCAATGGAATATTGTGTCACACTGTTATCTACTGGATTTATTCTTTTAATACCATTAAATGATTGATCTGCAAGAATTGCATTACCTTCTGCATCGAAATCCCAAGAGTGGTTTAACAAAACCCAAATATAGCCATTGGCTTTTTTCATCTCACCGAAACTGCCTGCTGATAAATCATACGTGTGTCCACCATGTGTTGCTTCCTGTAACCTGATTAATGACGGCTCGGTTGTAAATCCTGATGGATAACTGATATTTGCATTGTCTGGACTGTCATGATTTGTTACGATTGGTATATTTGTCCATGAATTTAGTTCTGGATCATACCTTAGAATTAATCCGTTGTCACGTTCATTTATAAAAACATCGCCACTTGTAGAGTCATAAACTGCCGAATACCAATTTCTGCCATTTGTTGATGCTGCATCGTTATCAAATATTGTTGTGGAATGTGTAGATTTATGAATTCGTACCAACATTCCATTAGCGTGAATTGTTGACCAGCAATAGATGGGATCGTCACATGTTATTCCATATGGAAAATCTGACGGGTTTACTGTACCTGATAGATCAATTGTTAAAAATGATGTTTCAGTTTGAGTAACCGCTTGGCCTTCGGCATTATTGGTTGTTTGTAATCCTAGTGTAATTAAAATAACTAAAGAAACTAATAAAGATAGTGATTCTTGGTTCTGTTGCGTTGTCGAGACCTGAGTTAAACAAAAAAATTATTCGTGATTTTTCGATTATTCTTATATTGTTCAATATGGTATGATTAATGCCGTACGGATGGGTGATCTCCGATATTGGTATAAGCCCAGCGCTACAACCTGATCGGAGTTAGAGACTGGCTGGATGTTTCTATATGTCCTGTATTGGAATGACGGAGCAAGAACCATGAGTGAAAACTCGATGCGCCACCAGTCTCATACCCCATATAATAAAATAGCAGAAATTCAGTTAGAATTTTGCCTGTACAGGCTGGCATTTTGTATGATTGTTTTCCACTTGTTAGCACCATCAACTTTAATCATGGCTTGTTCTGATGGTGTCTTGCCTTTCAAAGCACCGTGTTTCTTTGTGAAATTATAATACACTTTCATTCCGTCAAGTATGAGCGTATCCATTCTTTTAAGACCCCTGAACACCTTTTCCCTGTCTCTTATCTCACCGTTCATCAGGCTAAAAGAAAGGCTTTGGAAACGGAACTGGAATATCTAAAAAAACAGAAAGGCATACTTTTACAGAGAATCAATGAAATTGAATTAAAACTGAGCAATCTAGTCAAGAAGTCATAAATCAAACTAACCCAAAATCATTCTATTGGGTAACGTAGGAAAATTATTTGTTGGCGGTGTCATAGCAGGCTCTATTTTTGGTTTGGTAATGTTTTTCTTGATGTTTATAATATACGACTATCCATTCAAAACCCAAATTCAACAATTTGGATATTATCTTTTTGTTGGAACGTTACTGTTGTCCACTTTTATTGGTATTAGGAGTGTTATATCAAGTAATCCAATAACATTCAATGAAACCGTGGATGGTTTTATTTATGGTCTTGTTGTATGTCTTGACATTTTCGGCATTCTTCATGGGATTTGGCAAGGACATTTTGAACTATTTTAAATCATGATTAATTTTCAACATGTAGAAAAACCCCAAAATCATCATTAAAAAAGAAATTATCAATAATCCATAGTCCAGATTAGTAAGCGGTTTAACTGCTGAACTGTTAATTATACCGAGTGTGCCAATAGCACCAATCGCAATTATTCCAAATATGACTACAAACTTAACGAATGTTAGATTATCTGTTTTCACATATTAAAATAGGAAAAATACCACCGATTCTAAGGATCAGTATTTAGGTCTCGACAATGCAACAGAACCTGATTCTTTCATGATTTTAGACGGTTAGCCTCACTTTTATTAATTACTGTTAATGGTTCTGATGTATCGGCTGTCAAGAGTGACCACATATTGTTGATTTTGATGATTCAGGTTGATAATCTGCAATACTTGTAACACATGAATATGTGTATAATATAGTATGATCATACGGGGTCTGTATCTCCCAAGATAATAATGGCTCTGCAATACTAATAGAACTTATTGTAGCCCACACATAATTAGGGTCATCACAGGTTATACCATATGGAAAATCATTTACATTTGGCGTTGCAGAAAGATCTATTGTGATAAATGAAGGTGTTACTGCTATACCAAATGCATTATTGGTCGTTTGGAATACAAGTGTGATTGACAGAACTATTAATAGAACGATCATTACAGCCTTATCTTGCATGATTTTACAAAGATAAAC
>C687J35021_10002284_pt1 | contig 13744 bp, 13 predicted proteins | sample RifCSPhighO2_12_FD_35021 | JGI IMG/M metagenome (IMG submission 35021)
CCAGGCGCATCAGAAGCGTCCCAACGAAGGGCGTCAGCCCCGCCGTGACGAGCACCTTCACCTCGTCTGTCTGTGCCCAGACCGCGAGGAACCCCGCCGCGCCCAGCAGCGCCGCCGTGAGCAGCGCCCGCCCCGCAGCCACCTGCCAACTCGTGCCGTCAGTCAGAAACCGCATCGTCATCCTCCTCCTTGCAGTCTATCCCAGCGTGAGGCGCAGGTGCCGCTCCTGCTGCGCGGCGCGCGCTAAGAATGTCCTCCTCGTCATCCTCCTTACATCTGGAACACCACTCGTAGCCAGCGGTCAGCAGCAGCGCCTCGGCTTCATGATCCTCGACCTCAGAGACGTGCCCGGCGGCGCGCGCGCTATCGAGGTTGTCGGCCTCACATGAGGCCCCGTGCTCATAGGTACGGTGCAGCTTGCGCGTGTTCTTGTTCGCTACGATGGGCACGCTACGTTCCTTTCACTAAGAACCCTATTACGAGGCCCGCGATGGGCGTTACGACGCCGAAGGTGGCGATACCCACTGCCACGATCCACCGCAGCATCGAGAGCGCGCCGTCCCTGCGTAGCTCCCGTCCCTCCACATCGCGCAGCCGCCCGTTCGTCTCGATCACCCGCGCCTCCACGCGCTGCGCCACCTCCACCACCACGGCGAGGCGCGAGTCGATGGCGTCCAAACGCTGCTCTACGGTGCCCACAGGCTCCTCCATGTCATGCTGCCAGCCCCGCGCCGAGAGCGGGCTGCGCGTGCATCGTATCTTCGGCAGCGGCGGCCTCCGTCGCCGCCACCACAAGAAACGAACAGATGATGTACGAACCCCACGGCGCGCTGTCCGAGTCCAGATAGGAGATGAAGCGGTCCCCCGACGTAATCGTGAGCGCGGCGCTTCGGCTCAGCACCTTCGCGCCTGTGTTATAGGTCTGCTGTGAGCTGGTGACGTTCGTGCCGTTCGTACCGCTGTCGTTCGTGCTGTGGTCGCGGAGATGGGCGTAGAGCGCGCCGCTGAACGTGCGGTAGCCCACGCCCTCAAAGTAGATCACCGGCTGGTCGAAGGTAGCGGAGTCGTAGAGCGCACGGCCAAGCGTGACCGTGGTGAACGCCTCGGCGGGGAAGTACCGTTCGCGCTGGATGCGGTAGTACGATTCGGTCTTCGTGGCTGGGTTGAGCGCGGCGCTGAGCGCGCAGCGAGAGATTACGATCCGGTATGCCGCGTTGCTGGTCTTGATCCGGCACTCAAAGCTGTCCAGATTATCAAAGTTCGTCGCGTTATCGGCGAACGCGGCGGTGGCTGCGACGGTCGTGGTACTGGTCGTGCTCACCTCTGACGCCGTGACCTGCGTGTTGTCGGTCTTGTTGAACAGCGAGGCGTATGCCGTGCCGAGAGCGTTCGGGCTACGGAGGCAAGCCTCAAACCGCCAGGGCGAGCCGGAAGCGAGCGTGGCAAGCGAAGCCGAGGTCTTCTTCCAGATCGAATAGAAGTTCGGCGCCACTGCCGTGTAGGTCGTGGAGATGGTATCATCTACGGTTTGCGAGACAGTGGAACCATCGTACTTATCGTCGTTCGCCCCCATCAGCGGGAACGAGAGGCGCGTCTTCGTCGCCCCCGTTTGGGCGATGATGATCCGCGCCGTGTCAAGGTAGAGCTTGCTGTTGATGCCCGTCGTGCCCTCTAGGCGGACGCGGTAGTCATCGAGCCCCGCCGTTGGCGTGAACGAGGCGCTGCGGATACGCTTCCGGCTGCCGATCAACGCCGGAACGGAAACCTGAGCCACAGAGCTGCCGGCGCTGTTATAGAGATCGATGGTACGCGCGCCGGTATCAATGACGCTCTCGGCAACGACCTCGAAATAGTAGGTAGCGCCGTCGTAGTCGCCCGTATCGAGCGGCGTCCTGGTAGGACAAGTGCGCGGCCCCGTAGAGTCCGACGTCGCGGCAACATCCAGCAGCTCCAGCACGACTTGACACTTCATGTCAGGGCCCCCTCCAGCGCCAGCCGCACGGCCCGCCTGTTCGCCACGGAGAGGTTCGTTGCCAACGCTATGACGATCTCCTGCGGCGTGACGCTCACGCCGTCCACGCGGGCGTTCGCGGGGTCGAGCAGTTCCCCCGCTGCATCCAGAGGGTTGTGGTAGATGCGACCGGGGAAGCGCGCCTCGATGAGCGCCTGGAGTTCGCCTGCATCCAGGTGCCGCGTTACGACGGCCTTCCGCAGCCGGAGGTAGCGCACGTCGCCGGTCGAGAGGCCCGCGCCCCGAATGCTGATGCTGCTGGCGATCTCGTCTAGGCGGGCCATTATGCTGAATAACTCGACGTGGTGTACTCGATCTGGATGCCGTGCAGTCTGGCGTCCGCCGCCAGCGTGTCGTCTGCGTGCGTGGGCAGCCGGTAGGCACGGAACAGCACCAGCTCCCCCGCTCCCGCGCCCGCAATCGTGATCGCCGAAGTGGCCGCCGAGATCAGCACGACGTTTCCGCTCGCGTTCCCCGTGTCCGAGACTTCCTGGGCGGTGCCGAAGCCTAAGTTCAGCGCCACACCGTCGCCGTGACTGGCCCCCGCCAGACCCCACCGCACGCCTGTGGCCGAGGCGGTAGCGCACGACCACACGAAGCGCGCCGTGACGGTGCCGGCATCCCAGTTGTCGGGCATAATGATCTGCCAGAAGGCGTACTCCTGGCTTGTCTGATCAAAGGGCAGGTGCCAAACATCGATGCCTGAAAACGGCTCGACCTGCGTGCGGTCGCCGCACGGTGAGGTCGTTGACGGCTCGCCGGACTGCGCCATGAGCAGCAGCGTCTCGGTGCGACCTGGGAGATCGCCCGCGACGATGGCACTCATCGTCGGCGCAGAGGACGCGCCAGCGGAACGGAGGAACGTCGCCGCTGCGCCCAGGGAGAGTTCGATCACCTGGCCTGAACCGTTGGTGTAGAGGAGTTTCCAGTTGCTCGCCGAGTGGTCGCTGACATCGGTAACAGCGTGCAGGCGGGTGTGGTGCGCCGAGCCGGAGTGCGTGGCAGGTATGTCGCCGTCCACCAGCGCCGCGAACGTCGGCGCGGCGGCAACGCCGTTCGCCTGCAAGAACGTGCCGTCCGCGCCCAGGGACAGCTCGATGACCTCATTGCTACCGTTGACGTAGAGGAGCTTCCACGTCCCCGCCGCCTCTAGGTCGGCAATATCGAGGAGATTGAACGCCCCGGCACCGCCCGATGGCGTGAACTTGCCGGTAATCTGGATTGGCATCTTACGTCACCACCACAGTCCCGCCGGAGGGGAAGATCCCCACGTTGTCCGAACGCCAGCAGCGGTACGTCTCGACATAGCCCAGGTCGTTCGTGTGACTCACGTCCGTCCTATAGCTGCCAGCGATGGCGAAGCCGGTTGAGTTATCCTTGATCGTCACGAGATCGGGGATGGCGTCAGGGTGGCAGAACCAGAGGTAGTTGCTGCCGGAGATCGTCACAACATAGCTTGCGGGCACGGTAGCCGCCAGGCGCGATGCGCCGTTCGCATCGTCATCGAGGGTGCGAATGGTCGCCGTCGAGATCGGGCCAGCGGTGGCGGCAGGCCCCATCGAAATGCGGTTGTTGAAGCTGAGCGAGGAAGATAGGGCCAGCGTGGACGTGCCTGCCGCTCCCGTGAGGCTGTTGATCCCCTGAATGTCGGACTTGAATTGCTCGAACGTCTCGATGTAGTTGGAGGCGTTCGTGACACTCACGGTGCCCGTTCCGATGCGGGTGAAGGCTGCCCGCTCGTTGCCGTCGCCCTTCCAGTTGACACCGAAGTAGAGGCTGGTGCCGAGCGCCGAGCGATAGCAGTACCAGATGTAGTTCGAGCCTGTCGCCGCAATGCCCGACTTGCTGCTGGTCTGATAGGCGTTGTCGGTTGCCAGGATGCCCAGGGCCACTGTCTGGGCAGAACTGAGTGCGGTGGCCTGTGTGTTCACCCCCGCGTATCGGCTGTTGTAGTAGGTGATCGTCACCGTCTTCGTCTTAGCCTCTCCTGCTACCGTTGCCGAAGCCGTGAAGATGCGCGTTCCGCCGATGGTCGTGCCCCTGTACCAGTTGGGTTGGGTGAGGAGAGAGAGGAACGGTGTCAGCACTGTCACGGGGTAATCGGAGCCGATGATCTCGCCGCCGTCAATGTCGATGCTACAGGCCGATGGCGTCCCCACGTAGGTCAGCGCGAAGGCGGTGTGATTCGTCGGGCTGGTGTCTTCAAGTGAGCTTGCGCCGCCGACTTCGCGGGTTGCGGATGAGTAGGTGTCTACGGTGAAGGTAGCGATACTCGGCGTGAAGGTCTGCGGGTTCACCAGCGAGATTTCGCACCAGAAGCCCAGCGTGGAGTCGTACATCAGCCCCATCGTACCGCCCGGCTGGATCGCCAGCGTGTTCGCCGTGAGGCGCAGCAGCGAGCCGCCCAGGCCATTCACGTCCTGAAGCGTGATGTTGTACAGCCCGACGTTGTGCAAGTACACAACTTGCCCGTTACGCCCAGCCGCGATGGTTGGCTCCGATGTGAGCGTGACATTCCCTGCGCTGGTGATTAGCCGGTCAGCAGAACCATCCGTGACAGTGATTGCGTCACCCGCTGCGAGTGTCTGGGCGGCGACTATCCTAAATAGCTCTGTCTCCAGCAGGTAGCCCGTGTGCGGGTCGGCTGCTCCGGTGTGGGAGCTGTCCGCCGCCGCGTAGTCCGTCGCCAGTTCGTCTATCGCAGCCTGTACGGTGGTGGCTGCGACGCTCCCGGCAGGCACGTTGCTGATCGCGCTGGCGTCGTGGGCATCTACAGCATCCGCCTCGTGGGCCTGGAGCCCATCCAGCACTTCGGCCAGGGCTGCTTCTACGTCCGTAGCTGCGTACTGCGCCGCCGTGTCAAGCACGCTGATAGCAGATGCATCGTGCGCGTCTGCGGCGTCTCCGAGATGGTCGCCAACCGGATCGTCCGTGAGGTCGGCGTAGGCGAGCACTTCCTGGACCCAGCCCGCTGCCAGCTTGCCGCCCGCTCCCGCCTTCGGGATGGCATTGGCTCCCGGCGTAGCCGTGGCTACTTCGTCTGCGCCGCCGTTCTGGTGGGCGGCTGCATGGAGTTGCGCATGGTGATCGTTCGCGGTCTGCCCCGTAGTCGCAGAGTGCGCGACGGTGCCCGAACCATCTACGCCATCATGGATGTGGCTCTTGGCATGGTGGGTGTCCATGCCAGGAGCGACGTGCGTGTTTGCGGCGAGAAGCTGCTCTGTAGGCGAGCCGTCATGGGCATGGTTTGTTGCGTGATGCGTATCAGCACCGGGCGTCTCATGTGTATTTGCGGCTAGGAGCTTTTGAGTCGGCGCGCCGTCGTGGTCGTGGTCTTCGGTATGTCCCCCTATCGCCGCCCACTTGAACCCGAACGGCTGCGCCGCGTCCAGCGTGAGCACGAAGCCGTCTGTCGTCGCGGGCAGCCTGCCGATAATGCCCGCCACGTCGATGCCCGGCAGGTCGCCTACAGTCGTCTGCGGGAATAGGCTCACGAGCAGATCCCGCACGTCCTGGGGCGAGATATCCCCCGTCGTGTTGTCGGCAAGAAGCGCCTGGAGCGCGGCTAGGGTTCTCGCGGTGTCGGCCATATCAGTTCAAAATCGTCCAGTTCGTCGTGCCGTCGTTGTTCACGTAGAGCTTGTTGTTCGTGCTGTCCCAGTAGAACGTCCCTTCCAGCGCCGTATGCGCCGGTGCGCCAGCGGCCTTGTTGACCACCACGGCGCGCGCGTTCCCCGCCTCGTCTACGATCTTGCGGAGCCTGATCTTGAGCGCGTTGATCTCTGCCCATTCGCGCGCGATCCGCTGGGCGTAGGTCTCGAAGCTCAATGGATCACCGCGATCCCGTGCGTGGTCTCGTTCGTCACACGGAAGTTGGTATGTCCCGTCAGCGAAGCGATCAGCGCATCGCTTACATCCTGCCAGCCAAGACCAACGGTTTTCGCGACTAGGGAGACGTTGTTGGAATTGTTCTCGCCCGCCCCATAGAGGTAGAGCGCACCTTCTTGCGAGTCGTAGGCCAGCCCGCCAAGATACACGTCCGTCGCCGCTGGCCGGGGTGGGCCATTACTCAGCGCGTCGCCAGCATCCTGTCTCCAAGTCACGCCAAAATCAGTGGACTCCCATATCTCGTTATCATCCGGCGTCGCTGTTTTGTTCTCCACCATGACGAAGAGGCGGTTCCCGGCCTTGTCCCCGACCGGGCCATAGATGTGCTCGGCTGAGGTTGAGATCACGTTGGCAAACGTCTTACGCGCTACCCATGATGCGCCCCAATCGTCACTTGTCCAGATGGTCGCTAGGTTCGTGGAATCCGCCCAACCAACCGTAACGATGCGCGGGATACCCGTGTTGCCAAGTAGCATCGCGCCCTGCCGGTGTGCGGTCGGGCCGTTGCGAAGGTCTGCGCTCGTAGCCTTTGTCCAGGTCGCGCCACGATCAGTCGTGTACCACGTAGCGAACTGTTTGCCTGTGCCACCAGAGTAGGCAAGGGCAATGATGATATTCGGGTTCGTCGGATGCGCGAGGACGTGGAAGAACCGAGAGCCATCAACCGCTACGTCATCCTTGCTCTCTGTCCATGCGCCGTCTGCCTCAGCGTCATCGTTGTAGTAGATTTCGACGTGCGCGTTAGCCGCTGCCTCAACCGTCAGGCCCCAGTAGCGTCCGTCAGCCGCGCGTACAATGTCCTGCCAGGCCCGGCCCGTATCAGCAGCGGCATAGAGATCGTCCCATGTCGTACCGCCATCCTTCGTCCGTACCGCGACACCGTTCCCTAGACTGTTTTCAGCCGTCGAGAAGAAGCCGAACCAAATAGTAGCCGAGATCGTGCGCAGCTTGAAGAAGTCCGTAGTGTCGAGGTTCGCGGGGAAGATGTGCGCGGTGAAGTTCCCCGCGCCCTTGCGCCAGGCGATGAACATTTCAGTAGGCGTGGCGAGTTCGCCCGCAATAATGACGGTTGTCTGGCTCCCCGCCTGCTGTGCTGGCCCTATCGCCAAGTCCTTCGCCAATGCGGACGCGGGCCAGGTCGCAAAGCCCGTCGCGGGCCGGAACAAGTCCACTGTCTGCAAACCGTCATAGCTCTTGTAGATGCCCACCGTCGCGCCTGTGTTCTGCGCGGCTATCAGGTACGTGCCCGATGTACGCAGCCCCTCCGCATCCTCCCTGAGCCAGATACAGCGGTTGGGGATTACGTCCGTCGTCACGACGGGCATGACGTTGGCACTCACCGTCCACGCGACGCCATTCGTCGTGTGCCAGATGTCGCGGTCGGCGAAGGCTGCGTGAAACTCGCCAGGCAGATCATCGGGCACCACGTAGCGGCCCGCGAGCGTCACGCCGGAGTCGAGGCCCGTGGCGCGTTCCCACGATTCCTCTACAAACGGGTCGCTGCAATGATAGATGGGGCGGACGCCGGAATCAAAGGCTGTGTAGTTTTCCAGGATGATCGTCAGCCCACCGCCATCGTGCTTGTTGGCTGCGTCCACGATAGCGAGGGCCGTTGTGCCGGAGCCGAGGTCGGTCTGTAGCTCACCCCCGAACACCGAGGCGAAGCCGAACGGCGTTTGACCGTTCACGAAGCGGCCGATGAAGGGACGCCCATTGTTCGTGACGCCCGTGCCGCCATAGACCCAGACCGCCCCATCGTTCTGCACCGCGACACGCTTGCCGATGATGGTCGAGAGCGCCATCTGCGTGCGCCAGTTGACGATCAGCGTCCACGTCACGCCCATATCCGAAGATACGTAGAGGTTGCAGATGGCTGTTAGCGCCCAGACGCGCTGGGGGTTGAAGATATCCCAAGCAATGTCCACGATGTTGTCTGTCGCCGTCAGCACCAGCGTTAGATCACTCGCGCAGTAGTCCGTAGTCCGGTATATCTTGCCATCCGTGCGCCCGTAGACGGCGATCCCGCTATGTACGCCATCCGGCGGCATGGCGGCGACGGTGGTCACGTTCGTCGCGTTCGTTGTGTCATCGTTCCAGTTCTGACCGCCGTCCGGCGTGGCGCTGAAGTTGTTATCGAGCGCGGCAAACACGGCGGGGATTTGTGTCAGCGATGACGACGCGTTGATATCGATCTCCTGCATGATAGAAGCCGTCAGCCCATCATTATCAGTGACGGTGAGCGTTACTTCGATGATGTCGGGGTCGCCCGCCATCGCAGTCGGGTCAATGCGGACCGTGAAGATCGCCGCCGTCTGGCTGTCGATGGCGGGATCGTCCGCCGCGTCCTGGTTCCCCGCCCAGGCGTAGGATGCTATCGTCCCGTCAGGATCATACGAAGCAGAGGCGTCTAGGGTGATGAGGGCGTAGACCTGCGTTCCGAAGACTTCCCGCTCGACCGAGTAGGTGAACGTGGCGACGGGGTTGACGTTGATCTCGCCGCCGAACTCGTCCCCGCCGCGCAAGTCAAGATTGGTCACATACCCCGACCCGTCGATGATGTGCTCGATGCCATGCACGAACCAGTTGGCATCGGAATCGATGTACTCGTCCTTGACGTAGACGGTCTGCGCGACTTCTATCTCAGGGTCGCCTGGTATTTCTAGCGGGAGCTGGCGCGGGACGCGGGCGTACTGACTCAGCACTTCCAGCGCTCGCGTGTTGAGCTTGGCCTGGGTGTCGATCAGACTGTTTGACCATTCCATGTCGATGTAGGTGGCAGCGACCACAAACGGCGGTTGTACGAGATCGGCCCCAACGAGCGTGGCTGTCACGGTCAGGGGCGGGCCACCTACAAGCGGCGTCGCGCCCGTGGCATGGATGCGCGTGCGGAGATAGTCGGGGTCTTCCTGCGAGCGCCCATCGATGATGCGCGCCGTCGCCAGCGTGTCGGTCGTGAAGCTCTTGAACGCCGTCGCCGCCGGAAGGCCATTCAGGACACGCACATAGAGCGCGCCGTCGCCCGTCTCATAGATCACGGCTCCCTCGATATCCATGAGCGCCTGCAACATCCCCATGAAGGAGCCGGGCGGCAGTACCATTGGCGTGACGACGGAGCCGAGGGTGAAGGTCGTCGGTACGCCCACGACGTTGATGCCACCGACAAAGGCGGTCGTGCCGCCTGCCGCCGTAAAGAGGCCGGAGATAGCGTCCTTGACGTTATCGCCTGTCACGTCACGCTCGGTCAGGTCGTTGATGCGCGAGAGCTGGTACATCTGTCCCGCGCACTCAATATCGCCCGCCTCGGTGCCCTTCGAGCGGTTGATCACGTAGCCAGTGAAGATACGCCGGTAGAGGCCGTTGTATCCCGCATCGATGGTCACGGGATAGCCGCGCTTGATCCAGATGGGGATGCGATTGACGGTGATCGTCGCCACGGGGACAGGCGAGTCCAGCGACTTCGACACGCGCACGCTCAGGATGCCGGGGATGCCCACTTCGTTGTTGGGATCGCTGGCGCTGATCAGGATATTGGCGATGCGGACGCGCAGCGCGAGGACCCGTGTGGTGGAAGCAATCTCAGTCGTGAGGCTCATCGCGCCATCAGCTCGAACTCACAGAGGAACTTCCCATTCTCTATCGGCTCCGCATACTGGATAACGAGCCGCGTCATGATGACGCTAAAGCCGGTCGTGTTCTGCGGGGTCTTCAGCGTCACCGCCACCTGCCCGTTATAGACGGCGAGCAGCTTGTCCTTCGTAGCCGTCACAGCATGCGACACGAACGTCCAGCGTTGGCTTTGTGTGCCGATCATGGTGAGGATGGTGCCGGGCGCAGCCGTACCGAGTACGTCTTGCTCGCTCCAGCGTTGCGGCGAGAACTCCACGAACGGCCCGCGCGCTGGCACGTCGCCGCGCGGGAACTCGTAGCCGTCCAGATCGAAGACGTATGCGGTCGCCATCTAGGGCCTCAATGCTCCCGACATTGCCCGCGTCCCGCCGAAGCCGACGCGGGTCAGCGCCCTCTCCGTCTCGCGGTTCACGGTCCGCAGCACTTCCGCGCCGAGCTGGGAGAGCTGGGGGTTGAGACTCACGTTGACCTGAACACCAGTACCAAGTCCGAAAACGCTCTGGGCAGCCTGGACAGCCGCAGTGAACTCGCGCAGAGCCGTGGTCGCACCAGCGCGGGCCAATATCTCATAGGCAAGCTGCGTGTTCAGAGAACTGACCAGCGCCGACTCTTGCGAGATGACGCCAATCAGGAGTACGGCCTGGGTATTGAGCTGCTGGTCGGTGAGCAGCGTCTTGTCGGCCAGCACCGCCTCTAGTTCCAGTATCTTGTTCTTGTTCTCCGTCAGTTCAATGTTGCGCTGGAGCGCGACGATCTGATCGTCAATCGCCTTGAGTTGTTGATCCGTAGCCCCGCCCTGCTCCAGCAGAAGGCGCTGGCGCTGTAACCGCGTGACCTGCAACTGGACGGCTGCTGTCTCCCGCGTCGGGCGATTGAAGAGCGCATCGAAGGCCGTCTGCGTGGCCTTGAGGGCTGCGTTTGCCAGCCTGTCCAGGAAGCCTGTGATCGACTCGCCCGCCTTGCGGAAGCCCTCACCGAGATCGCGCATGGCGTGTTGGAGGATGCCCGCCTGCCCGGTAAGGCCGCGTGCGCCGAGGATGGTGCCCAGCTTCTCCGTCTCGATGGTCACCCGGAACTCTTCTCTGGCAAGATCGTCCAGCGTGCGTTGCAGTTCCAGCGCGACTACCTGCGAATTGCTCAGCCCGGCAGCGAGGGCTTCGTCCAGGGTGATAATGCCGTCCGCAAGAATGTCCAGCGCCTTGCCAGCCTTCTCAGCCTCAGCGGCGGGCGGGAGTTCTGGGAAGGGAACTTCCTGGGCCGATTTAAAATCGCGGATGAGATCACGGATTTGTCGCGCGGCTCCAAACACTCCCTGGCCCTCACCGCCGCCCTGGAGCCCGCGCAGCGTCGCAGCGATGTTCGATTCGGGCAGACCAAGATCGCCGATCTTGGGGACGTTCGGCAGACCAGGAATCCTGTTGAATCTACCGATCATCGCGTCGATGCCGCTAGCGATATCCTGGAGCCTTCCGAGGATGAAGTTCGCCATCGTGTCGAAGATGTTGGCGATAGCGATGGCTGCGCTCTGGACAGGCGCGGGTAGTTGGTCAAAGACCTGTTTCCAGCGGAAGCCGAGGAACACCACCACGCCAATCAGACCGACAGGCCCCGTCAGAACCGCTAGCAACCCAAGCAGCGCAGCTCCAGTTAGGTCGGCGTGAGACGTGACGAATTGTAGCCCCGATGCTAGAAGATTGAGCCCTGTTACGGCGACATTGAGCGTGTTCACTAGCAGGATCGCCGCCGGCAGAAAGTTACGTCCCAGCCGGGCGCTTGCGTCCTCGAAGCGGGCCGATAGGATGCGCTGGCTGTTGGCCAGTTCCTTCGACGTTCGCTGAAAGTCTCCCTGCTGTACTGCTGTCGCCCTGAGGATCAACGAATATCTCGCCTGGACTTTCTGGCCGTCCGTAAGTTCGTCTCCAAGCTCTGCGATACCGATCCGCGCTGCCTCGTTCTGGACTGCCGATTCGCTGAGCAGCACACCGATCTCGCGCAGAGGCCGCACCTCGCCGACTAGGCCAGCCTGAATCTTCTCCAGCGCATCGGCGATGGGGATGTTGTTGAACGAGGCCATATCGGCTGCGAGCTTGAGCAGCGCCACGGACATATCGGCTGCCGCGCTTCGGCTTGCACCGGACGCCAGAATGATGTTCCCCAGCGTCGCCGCATATTCCAGCGCGGCCCGCTGCGAGATACCAAAGCTCTTGGCGGATGACTTCGAGAACTCATCGACAACGCCAGAAGCGCCCCTAAAGACCTGGTTGCTCTTGTTGATCGCTTCGTTGAGGTTTGAGAAAGCCTTGACGGTCTTCGATCCGATGAGCGCCAGTCCAATACCGGCAACCGTGAGTGCTCCGATAGCGATGGTGGCAGCGCCGGATACATTAGTCAGGCTCTCGATCTGAGAGGTCGCCGTAGCCATCGAGGGGCTGATGAGCCCGAAGCCCGCTAGGAGACGGGAGTTGGCGCGGTTGAAGGCGTCTGCTCCAGTCGCCGCCTTGCCAGTGCTTCTGCCCACGCCAACAAGCTGCTTCTCGATCTGAGAGAGCTGCTTCTGTGCGTTGTTCAGCACAGTGACGACAAGCTGGAGTTCTGCGGAACTGGGCAACTACTTCACCTTCAGCGCGGCCTTCTCACGCTCGTTCTGATTGTTCGAGGCCCGGATGGCAAGCATGAGTTCAGACAGTGGCGCATCTATCTCGGACGGGAGCCTGCCGAGCTTTTCCGTGCAGTAGAGGAAGATGCCTTCGGCGGCGGCGTTGCCGCGAAAGGGTCATCATCATCCAGCAGGCCCGAAAGGCGCATGATCGCCAGGGCGATGCCGCTGATGATCTTGAGCGAGCCGCCATCCAGTTGCTCCAGGTCTTCGGGCTCGAACTGTGGATCGATAATCCCCATGAGGCAGAGCCGCTTGATCCGGTCCGCCGGATCGCCTTCCTTGCCCAGCGTCCCCACGAACGGAGCACCCTCACGCACGTTGAGAGCACGGATGCGGATCGTCCCGCCGCCGGGAATCGCGTAGTCTTCCTCACGGATGACGAGACGGGCGAACAGTTCTTCTTTACTTAGGTGGCCATTGCGGGCACCGCCCGCTGCTTTTGCCATGACAACGATGTTCCTTTCACTACTATGCCTCGATGCGTTGTATTATCCGCCTGGCAGTCGTTCCAGACGACTCCTTTGCCGATGATCATGTTCCCGTGTACCGAAAGCCTGACTTGGATTTCCCGACGCTCCCCTCGATAGAGCAGCGGGTCGAGCTTGTAGCGCTCCGCTTCCATGCGCCAGTCAGCCTTCCACCCTGAGAATGTCCAGCGGTATACGAGCCCTGCTTTCATGCCGTGCAGCCACAACTCGCCCATGTCTCCCCTGAGACGAACGCCGTGGCCGAACGCCGTCATTAGCTGTGCCGGAACGTGACGACGCCGCTGGGCTTGAGCGACCAGTTCAGGTTCGCCATGTCATCGAAGGGCAGGCCAACCTCGTCCACCGAGACGAAGCCGCGCCCGTAGAAATACGAGCCCGCGTTGGCCGAGTCCGGGTAGACGTAGAACCAGCCTTCTACCTGCGATAGCGCGTCGTCCATGACGGAGAATACTGCGTTATCATAGAGGCCGGTGACGCCCACATTGCCCGTCTTGAAGGTCGGCTTGAACGTTCGATTCGTGTCGAGGTGAACCGTATCATCCACGAACTCCGAGCCGAGGTCGAGCGTGATGTTCTTGGTCTCGGCGATCCTCGCGGGAGAGGCCGTCGAACCCCAGTACACCATCGCCCTCGTGCCTACAATCGTCGCCATGTCCCTACTCCTTTCGTTATGCAGCCTGTTCGAGGATTTGCCGCGCCCTTGCTTCTACCGTCTGTCCTTGCACCGCTTCTCGCTGAGCATTCGCCAGCTCCTTTCGATAGCCGTCATCGCTCAGGCAATCGCGGATTGACTCCTCTAGTTCTGCTGGCGTATTGAACATCGGCACGCTGTCACCGAACACGTCCCATAGTTCGGCGCGTGGATCACTCACCTGCGCCAGCCCGCACGCTGCCAGCTCATACGCACGCGGGCCGATGCTGTACGCCTCGTTCGGGTCGATGCGCCCGCCCGTGCGATAGAACCGCTCCGTGCGGTGCATGGAGATGCCGAGCGCGGAGCCTCTGTAGAGCTGCGCCGTCGTGTGATTCTCTACAAGCCGATGCCGGACATACGGGTGAAGTGGCGACTGT
>C687J35021_10002287_pt1 | contig 13727 bp, 27 predicted proteins | sample RifCSPhighO2_12_FD_35021 | JGI IMG/M metagenome (IMG submission 35021)
GGCGTCGAAGGCAGGAGCTGCGGCTCCCGTGTGATGAATGGTGTCTCCTTCCGCACTCAGTGGGCCAACACCCTCCGGCTTCGTCACGTAGGGCCGTGCGTCCCAGATCAGGGGGTTGCCATTCTCATCTCGCATCAGCACGTCAGGCTCAGGCTCGGGCTCGACCGGTGGTTCTTCGGGCGGCTGCTCTTCCTGCAAAATCCACGGAGCCAGCGCTCGCACCTGGGCCGCCTGCTCCTCGCTGATGGGGTGGACAAGCTGGATCGCGCCGAAATCTATGGTCGGGTCGAAAGAGCGAGCGTGCCATGCCATCCAGTTCTCACCGTGCAGATTCTGGTAGGCCGTGCCACCAGCGCCACGCTGCCCATCAGGCAGCCAGATATGGCCGTCCGAGCCCATCATTGTGCTGATCCGCGCCCAGAGAGCCGTCTGCCAGAGGTCATAGAAGTCCTGGGCGTGCGCCTTCTCCGCGCTCATTACCGCCCGTTTGAAGTCTGTCGCCAGGGTGCGCTCAATCTGGATCCGCGGCGCCATCGGTCCGGCATACCAATAGAGCCCAGCTACGGCGGGGCGAACGTCATCCGCCAGCGGGTCATCCAAGAATCCTTGAGCGCCACCGGAGATGTGCTCTGTGACCCGCTCTCCGGTGCGTGGGTCGTAGTAGATGGCGTGGAAGTGCTCGTGGTCGCGATAGCCATGCTCCGCAGCGAATTGGGCGAAGTTGCTGAGGTCGGTTTCCTCGACAGGGATGGTCGTGGCAGGAGCGGCCCAGCCGTTGCCAGCCTGGATGTTTGGCACCATGCGGCTATAGTCGTAGATGGAGGCGTTGAGATCGCCTTCAACTGCGGTACGTGTCGCCGGTTGCAAGCCGCTCAGGTCGAAAGCCTCACGCCAGGTGTTGTTGATCATGGCTGCGTCTCCTCCAAGACTGCTTCGTAGGTAGCCTCGAAGATGTCAGGCTTGCATGGGTAGAACTCGCCCTTGACACCCCTGATAACCCAATCGCCGGGACTCGCTGACATAGCGCCTTCGAGGGTCGGGATGATCATAATTGGTGTCCGGTATTCAAATCCCTCGTAATTGGTGAGACCGCTTACCCTGGCCCAGTCAACGATCTCTAGATAGCTGTCAAGACCATTGAACTGCACGGCGTCGATTACGACAGGCTTCTTTCGGTACCTCATGGCTTGCTCCTCCGCACAGGCAGCGTAACACCGGTCGATGTCGCTGCGAGATAGGCGTTGACGGCGAAGCCCACCAGCGCGGCGACGCTGATCACGTTGGTCGTCATGTCGTCGCTGAGCCCGGCAAAGCTCACCGTCCCGCCGGCGATGGCGGCAGCTACGGCGCCGAGTACGTGAAGCAGAATGCGGGTGTTCACGACCTTCTCCCTATTCTATACCCTACTGCTGTCTGAACTTGTTGGCCCGGCCTTAACGCCCTAGCCGGCCTTCTCTCGTACCGTATCGTCCGCGTAGCAGGCGGCGTATAGAGCATACCACTGGACAACTCCTCTATCGCGTACTCCAAAGCAGCTACACGGTCGTCATCCTTCCTTACTACTACATCGCGCTCTACTAGCTCGGTCTCCTGTCGCTCACGGCGGTACGCCATCATCTCCTCAAACAGATCACGCACACCAGGACCGTCTACATCGAAGAACAGGCTATCAGCGTTCAACAGCCGCGTCACGAAGCTAATGCGCTGCTCGCGACTACCTCCACCCTTCTTAGCAACATTAAAGCCAAGGTTCTGGGCAAGGACATTCTGGATAGGGTCTACACGGCCTTGCCTCAGGTCGTAGTGAATCGCGTAGCCTCGGGCTGCGTCCTCTATCCTCTTAGCATCACCACCACGGTCGACCCAACAGGCACGGACCCAGTAGTTACCTGTAGCTAGGTCACGCTGAATTGCAACGACAGCGCTAAGGTGCTTCTCACCGTAGTCTACGCCGATAGCGCCACCCGACCAGAAAACTTTCTCGGGTAGGGCGACTAGGTGGTGCTCCCTGTCCAACTGGTCGTAGATGGCACCTTCGACAGTCTCCCAGATACCTCGTAGCAAACGCTCAACACGGGTAGGCGAAAGCGTCTTATACATATTGTCGATGTAGCCGTCCGGCAGATGCTCATTGTCCTCCGGGAAGCTCGGGATGAATAGATAGTCACCCTTCTCGTAGACTATTAACTCTGCTCCCGTACGCCTGATTATGCCAGTATTCACAGGCTCGCTATCTCGCACTATCTTACGGTGCAACCAGCCAGGCTCGGGGTTGGCCGACATCATCAACGGGCGATACGGCACATGATTCATGCGGAGCCTAGTAGTCGCCCACTCGAAGGACTTCTCTGGGACACGCTCAGCCTGGTCGATAGCAAACCAGCCAAGGTTGACATTACGCGGCTCATCCTTCAGCTCCACAAAATGTATCTCCGAGCCGTTATAGAACTTAATCCAGTGCTCAGACTTGTGGTGCTGATAGAGGTCACGGCCATCAGCTAGTTTAGTAGGCTCAGGGAGCCATTCGAGTACCTCAGTGTAAAGCCCACGACGGAGGTCGTCGAAATCGCGCTCACCGCAAAAGCCCCTATTGTTTGGGTACTGAAGGGATAGATATAACACGTCTGTAGCCAAGGTTGTTGTTTTCGTTCCACCTACGGCGCCTCCAAACAGTTTCACCTGCGCTCTCGACTCGTGGAAGTAGAGGCCAGGGACGGACGCCTTATAAGGCGCGTCTAGCTTCCTATGCCACGGGACTGTAATACTACCCTTCTCAATCATGAGTGAGACAGCCTTATTACGGTACGGATAGATACGCCAAGATGTGCTGCAATATCGCGATGTATAAACCCAGACTGGCGTAGCTCCATAACCTTCTTCCGCCGATCCTCAGTCACCAGGTGCGTGTAACTGCCTCTAGGCGTCCTATCCCTGTCATAGATACACCTCTCTAGAGGACACGTCAAACAGTCATTATGGACGTGGCAACCTGTACCGGTATAGAACTTAGAGGCCATTTTCTGCTGGCTCCACGGGCTCTACCGTCTCGCCTCTAGGTCCAGAGATGTAAACTGTCTCCACGATTAAGGTAGACTTGTCCTGGCTTAGATCACCAGCGGCTACCCGCAACATGGAGTGAAGGCTCTCAGTAGAGTAGCGGCCCCTGGTCTTTTCCAGGTACTCACGCTCCTCTTTCCTTAGGCCAGAGACGTAGTTACCCTTCTCGTCATACCTAGGAACAATGCCTTCTACTACTGCCTTACCTAACAGCTTAGCATCGATCATCATCGCCAGCCACATGTTACGGTAGAACTGGCTCAAGGTCATCTCGGCCATGATGTTCTTGCGGAGATTAGGCAGTTCAGCCATCTCCCAGTCGCGGAAGGCCTGATCCTGCCGACGCATTTTTAGCAGGGTAGCAAAGCGGATGCCTGTCATCTCGCAGGCATCACTCACATTGAAGTCGAAGATACGGTAAACTAGGTAGCGCTTTTTGAGAAACTCGTTTTGGCCTGAGAACTCGGGGATACGGTCCTTGGCAAGCGCTACGGGGTCAGGGTTACGGACCGGTGTAGTCTCAATGACATCGCTGGTCATGGCGCGAGTATAGCGCTACCAGACTCAGCGCGTCAATAGAGAGTATCAGGTGAAGTCAGACAGATAGGAAAGTAGTGTCAGAGCGTAGTGGGCCCTCGCGTGAGCGTACTAGTACTCGTTCATCGCTCTTTCTTGTCGAGTCTGCGCAGACTCCTCGTAGTCACTTATTGCATAACTCTCACTAGGGCCTATCCGTCCCAGTGAGAATACGTGCACACTATTGTCGTGACCCTGGTTAGGCATACCACACACCTGACACTCGTCAGCGCCGTCAGGGCCTACAACTCCACTGCCGCCATCCGTCGCCTTCCCAGATTCTCCAGGCAACGTAAACATTAACTGCAGGGTCGTAGAGGTCGGGTGGGACGTAACCATAGACATAGGCATGTCCCTCCCAAAGTTGGAAAAGGCCAATATGGCCTCCGCTAGACGTCGCGCCTGGGTCGCCCCCAGACTCGCCGTTAGGACAGCGCCAATTTCCATAGACGACACCGATGGCATCTTCACAGGGCCAAGGGTAGGAGCAGATGAGGTCAGGTATTCCTGGAGTTGAGGGCTTGGGGGGTTCCTGAGTCGGGAAGAGATCAGGTACTCCAAAAGGTACACCAAAGCCGTCGCTAGACAACGCTTCTCCGCCTGAGGCTCCTGCTCGTTCTGCCACTTGGACAGGTACTCCTGACAGAGTTCCAAGTCGGTATTCATAGCTGCTACTTCCTCCTTCCGGAATTACAAGCCAGGACAGTGCTAACCAGACAAGTGATCCGAGCACCATCCTGGTAGGCCACGTCAGGTCGAAGTCCTTTGCATAGTTATCTCCTTATCCTCGGGTGATCTTTGCAGCGATAAACCTGAAAAGGGGCAGCCCCAGAGTAGTAAACGTAAGCAGCAGGTTTATCGCAGGCTTTTTCAACATCATCCTTGCGTATGACGACAGCGGTACACCTCTTTCCATCGTCATTATCAAGGTGACGGTTGTAGTTTGGTGCCAGCTCTGATGCCTGGTTTCGCCTTCTTCTCTTCTCGGCGCCGGTGATTCCTGTTGTACTCATCATTCAGTCTCCTATTCTCCCTGCCCATTGATAACCAACGCCACGCACCGTCTTAATACTCTCAGCACCTAAAAATTTCCGAATAAGACTTACGTTTGCCTTAATAGTATTAATGGAGGTCTGGCCATCAAGCCAGACCTCCTCTGCTAGCTCTCGGTATGTAGTTGCTCTATGGGCATGGTCTACTAAACATGCGACCACAGCTTTCTGAATCTCAGGTTGAGTAGACCTATTACCAAGTAGATAGGCAGATTTAATCTCCTTACCACGCCTTCGTGCGTTCTTATAATCAACACGCTCACCTATCCGCCTACTAAGTGAGTTACTAATAATTACCTCTAATGTCCTCCACTTGGTATGACAGAGGAAGCATGTTCTAGTACGCTTAATCTCACCTTCTAACTCATAAGTGTTTGAAACCTTGTGCTCACGATCAACGCCGCAATTTGGGCACTTCACCTCGCCACTAGCTCCACTTCCATAGGCTGCATGATGCCCCATTTGTCGTAGGTGCGGATAGCGATGCAGACGGATTGGCCTAGCTGATACCGAGTCGTTCCGTCAACAAGCCAGCCCTCATAGTAGACTTCGCACTGCCTACCATACTCGCGCTCGTAAGCACGAGCAACAGGACACCTCTCAGCTTCTGGTGTACCTTGCTCTATGTCGTCCCAGGTTACGTTGAAACTAGGCATCCTTGCACGCCTTTATAACCACCAGACCGTCATCCTTCCTGGCCTGAGCATGCAAGGGATCACGAGATTTTTCGTGAGCCGCAAAGTTCCAACAGATAGTGGGCCACCCAACGGTATTAATTACGCCTACTCCGCAGATTGGACACTGACCAAGCCAATCAGTACCTTCCTCTAAATCACTAGTATTAGGCAACTATCGTCTCCTTCCATCTATACTGTTGCTCGTCGTACCTCCAGTAGGTAGAATCTGCCGGACAGAAGTACAGCTCATCGTTATCCTCAGTAGGGAACAATATCCTGCTAATCCCACCTACATGAATATTCACGATCCAATCCTCCGCCGGCGACTCACCCTCAGTCTCTAAGTACCCGGCAATCGCCTGACGACGGAAACAGAGGTAGTGGTACCTGTGACTCGCGGCGAGCATTGAGACGCCTACTACCAGTTGCCCGTACCTAATCTTACCTTTGCAGTAGTCACAGTCGGAGTCACGTTTAGCGAAGGTGATATTAACCTGCACGGATGACCCCAACTTTCATACTAACCGCCACGCCTCTTTTTGCACAGGATAACTCCCGTTAGTATACCAGACCGTCTCAATCTTTGGGCCTAGCAACTCGTGCGCCCTCTTCAACTGGCGGTCAGTATACCCCTTCTGGTTACCGTCGATCCTCATCTGCTGGATAATATGAGGCTGACCATCCTCTAGCTTACCTTCTAACCAGGCCTTACACTCTGTCATAGACTTACGGGCTATTGGGTCAAGTACCCAGACTAGCTCACCCGTGAACTCGTCAAGCATAAACGACAGAGGAGGCTGATCATCCTCTACAGGCTTCTCCAGACGGTAGGTACGAATATCAGGATTCTGCTTCGATCTCTCAATAGAGACCCTAGCCCTAGGAGTGGCGGTAAACTGATGCGAACCCGAAGCACGATTTCTTGGACTTGCCTCTTCGTTCTTATTCCAGTGAACAACCACGATAATGAGGACATCAAGCTCCCGTGCTAGGTCCTGTAGTAGCCTAAGTATGAATCTGGCATTATGAGCGTTATTTTCGTCAACAGAGAAAAACTCAAGGATAGGGTCAAATACGACAACATTAGCATGGAAACTTTTAACAAGGCCTTTTAGGAGTACTAGGTGCTCCTTAGACTCTAAAGAGAATTGCTGCTCATACTCTGTACCGTCAAGTCTCTTACCTTTGACGGAGTTGAGCCTCTTCAACTTCTGCTTCAAGTCAGCCTGAGTCCAACCTTGGGCACGGAAAATCGCGCTTAGTCGTGAATCGGTAACCTCCCCAGTCACATAGATGATGCCAGTGACAGGAGTCGTTGCGGGTGAGCCGTCAGGGAACTCTCCACCACTATGAGCTATGTAGAGTCCCTTAGCTATAAGGGTAGTCTTGCCGCTCCCTGAGTCTCCATCCATCGTCATTACATCGCCCATAGGCCACTGTTTATACCACAGGTACCTCTGGATTGAGGTGTCATCACTAGGCGTGGAGACTACAAGGCTATACTGTTCCGGCACTACCGTTCTCTTGTAGACTCGCGTGGCCTCCGCCATTCTGCTCTACAAGATAGGACAGCAGCCCTCTTTTCAGCAACTCCTCTAGGAGCTCGTAATGATATTTACCAGTGTCAATGGCAAGATGACGCGTTTGCCTGAGAAGATCATCATCAAGCCTTACGCTAAGTAAGGTACGGCCCTGGCGCTCGTGAGTTGGGACTGTCATATCTAACTCCTTGTGAAATCAGCTAATCTTACCACGTCCCCAGACTCAAGTCAACCAGAACAGTTGAGCGTATAGAGAGCTTCTATACTAGCTATTTGACTTTCTACCCCATGGGGGACTCTGGGCCCACCTCCATCGTATAGATAATTATTAATATAACAGCTAGGTAGGACAATTGTTAGTCTCTGGGTAGACAGCAAGTATAGACATTAGACTCCAACTTTTCAAAGTTAGGTCTAGTAGTTTTGTCTACACCACCCCCAACCTGAACCGCTACATCGTTAAACCAAGGGTACGGGTGGACCTTAGTCGTAGAGGATTAGGTGTGCTGCTGCTCAGCTCGCGCGAGTGGTGCGTCGGGCACGATGATAGGGCGCGACCTTGGTAGGCCTGCCCTATATCGCCTCTAGCTACGTGCTCGGTTAGATCAAGCCAAGCCGAATGAGCCACGATGGGTGACCGTGCGGGCATGTACCATCAGGTTCGACTCGGCAACCGTCAAGAGCTCTAGCTATGCCAGAGTCCATCCATCGTTCCATCTGCGCGAGCGTTGGCACCTTACGCGTTATGCCATCGACCTGCTTGACGTTTCTGTTGCTCTGCATTCGATCTACTCCTAGCTATCTCGTGCTCTGCCCACTGGCACTATCAAGATACCAGAGTCCAGCCGCGTTGTCAAGCGCCTCCCCAAAATTGTAACCTCGATGACGCGAGTATCTTAGCGGCTAAGACTCTTAGCGGACAAAAGAATGCCCCGAGCGTCGGCTTGACCTGGGGCATCTCGTTTAGGCGCTTGTCGCGTTACGCGCTAGGCGCAACCTTTATCTTGTCGTGGCCGAGCTTTTCGGCCAGTACATCGGCGCGATGGCTCAGTCCGACACTGTCGGTCGGGTCACCTGTCCAGTTAACTTTACCAGCGGCGATGGCATCGGCCGCGAACGCCTCGATGTACTCGCGCGTTGCGTACTGCTTGCCATCTGCGACATAGCGATTCTGGCCTTTAGCGCCTCCCGTTGCGCCGACGCCCGACTTAGGTGCTACCGGTGCGTTGGCACCCATGAACGAGCTTGACACTTCCCATGCGCTGGTGCCGTCCTTGTTGACTTTAACATTGGCGATGAAGCGAATCCCGGTTGTGTCAGCGTCAAGCAGCGTCTTGGTTGAGACGGTGGTGAGAGCCTTGTGCAACGCATCACGCAGCGACTTGGCAGGCACTTCAAGACTGGCGACTCTGGCGCGGCTGGTGGCGGCCTTGAGAGACTTTTCCAGCGTCTCAACTTTGGCCTGAGAGTCCTTGACTGCCTGCGAAATTGCCAGTTGCTCGTCAATGGTCTTGCCCTTGCCGGCGTCAGACAGCATCGCGGTGAATGCCGCGGTAGCTTCTGACAGCAACTTGCGGGCGTTGTCGAGGTTGGCTTGAATGCCAGCAACCTCCTCGGCAGGCGTTACAACGTGTACATCCTCAGTTGTCATGGTTGGTTGGTTCCTTTCGGTCTGTCTCGTGCTTGCCGACTAAGGACAGTCTCAGGCCGCGAGTCGCGGATGTCAAGTATTTTGGCTCCTGATTGTTTCTATCCGGTTCCAGTTTGGTATAGACGGAGCCTATCTCCTATATGGATAGGCTAGGTATACTGATAAGTTGGTCAGCAATTAGACTGTTTAGCTGGTAAGAGAGTCTCCCAGCTACTCTATCGTGAGCGTAACCAGTCGTGAACCTAATATTACTTGACTTGATGGCGTCGAGATGGTAGACTGGACTCAGAGCTTGGGGCCAGCCTGGGCGAGTAGTTACGATTGGAGCGATTGGTGATTCCCGCGTGTGAGTGTGAGTATTCCCAGAAGCATTCTGGACATGGGTGCTCCAATGAGGCCGTTGTTACATTATCAGAGTACGCGGGCAATGAGTAAGACTCGCGCGCGTACTCTGGGCGACGCCATACTCAAGGCTATAGAGCCTCACGATGACGCGCGCATCTCTGCTAAACGCGCTGAACGGCTGCAACGACTGTTTCAGGAGCTAGAGATAGCACTACGACACACTGAATGTCCTCGCTGTAACGCGCGTGACGTAGAGCTAACTGTCAACCCGGTTAGCTACCGCGCTGGACTCAAGGACAAGTTAGAGAGGATATGCGGCCTATGCATCAAAGAGATATATGCCGAGAGGCGTGGATACGCGCCTATCTATACGACAGGTTAGTTAGTTTGAGGAGAGAGGATCAAGTCCATGTCAGCAACAGTTGCGCTCGTTAAGTCGTTTCCTGATTGCGATCTGTGTGTTCCCGGGCGCAAGAATGCGCGATACGATTGTCAGCTACGAGGTCGTAGTCAGTGGGCGTACCTGTGCGTATCACACTTCGTACTTGAAGGCGTGGGTCTTGGTCGCGGTATAGGCCAGAAGTTAGAGCTAACGGGAGGAACATCGTGACAGTTGTGAAAGAGCCCGTTAAAGTCTACACCAACGTCCCGAAGCCTGAGTTGGCGCCGAGGATACTGCCGGTGAGACAGCCTGTAGAGGCGCCGGCAGAGGAACGCGAGCTAGTGCCGGTGAGGCGGCAGGCACCAGAGAAGCAAGAACGCCTTTAATGGTCGTGGTCGGAGCGAGGTTTTTCCAGGACGGGTGGAGCGCCTCGTTTCCGGCCACGGGCAGTTTAGGTAGTTTATTAGTGAGGTCGTTCGATGGTAAGCTACGAGGAGAGACAGAAGCCTGGGAAGTGGTGGCTGGTTCCGTGGCATGTTCTGTTCGGTTGTGACTGGCTTAGTGCTAGGGTAATACACTGGCCTGCTCCTGCCGGCGAGGTCTACAAGTGCCCTTGTGGCAACTTTACGGTCGAGTGTCATGGCAGGTAAGGTCTGTAGCTGTAACCACGGTATCTCCTGGCACGCATTAGGCGGTAAGCGTCGCCTACACTGCAAGTACCCGGCATGTACGTGCGACCTGTTTGACGGAGTGTCTGGGTTAACGGCTGTATCGCCGTCTGTGCAAAATAGCCTTAAGCCTTCTCAGGCAATGTTCGTCCCTAATACTGCACCAGCTAATCCCGTCAGGGCGTTTACTTTCACCGCTTCTGACGGAGTGTCAGAGTCCGTAGTCTCTAGCTTTATGTTAGATATGGCGGCTAAGGCATTGGCGCAGCAAAGGCTGAATAAACTGTCCGAGGACGGTGTGCTAAGTCTTGCGAACCTCGGGCCAAACTGGTGCCGCGACTGTGTAAATCTCGTGGAGCGAAAGCGAAAGGCCTCTGAGCTGTCGTTTATGTCGTACAGTGTAAGGGGCTCTACCGAGTGGGTAAGGTTCAATGGCCACCTGACTCCTAAGCACGTTGCCGAGATGTTCGGCGTGCCTGAGAACATGCTGCATAGCGCGGCGCTAGCGTACATCAGACAGCACGTCAACGATAGCGACCAGGCCGACGTTGATGATGAACTCGGTGTGATAGTAGGCTGGCGTACCTGGATGCTAGAGTACAAGGTGGGCAAGTTTCGGTTAGTTGCGCCTCATGCTGGCGTGCTGTCTCTAGGTGTAGAGTACCGCAAGATACAGGCGACGCATTACGGTGACCGTGAGTTGGCCCTACAGCACCTGGCAGCGGCTAAGGAGTCTGTCACAGTCAACGAGAATACATTATACGTATCCGTAACGCGCCCTACCTGTACCTGCGGTCTGTACTGCTACTGCAACTTTGAGGACTTCAAAGCGACCAGCTACCTGAATTACGCCGGTATTACCGCTAATGTTATACCGTTTGGTACGGTCCAGATGGGTGCAGATCAGAGGACACTCAGGGCTAGTGACTTCCTGATTAACAGGCTGATAGTGTACTACGGGACTACTAACGTCAACGGTACACATTGTACACCTTATGAGAACATGTGCGGCCTACCCCACTTTGAGCCTTGGGTTCAATGGGTAGGCGAGTGGGTGGATCCTGCGTTGGTGGTGTATAAGGCCATGTGCCAGCAGTTAGCTGACCAGTTTGAGGTTAGTGTGGACCTGGTAGTGATGGGCAAGGAGAATCCTGAGAACTTCGAGGCGATAGGTCAGTTCGAGCCCGTACAGAACGCGCTGCCGGATTGGATTAAGGGAGGGTTGACGGTACAGTGAGGAAGCCTACTATAAAAGAACTGACTCAGGCATATGAGGAGATTCTTCAAGCGCGTGACGCTCAGCCTAGCGGTAGTGCCGAGTATTACCGTCTAGCAGGACTCCTATGGGCCATAGTAATTGAGTGGACTTCAAGGAGACCACCTAAGTGAGGATGATTAAGATCGATGCTCGTGACCACTCCTCTATGTGGGTCATGCCTATGTATGTTAGGCGTATCAACAACATGGAACGCGATCCAGGCTGTATAGTCTGGCTGGCCGACGACCAGAAGATATTTTGCACGGAGGAGGCTGACGATGTAGCAGGAAGGGTCAGCGACGCAATGAACGGGATGGAGGTGAGCTTAGCGAGTGACTTAGCGGAGTGAATATAGCAAGTGAACTAAATAACTAGGAGGCATCACAATGACCCGTATCCGATTCGAACTTCTGCCAGAGCTAGAGGCGCTGCACGCCCGTATCTGCGTGCCGGACTGCCCCTGGGATGGTAAGACGATATTCCCCCAGGTGGTGCAGTCATGAAGGCTAGCCTGGGTCTTTCCGAAACATCTACTGCCAGGCCTGCCAGGCTACACAAGGCTCTCTTTTGTCTCCTGTTTATGGCCGAGATGCAACCTGATCACCCATCAATAGGCCGAATCTGGGCCAGCATTCACGACCTAGTGGGTAGACTGAGCAGCTATTGGTATGAATAAGTACGGTAAACGCCAGGTACAGGAACGTACACAGGCTCCAGCTCTCACGGTCTGGTTCGGCATCGAGAATGACTTTCGGCTGCTGCTAGAGAAGATTGACAGGCTAGAGGCAGAGGGCAAGCTAGTAAAGGTAGTTGTGGCCGACGAGGTGACAGGCAACGTGTACGCGGTGGTACAGCCATGACAGAGCAGCCTGTCAGAATGGTCATTAGTGTTACAGGGTCGAGACTAGGTCTATCTAAGGCTCAATCGCTCTGGCTAGCGGGTTTCCTCCTTAACCCAAGCGCTGTTACCGAAATACACCACGGCGACTGTATTGGGGTAGATGCTATGGTGGACGGTGTCGCAAGTAAAAAAGGTATCAGGCGAGTGGTGCATCCTCCCCTTGACCCTAAATACAGAGCATGGTGCTGTGGTGAGGAGACACTGCCTGAGAAGGAGTACCTGGACAGGAACAAGGATATAGTGGATGCCTGCAGAATTCTACTTGTGTTCCCTTCAGGTCCTGAGAAGCTAAGAAGTGGAACATGGAGTACATTCAGGTACGCCAAGGTACAAGGAAAGCGCTGGTACATCATTTACCCTGACGGTAAAAGGAGCAGCTATGAAAGAGCCTAGAATCTGTCAACGTTGCCGTCACACAGAGAGGTATGCCGGCCCTCTTGACACTGACGGCTTCTGTGGTAGCTGTGCCGATGACCTGCGTCAGGATTACGAGGCCTCACGCATGGCGGACCTTTGGGATGCTGACCTGGAGCAGCGCATGTACGATGCGGCTGAGGAGGCGTACTACAATGCAGCCGACAAGGAGCTAGCTGCTGAGACTACCTGGGCGGGTTCTCTAGCTGAGCATGAGGCTGCCTATAATCAGGAGCAGGCCCGTGACGTTTGAGGCTGCCGTCATTATCGCGGTGGTTGTTAGCATAGCCCTGCTGCTTAGGGAGTTAGTGGAAGGTGGTCCTTAAATGACTACAGAACCTAGTTCGTTCGACAGGGAGCACATACAGGAGATACTCAACGACAGGCGGGAGGAGTACTACAACTGGTTCAGCGCAAAGTTGATAAGGCTCATAGGCCATGCTGACCCAACCAACAAGGAGATACTAAGGAGAGTATATCCTGAACATCTCAAGGCCTACGAGGACTGGTTCTGGCAGCGTGGCCCTTACGCAAGGGAAGAGGTACACTACTAGACTTCTCCTCCTCCTTTGGGTAGAGGTAGACCCACGCCACCGGTGTCTACCTCTACCATGAGCAGAAGGAGCTGCAAGTGCCAAGGAAACAAGTCCCGCTCCTCGACGTGAGGAAGCGACTGCTAGCCGAGTACGAGAATCGGGTTGGTAAAACTCAGCCGCGGCCTGTTGTGCCTAGGACTCGTGAGCTTAACGCCCCTGACAAGTGTGTCGGTCACGCAGCGAACAGGTCAGTCCTTCAAAAGGTCATTGAGGATATGGAGGGTCGTGACCTGAACGTGCTGGTGTCTACGGTAGAGGGGCGACTATATCTTCGTAAACAATACCATCTGGACGAGTCCACGGTGTACCTTTGGTTTAAGAAGCTTAGGAGTAAGGGGGTGCGAGAGAGTAGTAGATCGGATTAGATAGCTCGGATAAGCACTAATTCACGAGGAGTAGAGCATTGACAAGCGAAGGATTCAAGCCACGGACCGATACGCCTACTGGTGGCCAGTCCCCTATCATGGAAGTCGAGTGGACAATGGAGGACTGGACGCACCAGGAGCGTACCTACGACGAGAACACGCCCCAGGCCAGGACAAGCCTGACGCTACGGTTCAAGTTCAAGGACCTGAATGTGCTTAAGGCGAAGGAGCCTTACCCGTTCCC
>C687J35021_10002290_pt1 | contig 13718 bp, 32 predicted proteins | sample RifCSPhighO2_12_FD_35021 | JGI IMG/M metagenome (IMG submission 35021)
ACAATTCTGCTCTACTGGAAGATCTAAAGAATGATCCTCGCTTCGCTGCGGAATATCTGAGTGTTGCTCTAGAGGATTCCAATGAGATGTTTTTGGTGGCACTCCGCAAAGTAGCAGAAGCAAACAGAATGGCGAAGATTTCGGCGGTGCGTCGTGAAGTTACTCACCTACAAAACTGCCGCGGAGATCCTGGATTGCTCGGCGTCGAAGGTGCAGAAGATGTGTCTGGCCGGCGAGATCCCCATCTTGAAGGTTGGCAATGAAACGCGCATCCGAGAGGAAGACTTGAAGTCATGGATTAATCGGCGGCTGCATTATCACGAGTCGAATAAATGCAGTGAAGACAGCGGTAAACAAGAACTTCCAGCCACGGAGGCGGTTTTTGTCCGATCTAGGTGAGCCAATGACTTACGCGGCTGGCTGTGATTCGCCGGACGGGGGTACTATACTGTCCCATTATGCCACTTCTTCAAATTCCGGCCTAAAATCGCGGGTTTTTCAAGACTGTAGTGAAATCGGTAGGAACTTCTTCCCATCTAACAAACCTCTCGTCATCGACCTCTTTTGCGGCCTTGGCGGCTGGGCTGAAGGTTTCCTCGCTGAAGGCTACACCTGTATCGGCTTCGACATTGAGCGGCACGACCACGGGACGGGTGGTTATCCCGGCCAGCTTGTCATTCAGGACGTGCTCACGCTGCACGGTTCCCAATTCAAAGACGCTGCGGTGATTGTCGCGAGTCCTCCGTGCCAGGAATATTCGTACATGGCGATGCCGTGGAGTCGAGCGAAGAAGATTGCCGAAGAATATCGCTCTGGCGTGCGTGATGTGAAGAACCTCACCGCACTCTTCGATGTCTGTTTCCGGCTTCAGATTGAAGCATCGTGGGCGGCCCAACGATACATCCCACTGATTGTCGAGAACGTGCGCGGTGCTCAGCCGTGGGTTGGTCGGTCACGATGGCACTACGGCAGCTTCCATCTATGGGGCGATGTGCCGGCCTTGATGCCGTGGACCGGAATACGGCGAGCGGTCGAGAATGGCTTGAAACTTCCCGGCAACAACGGCCCGAGTCGATGGGAAGACCGAGAAGTTCAGCGACTGTGCGATGCGACGAAAGGTACTGGTGGCCGTAACCTGTATCGGCAAGGAGTCGGTGTTACGCCAAGGCTGACGAATCCTGCAGAAGGCGGCACGAAGCACGGAGGCGATTGCTTCAGTGACCCGTCTTGGCCGGGTAAGCAGGGCGGTGTAAAGCAATCCGGTATTTCAGGACCACGCGACAACGGCAAAGGCGATAAGTGGTTTCAGGATGGTGCCGCCAAGCACGGCAGCAAGAGTAACTCCCGCAAGGCCGCCTCCGCGCAAATTGCGAAGATTCCATTTCCGCTGGCACGGCACATTGCTCAGTGTTTCAAGCCTGTCCGTGAGGAGGTTTCTGTATGAACCTCTTCTTCACCCCTCATGACCTTATCCAGTATCTCCTTTTGCCTACTAATCAGCGTCAGGTAGTCCGCTCGGGGATGCACGTAGCGAGCGCACATCTTGGGATTGCTATGGCCAAGCGCACGCATCAAGAGAAATACATCGCCATTCGAGACCTCGGCGAGTCGGGAGGCGTAGGTATGGCGGCAGGAATAGAGTACAAACTCTTTCGGGAGGTCATACTTCTTTCTGAGTGCAGCATGGGCGTTCGAGATAGCGCCCGCAGTGTAGTGGCCGTTTTTACTCCCCGGAAAGACCCATTCGGATTCCTGGTGAAGCGCAAAGCACAGCTCAAAAACTTCACGGGTTCTCTCGGTTTGCGGAAGGCTACGCCGAGCGGCAGCCGTTTTGCCTTTCCGTACAGTCATAATGCCTCCATCCGTTACATTTCCGATCATCTTCTTGGAATCAGGAACATGATCTGGCGAATAACTCGTTCCACTCACGTCACTCTTTCTGAGACTCACCGCTTCTTCCGGGCGCAGTCCCAGATCCAGCATCAGAATCGCAACCTGCTTCAGAGGGTAGTCGGCAAGCGCCATGTATTGCTTTTCCAGTTCGCCATCGAGCACAAACGTCCGCTGGTGCTCGTTCGGCAGAAGCCGGACTCTCGGGGCCTTCGTAATCAGATTACAGTCCACGGCAAACCTCAGCGCTTTACGCAGTGTGCCCAGTTCCCGGTTGATGGTCACCACGGCTTTATTCAGCTTCAGACGCGAATCCTTGTAGGCCTGGATGGCCAACTCGTCAATGCGATCCATGGTCAACTGTGTGAAGGGCCGGTACTCGCACAGGCGGTTTATCTTGTCGGTATAAAACACCGCCCGGAATTAAGCCCGGCCAGCACGGAAAAGGAGACATATGAATCCGAATCAAATCGCCAGTGAAATCAACTTTCAGCGCAAGCGCCATCTGCACAACCAGCGCATCACCCGGCAGGCATGGCGCATGTTTGCACGGGCGGTGCTGATCTTTGGATGTCTGTGGGCCGTCGCGATTCTGTTCGTGCTCGGATGGTTGGCTATCGCGCAATAAGGGGACTCGAATGGAAGGACGGTATTCGGTAGAACGTAAACGTTTCTATGCTTGCGGTACAGACAGTCATTTATGGAAGGGCGGATTTACTATCAAACGGGGATACGTCCTGATTCTCAATTGGAACCACCCACGTTCCAGTCCGCGTGGTTATGTTTTTGAGCATATCCTTGTTGCGGAAAAGGCGCTCGGGCACCACATCAGCCCAGAACATCCAATCCATCATCACAATCAAATTAAATCCGACAACGCAAATCATAACCTCGTTATCTGTGAAGACGACGCTTACCACAAATTACTCCACATGCGAACGAAGGCGTTTCATGCAAGCGGCGATCCAGACATGCGCCAGTGTATGTTTTGTAAGAAATGGGACGGCTTGCCGAATATGCGTTCTGCCTGCCGGAGAAATACTGTCCGGTTTTGGCATCGACTCTGTTTGCGTGATCTCAAGCGACGACAAGCAGCGGTGAAGCGCTCGCTGGCGGTTTGGCAATGAGCTGCAAATGCACATCCGAGCGTCGGTGCGCGAAGCATCAGGCTCTCTATATATCGGCTACAGCGAAGGTCAAGGCATCGCTTCAACTGAAGCCTAAGAAACGAAAACTGCGGCACATATCGGCAGCAGAGCACAATCGGCGGACTTATGCCGACAGTGGATACCTTCACAAACTCGCGGATTGGTACAGGCCTAAAGCGAGTTAAAAAGAGCATCCCCGGTTGGTAAGACCGGGGATTAGGAAATCTAATAGTGTATGAGGCGACTAGAGATTAGCTTAATGCAAGAAGCCGCGCAACGGATTTCTTCATCGGACTGCTCTAGCCGTCAATCTAGGGCTGGGGCGTAGGTTCTCTGCATCTGTCGGCTGGGCCAGAACGGGCCGAACTAGCAGGGCTCACGAAGCGACAAGGTAAACCGCAACGTGGGGAGAACGGTTTTTCTAACCTTCCAGAATCCATGGGGGGTTAGGGGGGCCTTTCTCTCACTCGCTCTTAGGTTCCCGCAGTAAGCGGAGGATATAAGAATGAAGAGAACTGAATTTGATTTCGATGCGTTTTGGAGTTCTGGAACATGGAGGAAGTTGGGTAAGGAACAAGCGCGTAAATTATTCGCTGAGTCGATCAAGACGGAAGAGGCATGGCGCGATATTCAGCGGGCCAGGGATGCCTACGCGGAACACTGCCGTCGGGAAGCAGCATGGTACACCCCCATGCTGGGATCGGTCTGGTTTGGTAAGCGCAAGGGTTGGCGGGACTGGGTGCCGGACGAGGACGAGCGTGTGGAAGCGATCGAAGATGACCATTCCGGTATGAATCTTAACGCTCGGGCTGCTGCGATCCAGCGGCAATTAAAGTTGCGCCTGGGTGCGAACGGGCGGTTGCCGACCGTGGAGCAAATCAAGGAGCGGCTGAAAGCATGAAGCGCAACGTGAAGGCCGCGATTGAGAAAGTACGGGTGAAGGCGGGCCTTGTGCTCTACGATCGGCCGTTGACCTCCGCGACCTGCCCGAAATGCTCGCGGACCTACCAGTGGCGCGTGGTGCCCGAGTTCTGTCCGTGGCCGGGATGTGGGGGCAGGCTGAAATGAGGCGCAAAGAAAACCGCGACAGGGACGGACAGAAACATTGCCTCTACTGCGGAAAAGAAATCTTCATGCGGCGGGTGTTTTGTTCGCAGGAGTGTGCAGCCAAGCAGAGTGTGCGATTGATTGCGTGTTACGACCGGAACGGAGGAAAGGCCAGTGAGCACCACAACAGCGAGTTCGACACGTTGGGTAGCGGGCACCTACCGCGGCGTCAAATTCACCATCTTGGGCCAGCTCTGGAGCATGAAGAACCGCCGATTCCCGATCCGAAAGCGTTCCCTGAAAACCGGCAAGATTCGCACCATCATGATACCCGATGCGATGGCGCGAAAGTTTGAACTGGACTTCATTACCCAGGTTCCTGCCGAATACCGCAATTTGAAAATGGGCGGGTTGGATACGCCGCTAAAGGCGACCATTACCGTGTACTACCCGTCGCGGCGGCAGGATCTCGATTGCGCCTTGGTGTACGACTTGTTGCAGAAATCCGGCGTGGTGGCGAATGACCGCTACATCATCGAGCACCATGAATTTGCGGAAGTGGACGCGAAGAATCCCCGCGTGGAGGTAACGATTGAAGAATTGTGAGGCCCGATGAGCGAGACAATTGATGGCACAGCGGAACTGCTGAGACTGCGTGACAAACTTAATAAGTTGAGTCCGCCAGATCAACTGCGCGTTGCCGCCGGGTTGATTGAGCAGGGCAAGTTAAGCCTCGCCGAAACAATCGCGGGCAAGGTCGTGGATGAACTCAGGCTGTTGAGGCAAATACGATTGGCGGGACAGCTTCAATCCGTTCAATCTGAGAACGAGGACATGCGGGCCAAGATCGAAGCGGGCTGGTATAAAGGCAGGCACAAACTTTGTAACGAAATGATGATGGATTACCAGGGTTACATCAGGAAGATGGAAGAGGATCTGGCTACCCTGCGTCACAACAACGAGCTGGCGACCGAAGCGAACGAGGAATTGATTGAAAGGTTGAATCGGGAGGTGGAGTCTCTGCGAGAGCAAGGTGACAAATGAAGTTTAAGCGCGGGTACTGCCAGTTCTGCAAAAAGCTGATGATTGCGAAAGTGATACCAAATCGCGGCGTGGTCATGGCTCACCAGAAGGGCGACGGCGGGAGATGTCAACGACTACGCAAGGTTTCACTGGACAACGCGAAGGAGAAATCATGAGTTAGCCAGAGCATCCCGAACAACGCTATATACGCGATCCCGTATTTCATCAACTCGTGAATCTACTGAGCTATATGCTTGAAGAAAACGCCATGCGGCAGTGGACGCCTACGGAATTACGTGAAGCCGTGATGCTCGTGGCGTGCATGTACGAATCGCGGCACATCTGACCGCTACTGATTTCAGAGCAGGATTACAGGGCCGGCTACCGCGACGTTTCAAAGGAGAAGGAATCACATGGGGAGTAAGCCCGGTCACTTCACGAAGCACTTGGAAGGCTGTCCCGCGCCAAGCGCAGAGGGCGGTGAGTGTACGTGCCCGGAAGTGACGCGATGGCCGAAAGACACAATCAGGAGTGATGCGGAACTGAATTTGTGGATTGCGGGTAAGCTGGAGCCGTCCGTAAGCTGGGATAAACGGCAGTTTAGTTACGACATACAAATCTCCGATGGTAATTGCTGGTGGCGTCCGATGGCGGATGCGCTCCACGATTACGGGATTCAGGGCAAGCAGCCCCGCGACTTCTGCAACGATCCCGCCTGCACCGCGATGCTCAGAAAAGAACTGAGGAAGCGCGGCTTCACATGGCGACTGGTATGTCTTGGAGACCGCCTTCGATTTGACGTGTTCAATACATCGTCAGTTGACGGTTTGCCGGAGCGCATCGTCGCAAGTCGTAGTGGTGAAGAGGAAGGACCGATAACAGCCGAAGCCTTCGCCATCGCGGAGTTATGACTTTTAGCGAAGCCATGGAAACTCTCAGCCGGGACGAGCGTTTCAAGGCGACGGTCTACGCGATGAACACGCTATTGATTCAGAAGGGCGTCTACACCACCGAAGAATTCGAGGCGTACTTTATTCAGTGGGCCGAGTCGAAACGAGACACGAAGTCAGTATGCAATTGACTATTTGCGCACTGCGGCAGGAGACCTATGCGAGACACAGACAAACATTCAATGCCAGACGCTGAGATAAGTACCAAAGAGATCGTTTGTACTGATCCATGTCACGCGCTCACCGAGAGGTTGGCGGAAGCCTTCAGGCGGCATTTGCTGTATGGCGGCGAACACTTTTATGGAGACGTGGACCTTCTCAAGGAATACGACAACGCCAGGAAGGACTCGAAATGACGCTGAAACAGAAGCGGGAGATCGTGCGGCGGTTTAAGCGTGGCTGTGGATTCGTTGCGCTACAGCAAGAATTTATCAAGCAAGGCTATTTCAATTGGATTCAGGAATACGAGCAAGTGATCCGCGACTTCTTGAACGGCAAGTTCAAGTTGGGAAACTCCAAGAAGGGCTTGAAATGAAGGATGAGCCATCGGCGCCGGGATGGTTAGAGGAATATGTCGGCTGCGGTTGCAGGGCCATTGCCGCGGCAAAGGAAGACCTTCTCGGCTATTGCCGGTTTCATGGCTGTGAGCGTGAACGACTGGAAAAACTCGTCCAGACGGCCCGAATCGGGCATGAGCTGGATCCACGGTGCAATCAAGTCCAGCATGAGCCGAAAGACGGGTATTTCTCAAACTATCCAACCGTCCGAATCTGCAAGCACTGCAAGGTACTGTATGACAGCGCAGAGTGACTGAAGTTAACCTTTAAGCCGTGTGTATTCAGCACGAATCAACTCCCGGATGTAGCCCGACTCGTTGCCGTTCGCCATCTGCTTGAGCATCTCGGCGGTAGCTTGGTCAATGAAGATGTGCTTTTGGATCGTCAATGTCCTAATGGTTTTGGGCCGGCCTCGTGGTTTGTCGGTCATTTGGTCACCTTTGGCGGAAAAGGAACCTCGACGAACTTTTTGCAGTGATGGTAATTGACGCAACTGCCATGAGTGCATCGGCGCCTTCCGCCTTCATGTTGAAACTTCCAATGCCCACATTTACACATAGGGTTCTCCTTTCGTGACATTTCATAGAATTACCCCGGTGGCAGGGCACTGTACCTGCCATGTCAGCTACGCTCGAAAGCGCCCGATTGTGTCAGACCGGAAAACGCTGCTTCACGAATGACCAGCCAGCCGTCTCTGTAGTCTGTTACTGCGTTCATGGTCGTCTCCTTGGGGTCGTGTCTGACTTAAAGCTGCGCTGGTCTCGATAGATAGCGGGATAGTGGTCCGTGCGCTGCTTGTCGTAGCGGGTCAGCGCAACATAGAGTTTGTCGCCATACTGCGTATTGGTGACGATGACGGATTCCGGTTTTGCCTTGCCCTGCCGGATCAGTTTAAGCGCGGTCTGTCGAGTGATAATCATGGTCGTCTCCTGGTCTTGTCTTTGCCTAAGTCCATTTCCTCAGCGATTTGCCTGAATTGATTTAACTGTGCGTTGTTCATAAAAACCGTCTCCTTGGGGTTCACGTCACAATAGAAACGACACGCTTGCCGTTCATGACACCGCTCATGAATTCAGTTCCGCTCGGAAGTGGTCCACCACTGTCAAGAACATGAAAATGCAAACCGGAAGGACGGCCACCCTCGACGGCGTTGCCTTTGTCGTCGTGCGAGTCAACGAACTGTGCGAGCAGTGCCACGCCGCCAGCGGTGTAGACATGGCGCGAATCAACTTCAGATTCGAAGCGCTGAAACGCGAGGTCTCTGGCAAGTTCATGCCATTCCTCTGGGCAATCAACAAACTCTTTTGCGTCCATGCAATCCGGGCCTCCGTGTTCGCCTCCAGCACGTCGCAAACATGGCGAGCAGGCACCGCAGACGCGGGAGCCACCAACGCGCGGCAACAGGTATTGAGATTTATCAAAACCAACTTGAAACTGGATACCGTCAATCGAAATTTCTTTCATATTCGTCTCCTTTGTTCTGCTGATCGTGGGTCATTCCGATCCTAGCACTTGTAGGTCCGAAATACAGGTTAATATAAAGATAGTGGAATCAACGGGAAGTGTGGCGACGGATGCGGGCAAACGCCTAGCGGCTTGCAAGAATTCCACGATACAACCGAATTCACCATGGAAATATTCCAAAATGTAACGAAATGGCATGGAAATCTTCCATGGTTTTTCTTTACCCTGCCCGTGGTGCTTTTGCTCTTGACAGACCCCTAGGGATTGGGGTTCAATCCAGATGCAGCATTGGTACAGGGCGCTGGGCCGTTCAGACCGGCAACTAACTAGCGCCCGTCCCAATGCGAGTCTGAGTCTGTACCAATGGCAAAACCTAACCGCAAACGCACAAAGGCCCACTTCCATTCCGTTCCTGTCAAAACCGTAAATGTTTGTCAGTCGGGAAGCACTCTCCGTAAGGAACGCTTCGCCGCACAAATGCGAGCTCACCCGACGCGCCTGGAAAGCATCCTAAAGACATCGCTCGCTTTGGCTGTACCCGAACGCTACACGGTTTATACGCAATGGGTAGAGCGTGGCTACATCCTGGATTTCTACATCCGGGAATTGAAACTCTGCTTTGAGGCCGATGGTCCCCAGCATGATTGGCGTTATGACGAACGCCGGGATGTGCACTTATTTCGAGCAGGTATTCGCACTGTTCGCTTTACGCACAAGGAGTTAACGACCGATCTCGCTACAGTGGATCAAACCATTCGTCGTGTGATTGGAGAGAGGGCCGCCTTGACAGACAGGGCGATACCTCAGGCAATACGTAGTCGGTGAAGCCTCCGAGCCGACGGCGTGACCTTTGGCTGATTTAGAACTTGGCCGGCCTGGCGAAGACCCAGGAGCCGAAAACAGCCCGCAATGAGAAATCTGGCGATGCCGGCAGCAGGGTCGCATACCGGAATGTAACCAGAAACCCTCTCCGCGACAATCACGCATGAGCCTGAGTTTAATATCTCTGGAGATGTGTGTACCTTAACCGCGTAGCGTGGAATGCAGCGCAACTGCGCGTAATGGCGCCCCTTGTTGTACAATGCCACCATGTCCAAACTGAGCGAAGCCTCCGCATTGACTCTCGACGATCCTGACAACCCAGAACAGGCCGACGACATCAGTGAGTCCGATAGCGTCAGGATCGGTCGCATGCGGAAACGCATTGAAGCCCTACTCAACCCCGACGATCTCGCCACTCAGCTCTATCGCGATCGTAAGCTAAACCGCGACGAATGGTACGCCAAACATGCCGACCTCAGCTTTCAACTGCTCATGCGGAGCCTGATACGGGAGGGCGTCAATGGAGACGGCAAGTGCGCAGATCTAGCGATCCGTGAGTTAAAAGCCTGGTTCGACAAGACGCGATCGGGCAAGGTGGATACTCAAGGCGAGCGTGAGACCCAGGTTCAATCACAGCTCATGCAGAGACCTCGAGCACCACAAGATGTGGGCAGTGAGTAACTCAACATAACACCCCAAGTGCGACGCTCCATAAATACACCCCAACATCTAGTGTTAAAGTATTACTTGAACTTCATCGTGAATTCGTGAATGAAAACGCCGGCGCGATCGAATCAACGCAGGCCTGGACGGGGGTACCCCCACTGGCCCTTTGCCCGGGGCATAGGGGTGTCGGATTCGATACGCCAGCAGACAACTTTTTGAAAAACGGGAGGGAAAGATGTTTAAAGATTATGTTCAACGATTACGGTGGTGGCGGCAGGGCCGTATCGAAGGTGAGCGTGAGGCCCAGGTGCAAGCACAACTCATGCAGAGACCTCGATCACCCCAACCTGTAGACGAGTGTCTGGACGAGCTTCTTTGACACAAACTAGGCAGCCACGCCGAGATATTCCACGGCATCGAACGGCAATTGCGCCCCTTCAGGCGCAATCTCGTGAATGGCCACTTGTGTATAGCGCTGAAACGCCCTTCCGCACTTCAGCAATTCCACCCAGATCTCATGCGGCGCGGGATGGAGCAAATTTTCAATTGAGCCGAACAGCTTCAAATGCTCTTCGATCGTAGCGTAGAGTCCCTTGCCAAATCTGCCCTGAACATCTTCAATGGAAGATCCCTGTGCGGCGTAGTCGATTTCGAGTCCCTGGGCGAACCAGGAGCCGTCGTCATTGGTAATGACCACGCGCAAATTCCCGATACCCACCAGATGTTTACCGTCTCCGGATGTGCCGTGAATGGCGGTGGCTGAACTGGGCTTGCTTTCGCTCATAATAGGCCTTCCTTTCGATGGTCATATTAGGGTTCTGCTCCGGAACTGTCAACCCCTGCTCCGCGCTACTCGCAAAACGAAGGTCGAGGCGGCGCTGACTCTTAGTTAATTCGCCTTGCGTATCTGAACTTTTGTCAGTTTTGTCAGTAGGGGGTAAGGCCGTTTTTAATGTATTTCTTTCGTCAGTGTCGTTAGTGATGCTCTTTCCAACCCTTCTGTCAGTTTTGTCAGTTCTCTGTTTTAGTGTTTCGGCTAGAAACTCATCCATCCATCTCATATTTTTCCCTCCACACTCGCTTGGGGGGCACTGACAGAACCGACAGAAGTAACCCGTGGGTTGATCAGGTACGTGGTCGATGAGCGGCCACCCGTTGAAATTGATCCTTGTTCCCAAATCCAATGTCGGCCAACAAGCTCGTCCAAGGCTGCCTCAACAACGTCTTTTTGGTCGAGAAGGCCCCAGCATTTTCGGTATACATCGCGGGCTGTGATGCGTCAATCCCCTTAATTGGTAGGAGCCAGCCAGTGCCTAGCCCACGACCGCAATGGAGTGTTTTTGAGATTCGGGCATACTAGATGTTGTGGTACGCTAGGCGCATGAGCCTTGGAAAACTCCTGGATCGGTTGGCCGGCATTGATCCGGTCGTGGAGGAACGTCCGAAACCGGCACTGGTGTGGATGACCGAACGTCATCGCAACTGCATTAACGGGAAGCATGAGGCGGAAGTGGACCCGCGGGTAATGGAGGGGCGCGACACCCCGGAACAACCGGCGGCGTTTTTAGGGGTTCCGTTCTGCCGGTATTGCCGCACGTATTTTGCGAGGGAAGCGTGAGCGACGACGCGATTCTCCGGGAACTGCTGTTACGGTATGCGATGGAGCGGATTTGCCGGGAGGCCATTGCGGAAGCGATTGAGGAATCCCGCAAGATGAGTGAGGGGAATTACACGGTCGAGGACCTGGAGCGGATTGCGGAATTGGTGGCCAAGTGAAGATAGTCACTCCATTCAAGCGGCTATGGTTCACGCATTGGCCCGCGGACGCCGGAGAGATGTCCAATCGTACGGAAGTCTGCGTATTCCGTTGGACGGTATATTTGAGTTTGAGGCGGCCATACATCCATACGAGTTGGGAAATGTGAGAATGAATTGGTCGTGGTTGACGCGGGACAAACTAATGGGAATGACAATGGGTGTTCTGCTGTACCCCGTGATTCAGCAGAGTGCTCCGTTTTTCGTTACCGGCGCCCTGGCGTCGTTAGCCGAGCGGATAACCTTTCCCATGATTGAACAGCGCATTGAAGTCGTTCGCCGCGCCGCGTGGTCCGTGACCTGCCCACCCAATGTGGCCGATGCGCCCGTGGTTCAGGCGATTCTCGATTGGGAACAACGGCGGGCGCATGAAGTGGAGAATAACCGCGTCCCGTGGACCGTGCTGGATCTCATGGCTACCGACGAGTGGAATCGGATTCGACCGCTCACTTTTCCCTGCGAGATTCAGGAGGTCCGGCGGTGAGTATTATACGATTCACCTGGCAGTTGTTTGCGTTCATCGTAAGCCTGATACTGATTTCGCCGTTACTAATCCTGCTGGAAGTCTTGGAGAGCCGGGAATGAACTGGATTCGCCATTACCAAGCTGGACCATTTCGCCTGACCGCGCTTGAGGTGGTCGTGTTATTGGCCCGATGAGATTCATTGCCTATAGTTGCAATCCTCACGGCGCGCCTAACTGTGGGGGAGTTAATAGATGTTTCGCGGAACCGACGTTCTCTGGTCCGCTGCCGCTATATCCAGCAATAGAGCAATGTTTGTATTGCGGCATTCGTTTCGAGGACAAGAATATACGTGAACACCTTGCGCTGGTTCATGACGTTCATGAAATGCAACCCTGAAATAGGGCATCCGTTAAATGGGTAACATCACAACGTATTTCTGCGATGAACATAGACCCGTACCACTCCTCCATCCGCGACAAGTTGGTAACCAACGTTAAGGTTCAGGTTGGCCGCGATCCCGGCAACATGGAGACGTACAAGTACCTGGAGGTCTGTATCAACTGTATCGGTGATGTAAAACGCGCCCTACGGACGGAGAAATGATCGACGCTTCCGGCTTTGACGAGAAACGATTGGAAGAAATGTTTCAGGCTTTAACTGAACAGGAGTTGCTGGCTCTTGAACTGGCACCGTTCCCGCCGCATGTTCACATTGGTCCGACGTGCGGATTTTGCGCGATCGTCAAGCGGCAACGATTTTATGAATCCGTGACTCCGAAAGGCGGAGACGGTGAGTGAGAATCCCAGATGCGAACATTGCCAATGCCTTATGGCGCCGCCGACACTTAAAACCAAGCAAGAAGCGGTCACGCACGGCTTCGACCCTGATGGCGAAAACGTGCTGCTCTGTGATGGTTGCTACGCGATGATTATGGCGCGATGGAGAATAATGCAGTCATGAACCGCCGCGGCTTTCTTTCATTTCTGATGGGCCTTCCCGTGGTAGGGAAGTATTGGAAACCGAAATATCAAAATGTGTCGGCGTTGCCAGTAAATGATCATAATTGGGGCTTGGAATTTCCGACTGGCGGCTATTACACCGCTGATACATCGTCCTTGCTCTACATAAAACATGTTTGCACCGACCCGAAATGTACGCTTACGAACGAAAGTTATTTTTTCGATGAATTAGAGGGAGAGGGGGGGCTGAGAGGTTACCTCCACCACAATTTTGAGATACCGCTAGCTACGGTTTAAATCTCGACACGAAGAAACAAGGGTCTGCTTTCTGTGCACAGCAGAAGGCCGACCCTTTTTTCGTGGAGACAAAACATCATGCCCTTCTACAGACTCAGACGCCGTGAGCCGCCGAAGACCTCGATTTTGGAATGCGTTCTCGCGTTTATCGGGGCCTTATTCATGATCCTCGTCTTCATTGCCTGCGTGGCGGTGGTCCGATGAACAACGAAACCGTCAACGCCATGCAGGAAGTCCTCGACCAGTGGGATATGGGATGGATACGCGCCGTGTCGCCCGTGAATATTCCCCACGTCACGCGCTGCATGATACGGCTTAGAGATGCGCTCGCGATGGAACGCCGCGTCCCGAACCCCACGGACGGCGAACCTCAACACTCAAAGGAGAATCCATGAAACTCACGCCCGAATTTGCGCAGGTGATCGAAGTTCAGAAACTCATCGGCCTCAGTGAAATCGAAGAACTCGAAGAGAAGATCGCGTTGGACGGCGGAGAAACCGTCGTCGGGCTCTAATGTCGATTGCAATTAAACTCGAAGCCATACACCATGCGGGCATCCCGCTACATGAACGTCTCCAGTGGTATGCCCGCCAATTTCGCCTTGAGTTTAAAGC
>C687J35021_10002295_pt1 | contig 13687 bp, 16 predicted proteins | sample RifCSPhighO2_12_FD_35021 | JGI IMG/M metagenome (IMG submission 35021)
GTGGTCATCAATTCACCGCGACCTTCTTCCAGTTGAGATTCTTGAACGCGTTTTGCGCGATGGCATCTCTCAACATCAGGGAGAGTGTCTCGGCATCGGCCCGTTCCACTGCGTCCCTTGTGCCGATACACATGAGATACCCTTCGCCTACGTCCACGAACCCCCAGTCGTCGTTCACGACGATCTTGACAGGTTTCATGATGCCTCCCTAGTCTTNNCTTCGATGTCGCGAATGGTGAGGTGTTNNAGNCACGANTTNTGGCACTCCTTCTCCTCAATGCGAATGGTTTTACCACTCATGCTCTGCCAGTCGCTGATGGAGGAGTGGCACAACGGACAGATTACCCTTTCCATAAAAACTCCAAGGAACTATGTTTATATAATTATGTGCTTTATAAATAAAAAGTCTATATGTAAAAGAAAACCACCAGTTGTCTGGTAGTTTCCTGTCGCCGAGGTACTAATTAAGTCCATATTCAATCAAAAGTTCTACTGGGAGTGCTAAAGAACTAGGGGAGTTTACAGGCGACTTGTTTATGCTCCCCAGTTCAGTATAGCATGTTACTCAATTGTTGTGCTTGTGAAGAACACTCTTAGAACTGTGTTACCAATTGCACCACCTAGAACTGCGAACTTTAGCCAAATTTCGGGCAAGACTGCCACGAACTCTGGTAGTGCAAGGATGGCTACAACTGCCACAATAATGTTGAACCACACAGTTTTTGACCGCCAAATTGATTTAGTCATGTTTTTATTTTCGTTATTATAATTCGACCAATCAAACTCATCTTCAAGGTATATCATTTCTTAAAGATGAGAATCGCAAGTATTGTAATGAGAAGTAAGTTTTCTAACATATTTCTTCTATTAACTTTTTAAGTTCGGCCAGCTTTTTAAGTATAACCTCTTTTTGGGTCGTGGGTGTTAATAAGTCTTTGGCCCAGGTATTAGATAATTTGTTTCCATAACAGGTTTTAGACGCAAAGGCTCTGTGAGGTACTATTTTGTCAGTAGATATGTTGTAACGCCCTCGTATATCGTTTATAAGCCCTTTTAAGGCGTTTTCCTGTTCTTTTGAGGGTAAGGTAGCATCAAAGTTTCCAGAGAGGCATATTCCGACGCTAGACATGTTTTTACCAACTGTATGTGCTCCCTGGTAATGCTCTGGTCTACCTTTCCAAATAGTTCCGTCTTTATGGATAACATAGTGATAACCCAAACCTTCCCATGGGGGAACTTTGGCTAGATGCCATGCTTCCATCATTTGTGCTGTGTGATGTGAGGTATCTTCTAAAGGGTTTGCGTCAGTCCCACCAGAATGGTGGCAAATTATGTAATCAGGATAATTATTTTTTGGTTTGTTATTTAGTTTTAAAAACGTTTGTGTTTCGTTCATTTCATTTCAGTTATTTCTAATAAAATTGTGTGCTTTAAGTTTTCTTGTGAAAGCTGAAAAGAGTAAACTATTAAACCCGTAATGATAGAAAAAAGAAAAGTGATGCAACCCACAGCGATTATCCACCCCTCTATCTTGGTTTCAAGTTTACCCACACGACCATTCTGTGTTCCGACTTTATTCGCCAAGTCTTTTAAAATCACGTTCTGCTCATTAATCTTATCCTTCACATCTTTAAAGTGTTCGTCAAGTTCGCGCTTTGTGTAGTTTAGTGCCTCTTCCATATTATGAATACTTTTTATCCTGTTTAATTGACAATAAAATCTTATCTACTCGAGGATCGTTTATATCGAATCCGTCTTCAAGACATTTAGTAAGAAAAGTTCTTACTTCATCCTCTAATGCTTTAGACCGAGTATCTGTAAATTCACTTTTTACTTTGGCGATTATCTGGTCTTTGTCTGTTTCTAAAAATTTATCCATAAATTTATTGGTTATCTAACATTTGGAATCCCCAACCAACACGAACGTTAGTTGGATTAGTCGACCATGTTGTAGCTGACTGCACACACTCTATATAATCTCCCACTGCCACTGTAAAAGAGTTAGAAGTATCTGAAGCGACCTGTAGGGTGGCGCTGTTGAAGTCCACAGTAACAGTCGGGGTTTGAGCAGAGCCGTTTTTGTATAGGGTAACAACAACATTTTCAGTTGTCCCAAGAGTTCCAGTTACGTTGTAAGCAAAATAGAAGTTCTTGATAGTTCCTGCTACCGTCATATAATACCTGCTACGCAAATCGCCAGTTGTAGCGACAATAGCCAACCCAGGAAGACTAAAGAAGTACACAGTCGCATCGAGTGGAGTGTGCAGAAGAGGGACCATGTAAGCTACTTGCGATTTAGAAGTTTTATAAAGTGGCATTAAGATAATTCAGTTACATTAATAATCCCTGCGTTAGAAGCTGAAATTCCAGCAACTACACCTGTCCAGCCGGAAGGAAGTTCGTAATACTCATTGTTATTCATAGACACTGTATAAACCGAAGTGGTAGCGGCTGTTCCTAGTTTTATAAATACTTGAGTTCCTGCTGCATTATATATAGTCGCTCCTTTTCTATCAGCATTTGCATTTAATACACTTACTGTCGTAATTGAACTTAATACAGCATATACAGATGAAGTTCCAGCCATTGTTCCCACAATAGACACATTCCATGTGCCTGCTTGAAAACCCGCTACTGAACCTGCCATAGCCCACGGAGTTGCCCCTTGGTATGCTATAACTGAACCAATAACATTAGCGCTATTCAAAAGTGTAACTGACGAATTAGTCGTAGCAGTAGCGACAGAACCCCCAATGATCACGACAGTGACACTACCTATTACATCTGTTTGAACTGTGCCTGAAACAGATTGATTAGCTGCCGCAGTTCCTACCGTTGCAACTGAACCACTAATATTTACATTTAAAACTGAACCCGCAGGTTGGATTGAAAACAGTGAAGAATTGTTTGGAGCTACAACTTGAGTTGCGGGAAAGTTACCAACTGCTACTGAACCTGAAATTGGGAATATACCACCTGCTAATGAACTTTTTACTGTCCACTCCGGAGTGCCTTGTGTAACCGAGAGTAAGGAAACAGGATTCAAAACTTGTACAGAGGAGTTTCCAGTAGCGACTGTAACACTTCCAGCAATTATGTTTACTGCGATACTTCCTTGGCTTACTGTAATTACAGAACCCACATTAGTGTTAGCCCATGGCACGCCACTTTGAGTTACTGCTAGAACGGATACAGGATTAAGGACCTGCACTGATGAATTACCCGTTGCCACGGTTACTGAACCTGCGATGATATTGACTGCGATAGAACCTTGCGGGACGACAACTACACTGCTTTGACCCGTGCTCACTAGCGTTCCGATTGAGCTATTGCCTCGCATTCTGTCCCATGTACCACCATTAAACACAGCGGATCGTACTTCCATTACTGTAGGGGTGCCATCTGCTCCTTGGAATGTACTTAAGGTGTTACTATCACTGTCAGCGTATGCTTTTGAACCTGCCCTAAGTCCTGCTGATAGATAACCACCCGAGTGTTGTATGGCAATAATGCTTGCTCCGACTACGCCTGATACTGATTGGTTGTCTGTGGAAGAAGTTAATATTGAACCACCTACTATCACAACAGGAGCGTGTCCCATGACTGAAGCACCCACCTGAACACTGGAGGGAACTGTGCTTACTATTGAAACTATGTTTTGTGGTAAATATGCCATAAAATTATTATGTTAAGTGATGTTCCAATTTGAAACCCCGTCTGAAATTAAATCCACAGCGGTATATTGGGTTTGTAAAATTATCTCGGTATCGGTGTCTATTGTGTCAGAGCCGTTTGGTGAAATTAGCACACTTGAGACGGCTGTATTCTTAATTGTATACAAATTTTCATTAGAAGCAGCTGTGGGTAAAGTGATTCTTACCCCTGCGTTGGCGATAACCACATAATCCGTGCCGGCTACAGACCCCACAACCGAACTAACTGAAGTAGAATCTACTGAACGGGTAGTACCTGAACCTCCAGTGGCCGCAATAGTTAAGTCAGTATATTTAGTAGTGTTATTATTCGAGTAAGTTAGGGTTACATTTGAACCAGGTCTGATATTTAAGTCTGTATATTTAGAAAGAACAGACACGTTTCCTCCCACGGCAATGTTTCGGTTCATGTTTCCCCCTCCTTTCTGTGCGAGTAGATTCATAAGTTCTACACGAGTTTTGTCAGTGTAATCTTTTAATTCTTCCGTGTTATCTCGGTCCGTAAGTTCCAGTATTTTCTTTTCCGTTTCTTTCTTGTCCGCAAAGGTAGGTAGTTTATTTGATACTGTTTCTATTGTGTCTAAAACTTGTTTAATCTGAACAGATGTTTCACCTGAAACCTTTTCCACTTTTTCATTGATGGTAGCGACATTCTTGGCGATAATGTCTGTTTTCTCGCTGGCGATTTTATTCCCCTCATCTATTATTGCACGAAGTTCGGCAGTTCTATCTTCTATTTCTTTTAGAGTATCTAGGGCATTTTGTTTAAACTCATCTTTGAGAGATTGGGCAACATCCAGTAAAGGATTGATGTCAATACTTTTCCGCAGTTGATTTATCTTTCGGTTTACTTCGTCTAGTGTGGCTACAGATATATCTTGCTCTAGTTTATCTCGTAGAGCTTTGACACCCGCATCAAAATCGGCTACTACTTTAAGAGTAGCTTCATTCTTGCCATCTAACTTATTCAGCATTTTCTGAATCTTGTTTCTCATCGTCTTCGTCTAATAACTTCTTTAACTCACTTCTAATAATGGACTTCATTTCCTTTTTTAAATCAGTGGAAATCTCCTCTTTTAATGCTTCGGGGTCAATGGGTGGGGTTTCTTCTGTTTCTAGCTCTAAGTCTTCGCTAGGAGCTTCCTGTGGCTCTTGGGGGGCTTCCATAGCTTGTTGTTGGACTTGGGACATTAGCATTTGCTCGGTGAGGCGTGTGCTTATACCAAGACTTGCCTTTGCTTCTTCGGCTGTTAATTCTTCGTTATTCACTTGTGTATTATTTTCATCCATGATATTATATTAGCATTATTAGCTTAGGACTAGTGATGGCGACATTCTCCTAAGTGTGTCGCCTTTTCTGGTAAAAAAACTATGAAAAGAATTAATTTGGTTGGTCAAAGATTTGGTAATTTGTTGGTGGTATCGTTGGCAGGAAAGAGTAAGTGGGGTAATCTTCAGTTTCTTTGTAAATGCGATTGTGGAGGTAATAACATAATTAGAAGTGGAGACCTTAGAAATAAAGGAATAATCTCTTGTGGTTGTATGAGTAGCACTAAAACTATTGGTATTCGTTCCACTACTCACGGATTTTCTCGCAAGCATCATCCTAGTAGTTTTTATAATAGATATATAGGGCTTAAAATGAGATGTGAGAATCCTAATAGCACGAAGTATTATATGTATGGAGCGAGAGGAATAAAATGTCTTTGGGAATCTTTTGAAGATTTTAGAGATGATATGTATGAATCGTATAAACTTCATGTAAAAGAATTTGGAATAAAAAATACTTCTATTGATAGAATTAACAATAATGGGAATTATTGCAAAGAAAATTGCAGATGGGCAACGCTGTTTGAACAAGGGCAAAATACGAGACAGAATATTCTTAGAGAATTTAGAGGAGAGAAACACACGACTAGAGAATGGGTAAAGATTCTTAATGTAGATTATGGGTTGTTCAAAAGCAGAATAGACAAAGGTTGGGATGTTGAAAAATCGGCATTTACTCCACATAAAGAAAAACTTCATACTTTCAAGGGTAAATCTTTGACAATAAAACAATGGGCTAAAGAACTTGATGTTAGATATGGTTTGATTGCTCTGCGTTTGTGGAGAGGTTGGTCTATTGACAAAGCTCTTACTTTTATGGTAAGATAAATCTATGATTATTGTATGGATTATTTTCATAATTTGGGCAATTTTGTATGTCATTGATTTGAGTCTACGCGAATAAGACCGTCAGTTATTTCTTTTCCTTTAATAGCATTTTCAATCACTCTCCTATCTTTAGGAGTTATTGCGTTCCCTACTTCTTTAAGTAATCTGCCTAATTGAACTCTTATTTGCGGTTTTAATACTAACTTTCCCGCTTGATACATTAGAAAACCTGTGCCACCTGCAACCGCCGCCACGGGAGCAAAAGTAGCGGCTGCTCCTAATCCACCTATACCTACAATCGCCGCTACTTGTTGAACAAGTTTATTTTTAATACCCACAGCAGTTGCCATATTTTGGAAAGCTCTACCAATAGCAGTATCTGCCTCAATAGCTGCTTTAGGTTCAATATTATCCATTGCGTTAAATAAAGCATGTTGTCTCCCTAAAGACGCTTTTACTTTAGCGTTGGGGGCATTTTGGTCAAGAATATCTTTGAAAACATTTCTTACTTCTCGGTTAGCAATAGTAAAAGCATTTTCAGTAGTTCCATCAAATGCTTTAGGTTTTTGACTCAGAACCCAAGCATCATACTCTTTTTTTGCTTTTAATAAACCTTTTCCTGTTCCCTCATTTTTGTTCACGAAATCAATAGCCCCTGCAAGCAATTTATCGGCTGTTTTTTCCGCATCTCCTACTAAAGTGGGACTTTTGGCTAAGTTTTCTTTTGTAGCATTAAGGCGTGAGACAACTTCCTTTCTAGGGATTATAAAATTGTTTTCTTCAACAGCTTGTTCTAATCTGATTGCTTCTTGTTTATTGGCTTCCTTAATTATATTATAATTACGCTGATTAGTATTTTTTGAAGAAACTTCAGGGATACTTCTAACTGCTCGTTCTGAAGCAAGTTCTTCAGGTGTTGGTTCAATTACACTTTTCTTAAAAATTCCACTTCCTTGTTCTGTGGTTCTACTAACTTGAGCTTCTTTCACTGCTTTTGTTTGTTCAGGACGAATTAATTTACGCACAAATGCCCCTTGTTTTGATTCTATTGTTTCTGAAGCACCCCTTTCAATAGCACCTCCTACTTTAGTTAAAGTTTTACCTGTTACCCCTGCTAAAGGTTTTGATACTGCCTTGCCCACACCAAGAGTGGTAATACTTATAATATCTTCAATATCTTCTGTTGATTCAGGATGTTTTTGAGCCAATCCCATTAGTTTTTCTGTTAGAGGAGATACCGCTTCTCCAACTGCTTTTATTGGCTCCGTTTCAGATAACTTTTGAATACCTTTACCTGCTAATCCAATTCCTTGTTTAATAATCGGAGCTTCAACAATAGGAGCAAAAGCTGCTTTAGCAACTCCGCCAACTGTTCTTAAACCAGCACGAACACCCCCTAGCATACCACCACCTTCAATATCTTTTGCCCCCTGTTTTATACCAGAGATTATATCTTCCCCTGCTTGGGTATAACTTTGACCAATTCTTTGGAAGTATCCAGGAGTCTTTTGGTTAAAATTTACTTTAGAAGCATAAATAGGATATTTTTCAACCATTTTTTTTGATAGGGTTAAATTGTCCACATCTTTATATTGTGGGTATTTACTTTTTATGGTTTCTGCAAATTGGTCTGGGTTCATATTCCTAATCCTAATGGGTCATCGTCAGTTTTTTCACCAACACCCGACTCATCCAGTTTATTAATAATTTTTTGTAGTTCTTTATCAAATTCTTTTTGAGACATATCTGTGCTTAACGAAGAACCAATACTATTTAAGAATAACAAATCTTTATCTGACATTGACCCTTTAAGAAGTTTAAGATTATCTAATGTCAGATTTGATTTCAAAGTATTCACCTTATTCTCAAATGCCGACCTGTTTCCTTGTAATCCTAGTGATTGACCAAAAGGAATAAACTTTGCGATACTTGCTCCAACCGCAGAATCTTTACCAACTGCATCTTTATCAAGAAGTTCTTTAGCCAAAGCACTTACTTCTGTTTTGCGTTTAACAGCATCATCTGCAACTTTCTGTTGTTCGGGAGTTATTGCTGGAACATCAAGCAAATCTTTTCTAAATTTTTGATTTCGTAATTTTTGTTCATCTAATTGAAGTTTCTCCATTTCGCTTATTGAAGGAACATAAGCCGCAGCTTTTGCTAGTCCTCCTGCTCCTAATCCCAAAGTCCTCTCAATAACAGATTGCTCGTAGGCGTTTCCATTGGTAGCCGCTAAAAGACCTCCATAGCCTATATTGTTAACTAAAGTATTTAATTGAGAAGTAGACCTATCAACCGCCTTTTGCTTAAAGTCAGCAACCTTAAAAGCAAAATCCATTTTCCTATCAAACTCACTTTCGGCAGCTCTTCGGTCTTCCATAGTGAGAGACATCATCGTAGATAATTGTTGCATTGCATTATCACGGGAAGACAAAAGAGTGTTATAATTTTTCATAAGAACCTTGTTTGCCGCTGCGGACATTAACATAACTTGTAGATTATTTGCTGTCCCGCCTGAAGCAGAAATTTCTGCCCTAATCGTATCTTCACTTCCGTCAATCACATTTTTTATTTCAAGTAACTCAGCGTTGATATTCTGTATCCCAAGTTCCTTTGACATAACCTTGTATTCATCAACTAGCGATTTTCTTTGTTGAAGTGGCTCCATATACTTATCTAGGTTGGTGAAAATACTATCAAAGTTAGTATCTGTTTCCATTAGACCTCCTAGGGGGGAAACTGGTTGAGTTTGGTCAAAAGCCCCTACTGCTTGCCCCGCAAGCATTTTATCCTGACCCGCATTTGCTGTTACAGGAGTTCCTTGTGCTTGTAGTTGTTGATGGGCTTGCTGATATTTATTTACTCCTGTTTTTGGATTGAAAGTAGAAGTTCCTGCCTTACCAGAATAATTTATTGTTCCATCAGGATTTTTAGTTACACCGGGAGCTAGACCTTGATTAGGTGGTTGTATTTGAGTTGTGGCCGGGGAAGGTTGAGAGGTATCTATAGGTTGGCCGAAAGTTGGCGCGGGTGCATCGGGACTCCCTCCCAGTTCAGGACGAATTCTTTTATATTTATCTCCAACGGATTCTGTTTGGAATCCACCCCCAATTCCCTTGATGTCCTTTGGGGTTAGATTTCTCCCTGTTCCAGAAACGGGGGTAGAACCAGAAGCAGTATATTTACCGTAGGCTTTACTTCCTACTTGGACCCTTTGACCTGTATTTAATTTTACGCTTTTTATTCCTGCCATTTTAATTGTTTTGAGCGACTATACTACCTACTCCGTTCCGCCATCCTGCGGCGGTGTACCACATCGGAATAGGGGTTGCTAAATCAGTAGCCACATAAATTTGTCCTATAACTGCAACTGAAGAAGTGGGACGACCTGCGACACTTCCATTATTTGTAACATATTTTCTATTAACTACCGAAAGGTTATCGGTGGGTGTATCGGTTATCTTTCTATTAGTAAAAGCCGAACCTTTTAATATCTCAGGTACTAGCTTTTTTATCCTCTCGTCTATTTGTTTGTTTAAAATTTCGTCTTCCATTTTATTTTCCTCCAAGGGCTTCGTAGTCAATTTCGACTTTCGTAATTACATGATTTGCTGTGCCTGCATTTGTTATCATTAATCCAATCGCATAGGTAGGAGCACAATCTTGTGTGTACCAAGCAAAGTCATTACCTACTGTTAAATCCGTCCCTGCCGTGAATGTTTTAGAACTACCCGTTATTGCTGTACCTGCTGAACCAATTAAGTCTATTGTAAAAGAATTGTTTGTTACCCAGGGTTCGCCATAAACTCGTACCTCCTTAATTGTAACTTTTTTAGAAAACAGTTGTGTTTGGGTTTGATATACTCCTAATTGTGGTGTACCTGAAGTTACTGCAGGAGAAGTATTTAATACCCATTTATGAAAATTATACGCTGTTGTTGGACCACTAGAACTTTCAAGTGTTGAGAAATAGAATTTAGATGTTCCATAAATCTTATTCGCATAACCATTAGAGGATATACCAATACCAAAGTTAGAAACTGGCATAAATAAAGGAACTTGGACTATGTCTGTCTCCGGGGCGATGGCGTATTGACTTAGTAAATCCCAATAACCAGGGCCTACTTCAAAATCAAGACTTCCGTAAATAAGTAAATCAGCTTCCATTTCTCCATCAAAGTGTAAAGGTGATAGAGACATTAAGATATTTCCAGTAGAAGTAACTGCGTTTGGCAGTGGTGATACTACTTCTTGTCCTGTGAGAAGTTTATTAATTGGGTTGTACACTGAAGCTCCGAATTGGTCGTATCCATAAGTGTATTGATATGGCCCAAACATTGTATTAGCGGTCAGAGAATAAGTAGGGAAACTATCAAAAGCAGTATATCCTGTATCTACCCCATTCCACTTAAATATAAAACTTCCTATACTTGCAGTATTAGTTGTATCTTGAGTGGTTAATGTTATATCAGGCAAGGATTGTCGGCTCACAACCATTTGTAAGTAATTTCCATCAGGAGTTACATCAATGTCTCGCACCTGAGTATTATCAGGAAACCCAGGAGAAAGTTTAGTAGCAAACGTTTGAATAGCAGTAGAGTCAATCTCGGCTATGTTTGAGCCATTGCCTATGTAAAGTTTTCCTATAAATTGTTTAAGTGGTCTAGGAACAGTCTGTGTCCAAGTTCCTGATATTGCTGTTTCAGTCGTTCCATCAAAATTTATTCTCGTTACTCCTTTGTCGTGCCCTATGTAAATACGTTCCGTAGAACCAAAGAAGTCTATCCAACCGCCTCTAGTAAAAGTAGGAGTCCCGCTTGTAATCGTTGCTAGTAATACAGGATTATCATAATCGGGATTAAATGTTGTCGGGTCGTTCACTTGAATTTTATAAACTCTGCCTGTGTGTCCGACAGCATAAACATAGAGTATCCCACCTTCTACTCGTTCCTTACCTGCCATGATTAAGTCCGTAACCACACTTCCGCCTGAATCAATTTGAGATGAGAGGTTACACCAAGTTAAATTGCCTGGCTTAGTAAATGGATTATACCCCGTAACATTTACAACGTAGGCATTACCAGAGTTGATGTCTCCGTTTTGGAAGGTGGTCATCGAACCTGTGAAATTTGTAACGGTTAATGTTTTTATCATACTATTTTTTCTACTATGAACCCTGTGGTTCTTAATGGTGGTTTTTCTGATTGTCCATGATTTGATAAATTTACTGTCATAACGAGTTGTTGTTCGGCTGAACTTTCTACTGATGAGGTTGCTCTATGATACAAAACGGTATTTGTTACATTGAAAACTGATGCTGGCTGAAAAAGATGAGGAGATGTGTCAGCTAGATACGCTCTCATATAACCTGTCTGTACATTTGTCGTAGCACCGCCTATTAGCGTATGTTCAAAAAAACCAAAAACGCTATTTACAATGCCCATATTCCCAGCGAGTGCTAATTGGACAGAACCAACATTATTATTTCCATAATTCATCCTTGCTACAATAGAACCTGAGTAGATTTGTTCAGTAAACCAATCCACTCTTGTCCTTACTGCATTACCAGCACCTAGAACACTTCCAACAATGGAGGCGGTAAATATAGAGGCATTACCTTCTGTTTCTCGGACTACTACACTTGACGCAGAACCCAATATCTTCCCAGATGCAGGAACATATTCAAACCCAGAAGCTGTAGATGAGTTAGTCTTTAAGAAATTTCCACTAGGGCCTATTGCAAATTTTGCTAAAACCGAGCTAGAAGTTGCAACTAAAATATCTCCTTTAGTAAAGGTAGTCTGTCCTGTGCCTCCTTTATTAGCCACTTGTACATGTCCGCCTCCATCTGAATCGGCACTCCTAATCTGATAGATGAGCGAACCTGCAACAGAGTTATTGCCATCTCTTCCGATGACTTGCTCTATTTGCCCTACTGCCGAGCTGACTGTGTTATGCAAAGCCGAATGACTTGGATTATTAAGTCTGTCGGTTGTTGCTGGTCTATTGAAAGTATTTAGGACTGAGGGAAATGGCATTATGGTTTCGCCACATTTGTATAAGTTGTGGCACTTGGTTTGCTAATGTTTGTATAAAGGCTTTGATTTACTCCGTCGTAAAATGTATTTGCATCATCATACTCTAAACTCGCTTGGTCATATTGTTCTTTGCCTATCGTATTCTGATTAGTGTAGGAAGTGTTGCTGGGCTTATTTACATTGGTATAAGTTGTCATATATCAAAATTCCCAGCCACTCACTTGAATTGGTGTGGCTGTTATCGGTTGTTGCGACCCCCTTGCTAATGTTGATATATACTCTTTGACTCTTTCTTCGTATTTTAAATTAAACGCGTCTCCTTTTTCAATGTCTCCTAAGGAATAAAGATACATGGCGGCGATTCTCCAGCCCAATGTGGCAGCGTCTTGGTCTTCTGGGTAAGCCACTGTGTTTCCCACTGCAGTATAGAGTGTTGGTTTTAAGAAATAGAACAGACGAATAGCATTAGTTAAGTTATTGCCGGATATAAAAGCGGGGAAAACTTCATACCAGTCTCCTCTATCGTCAAACTTTGGGAATTGTGTGCTTTGATACAGTCTCATCCAAGAAAACGAACTATTAGCCGAAGGATTGGAGACATCCACTTGCGTAGCGTTGATATAGTTATTGGCATTTGTGTCGGTGTAGTTTATCTCTACTGTTTTAAGAGCTAAACAATCCGTGGGATAGGTAAAAGTGCTTCCATCTCCTGATGCTGGAACTGTTACTATGGGAACATAAGACTCTTGGAGCTGTGAAGCATCTACCCCGTGTTTCACTAAGCGTCTGTGAAAATCCACCAGAGCTTCGTTGGCGTAGATTATACCTTTAGCATCTGTAATTCCATTACTATCGGTTTGTGCTTGTTGTCTCGCAAAGGCGAGAGGGGTTGATAAAATCACAGTTATTCACAGGATTATGCCCTGTGTCTTGCATCCCTTTTATTGAGATGCAAAGACAGAGCGTTAAGCTGTAAACGCTGCTTCGTACCGAATTATCCTGATATAGCCGACGCTATCTTCGAAACGAGTTGCTCCTAAAGTTACCTTCCCCGCTATACTCTTGTAAAGATTAAGCGGATTGTTTGAATCAGCGGTAGTGGTAAGAATAGCTGTTGGTTGCTGAAAATATCCCCAACCGAATGACCTATCACCCAAAAGGGTAATTGGTAATACGTCTACCGTGGAATTAAAGTAGTTCTGATAAGGATATTCTAAGTATCTAAGTCCTCGGAACGTTCCCACCGTACCTTTCTTTAAGTCCTCCACCGAAGAGTATCTTGCTACATCTACCCAAGAACCTGACGCTGTATTGCTCATCAAGTCACCCATTGTGTTTGGATGACAGACTGCTACATAATAAGACCCCTCAAAAGGTTTCAACCCTGCGGCATTTGAAGCTCGTAAGTAAGTTGTCCCTCTTGTAAGGTCTGACTGAACTGCGGTATCACCGGCAGCTAGGTCGGCTCTAGCGGTTTTGTTACCCGCGTAGATCACTCCATTCGTACCAGCGTTTGCGATAGTTTGCAGAACTGAATCCACCAATCTTGCTAACGCATTGCGCACTTGCATCGAAGCGTCATTTATCGTTTCGATTGCTGAATTTCTAACAAACAGATCTGCAATCTGAATCAAGACCCCATACTGCGCGGGACCTGCAACATAATGAGTTGCTCCCCACGTAATAGCTGTTGGGTTTGTGCCTTCTACAATTCCTCTCACACCTTCTGTTGAAGACACTGGAAAACCAGGTGCGGTTGCGGCTGCTCCTCCTTGAATT
>C687J35021_10002296_pt1 | contig 13682 bp, 10 predicted proteins | sample RifCSPhighO2_12_FD_35021 | JGI IMG/M metagenome (IMG submission 35021)
CTGGCCTTTTGCTGGCTGGCGGCGCCGTATTCGTCCATGGCTTCACGGCTGATGTTGTAGCGCTTGGCGACCTGTTCGGCCGTTTGCAGCATGGGCCAGTAGACCTCGGGCTTGTTCTTCATCAGCCAGGTTTCCTGCAGCATGTGCTGGTTCATCTCCTGCGCGGTGCAGGAGATGGTTTCCAGGCCACCGGCCACGTACACATCGCCTTCGTTGGCGATGATGCGCTGCGCCGCCAGGGCAATGGTTTGCAGGCCCGACGAGCAGAAACGGTTCACCGTCATGCCCGAGACGGTGATGGGGCAACCGGCGCGCAGGGCGGCCTGGCGAGCGATGTTGGCGCCGCTGGCACCCTCGGGGGTGCCGCAGCCCATGATGACGTCGTCCACTTCGGCGGCGTCAATGCCAGCGCGCTGGATCGCGTGCTCGATCACGTGGCCACCCAGCGTGGCGCCGTGGGTCATGTTGAAGGCGCCCTTCCAGCTCTTCGTCAGAGGGGTGCGTGCGGTCGATACGATTACTGCGGATGTCATGTTGGATCCTTGTTCGGTGTTGGTGCTGTGCGCTCAGTTGAAGGTTTTGCCCTCGAAGGCCAGCTTGGCCAGCAGCGGCGCGGGCTTCCAGAACGCGGCATCGTCCAGGGGGTTCTTGGCAAAGCGGTTCATGGCCTGCACCACGTTGAACAGGCCGACTTCGTCGGCGTAGTTCAGCGGGCCGCCACGGTGCACCGGGAAGCCGTAGCCAAAGATGTAGACCACGTCGATGTCGCTGGCCTTGTTGGCAATGCCCTCTTCCAGAATATGGGCAGCCTCGTTGACCAGGCTGAACACCAGGCGTTGCACAATTTCTTCATCCGAAATCTTGCGCGGGGTGATGCCCAGCGCAGCGCGGTGGTCGGCAATCATCTGCTCCACCTCGGCGTTGGGGATGGCATCGCGCTTGCCGGGCACGTAGTCGTACCAGCCCGCGCCAGTCTTCTGGCCAAAGCGGCCTTTTTCGCACAGCAGGTCAGCCGTCTTGCTGTATTTCATGTCGGGCTGCTCGGTGTAGCGGCGCTTGCGGATGGCCCAGCCAATGTCGTTACCGGCCAGGTCGCCCATGCGGAACGGGCCCATGGCCATGCCGAACTTCTCCATGGCCTTGTCGACCTGTGCAGGGGTGCAGCCTTCGTCGAGCAGGAACCCTCCCTGGCGGCCGTACTGTTCGATCATGCGGTTGCCAATGAAACCATCGCACACGCCCGAAACCACGGCGGTCTTCCTGATCTTCTTGGCCATCGCCATCACGGTGGCCAGCACATCTTTGGCGGTGGCTTCGCCGCGCACCACTTCGAGCAGCTTCATCACGTTGGCGGGGCTGAAGAAGTGCAGGCCCACCACGTCCTGCGGACGCTTGGTGAAGTGGGCAATCTTGTTCACGTCCAGCGTGGAGGTGTTGGAGGCCAGGATGGCGCCGGGCTTCATCACGCGGTCGAGTTCCTTGAACACAGCCTCCTTGACGCCGATCTCTTCAAACACGGCCTCAATCACGAGGTCGGCATCCTTGAGGTCGTCATAGCTCAGCGTGGTGCTCAGCAGCGCCATGCGCTGCTCGTACTTGTCCTGCTTGAGCTTCTTCTTGGCCACCTGGGCTTCGTAGTTCTTACGGATGGTGGCGATGCCACGGTCCAGCGCCTCCTGCTTCATTTCCAGCATCTTGACGGGAATGCCAGCGTTCAGGAAATTCATGGCAATGCCGCCGCCCATGGTGCCGGCGCCGATCACGGCCACGGCCTTGATCTCGCGCTTGGGGGTGTCGGACGGCACGTCGGGGATCTTGCTCGCGGCACGCTCGGCCAGGAACAGGTGGCGCAGCGAGCGCGACTCGGCCGTCCACATCAGGTTGATGAAGATCTCCCGCTCTACGGCCATACCATCGGCAAACTTCTTCTTGGTGGCGGCCTCGACGGCGTCCACGCACTTGGCCGGGGCCGGGAAGTTCTTGCTCATGCCCTTGACCATGTTGCGCGCGAACTGGAAGTACGCATCGCCCTCGGGGTGCTTGCACGGCAGGTTGCGCACCAGCGGCAGCGGGCGCACATCGGCCACGCTTTGCGCAAAGGCCAGGGCCTCGGCAGCCAGCACTTCGGGCGAGGCCACCAGCTTGTCGAACAGCTTCTGGCCGGGCAGCATGGCGAGCATTTCGCTCTTGATGGCTTCGCCGCTCACGATCATGTTCAGGGCCGCTTCCACGCCCAGCACGCGCGGCAGGCGCTGCGTGCCGCCAGCACCGGGCAGGATGCCCAGCTTGACCTCTGGCAGCGCAATGCTGCAGCCGGGCGCAGCCACACGGTAGTGACAACCCAGGGCCAGTTCCAGACCGCCGCCCATGGCCACGCTGTGGATGGCCGCCACGACGGGCTTGTCAGAATTCTCGATGGCTGCAATCACGGAATTGAGGTTGGGCTCCTGCATGGCACGGTCGGTGCCGAATTCCTTGATGTCGGCACCGCCAGAGAACGCGCTCCCGGCACCCGTGATGACGATGGCCGTGACGGCGCCGTCGGCATTGGCCTGGTTCAGGCCCTCAACGATGCCCTGACGGGTGGAAAGGCCCAGGCCGTTCACAGGCGGGTTGGCCAGCGTGATCACGGCAACGGAGCCGTGGACTTTGTATTCAGCGGTCATGCTGTTGTTCCTTGGAAAATTGGAAAAAGAACGGTCGTGCGATTTTTATTGTAGGGGCTGACCGCTCTTTGAACAGAGGGTGATGTCTCTATTGGGACAAATGCCTCTGTGCAAGCACGTTTTCCAATGGCGCATCGCGCGCTTTGGCGCTAATTCACGCTGGCTTTGGCACTTTTCAACGTTTCAGCCAGGCTGTGACATATCCGGCCAACACCTCCCAATGACCACATCGCACCGTGGCATCCACGCACTGCCGGTGCAGCGCCTGACCACGGCGGTCCAGTAGCAGTTTTTCGGATGGCTGCCAGGCGGCTATGTCAGGGTCAAAAATGCCATCAGCCTTTTCTGGAATTGCGCAGAGTGCTACCAGAAACGTAGCGCATGGTCGGTGCAGAAGGGGTGTGGGGGTTATTGTGGAGTTGCCGCCATCACGCCATGGCTGCTGGCCAATTGCCGGGCTACGTAGTCGAGGAACACCTGCACCTTGCGCGGGGTGTTGCGCTGCTGGGTTACCACGCCGTAGATGCGCAGGTCGGGCGCACGATGGGCGTGCAGCAGCTCGTGCAGCTGCCCGCTGGCCAGCAGGTCGTGCACCACAAAGCGGGGCGTGAGGGTGATGCCCTGCCCGGCCAGCAAGGCCTCACGCAGCATCACGCTGTTGTTCACGCGGTAGCGCCCCTGCACCTGCACCGGTGCGCTATTGTGTGCGCCTGCCAGCGGCCAGGTGCCGGGCGAATCGGTCTGGGTGTAGACGAGGCAGGCGTGGTGCACCAGGTCTTCAGGGCAGACCAGGGCAGGTGCGCTGGCCAGATAGGCGGGTGCGGCCACCAGCACGCGCTGCGCCACACCCAGGGTGCGGGCCACCAGGCTCGAATCGGGCAACTGCGCGGCGACACGCAGCGCACAGTCCATGCCTTCGGCCACCAGATCCACATAGCGGTCGTTCAGGTCGAGCTCGACCGTGAGCTGCGGGTGGGCCTGCAAGAAGGCGGGCATGCGCGGCGACAGCCACATCAGCGCAAACGACGTAGGCACCGCCACGCGCAACCGTCCGCCGGGGCTGGCGCTGCTGTGCCGTGCTTCGTCCAGCGCACTGTGCAGGTCTTCCTGGAGCCGCAGGGCCGCGGCGTAGAAGCGCTGACCGTCTTCAGTGACCTGCAGGCTGCGGGTGGTGCGGTGCAGCAGGCGCACACCCACATACGCCTCCAGCTGAGCCACCAGCTTGCTCACCGCACCGCCTGTCATTTCCAGATGACGGGCGGCTGCGGTGAACGAGTGCAGTTCAACCACGCGGCAAAAAGCCTGTAAGGCGAGCCAATTGGGTGCGCGCATATTCATTCCCATTTGGAACAAATCTTATGCCGAATTCGGGCTATGCGAGACGAATTTGAACAAATAGACTCCTGCGGCATGAGCCACCACCTTCGGAGAAATGAGATGCCCTGGATCGTTCGGAATATCAAAAACATCATGCTGCTGGCCGGTGCCCTCACCAGCACCATGCTGCTCGCCACCATCGCGCCCCACACTGCACTGCAAGCCACCTTTGGCGCCAGCGTGCAGGGGCCGCTGGCTGAACTGGTGGTGCGCAGCTGGGGCGCACTGGTGGCGCTGGTGGGCGGCATGCTGGTCTACGCCGCTTACCACCCGGCCCAACGCCCCCTGGTGCTGGTGGTGGCCGGGGCCAGCAAGCTGGTGTTCGTGGCCCTGGTGCTGGCGCATGGCAGCCACTACCTGGGCACCGCCGGTCCCGCCGTGTTGCTGGACACCCTGCTGGTGGCGGTGTTTGCCACCCACCTGTGGGCGACCCGCAGCCGGGGTGTTGTGACGGCCTGATAGGCAAAAATGCCCACATCCGGCAAGCCCGATAACCCTCTTCGTTCTGCATCAGGCGGTACAGCTCACCCGGTGCATAGCCAGGCATAGCCAGGCATAGCCAGTGATGCGCCAGGACTCTCAGCACATATGTGCCTGGCCCGCGTAGCCATTGGGATCCGCAATGCCACCCCAACGCATAACGCCGTCCTGGTTTGCCTGTGCGCCTTCAAAGAACGCTCGCTCCGAGCACCCCAGGCCGTACAGGTTGCGCCTGTTTGCCCGGTCCATTGTTGGATGTAGCGGTGCAATGGCAGCGCAACCACGGCACCGCGCTGAGCCGGTTTGGCTTCTGGCCCGCCGCAGAGCGGCGGGACGTCAGCGTGAGGCGCTACTTCTGACGGTGGTTTCCCCTTTCAAACCTCCAGCCACTCCTTGCGCACGTAGTTGTCGGCGCGCAGGCTGTCGGGGGTGCCCTGGAACACGATACTGCCGTGACCCATGACGAGCGTGCGGTCCGAGATGTCCATGGCAATGGTGAGCTTCTGCTCGATCAGCAGCACGGAAATGCCGCGCTCCTTGATTTTCTTCAGGTACTGCCCCACCAGCTCGACGATTTTTGGCGCAAGGCCCTCGGTGGGTTCATCGATGATGATGAGGTCGGGGTCGCCCATGAGCGTGCGGCACAGCGTGAGCATCTGCTGCTCACCACCCGACATCACGCCCGCCTCGATGTTGCGACGCTCGTGCAGGCGCGGAAACAGCGTGTACATGTCGTCGAACGACCAGCGGCTGCCCTTGCCACTGCCCTTCTGACCCAGCAGCAGGTTCTGGTGCACGGTGAGGTTGGGGAACACGTCGCGGCTTTCGGGCACGTAGCCCAGGCCCAGGTGGGCGACTTCGTAGGCTTTCTTGCCGTTGAGGGCCTGGCCCTTCCATTGCAGTGTGCCTTCCCAGTCCACCAGACCCATGATGGCCTTGGCTGTCGTTGAGCGGCCCGAGCCGTTGCGGCCCAGCAGCGCGACGATTTCGCCCGGCTGCACGTCGAAGCTGACACCATGCAGCACATGGCTTTTGCCGTAGTAGGCGTGAAGATTTTCAATATGCAGCATGTCAGTGTCCTCCCGCCTGCGCGTCGGCTACGGCGGAGCCCAGATAGGCCTCCTGCACGCGCGCATTGGCGCGCACCTTGTCGGGGGTGTCGAAGGCGATCACCTCGCCATACACCACCACAGCGATTCTGTCGGCCAGGCCGAAGACCACGCCCATGTCGTGCTCCACCGTCAGCAGGGTGCGCCCTTCGGTCACTTCCTTGATGAGGTGGATGAAGCGCGTGGTTTCGCTGCGGCTCATGCCGGCGGTGGGCTCGTCGAGCAGGACAACGTTGGCACCCCCGGCGATGGTGATGCCGATCTCCAGCGCGCGCTGCTCGGCGTAGGTCAGGTTCACCGCCAGCGTATCGCGCTTTTTGTCCAGCTTGATCATCTCCATGAGCTGTTTGGCACGCTCGTTGGCATCATCCAGCCCCGAGAGAAAGCGCAGGAAGGTGTACTTGTAGCCCATGCTCCAGAGCACGCCACAGCGCAGGTTTTCGAACACGCTGAGGTTGGGAAAAATGTTGGTGATCTGGAAGCTCCGGCTCAGCCCCATGCGGTTGATCTCGTAGGGCTTTTTGCCGTCGATGCGCTGGCCGTTCAGGATCACCTCGCCGCTGGTGGGCGCAAAGCGCCCGCTGATCAGGTTGAACAGGGTGGATTTGCCCGCGCCGTTGGGGCCGATGATGGCCACGCGCTCACCGGCATTGACCGCCAGATTCGCGCCCCGAATGATTTCCGTCTTGCCGAAGCTCTTGCGCAGGTCGCGCAGCTCCAGTGCATAAGTAGCGTTTTGCGCCATGGTTTACAGCGCCTCCCCACGCTTGATCTGGTGCTCTATCTCTTCCTGGATGTGGCTCCATTGCTGCAGGAACTGGCGTCGGCACAGTTCAAACAGCCCCAGCCCGGTCAGCAGCACAAAAATGGCACCGAACCAGCTCGACAACGCCGTGGCATCGAGTGATGCACCCAGGAACGTCATGACCGGCCCCAGCGCTGCATTGAGCTGCAGGTGGTAGGTCATCTCGACCATGCAGGCAGCGCCCAGCACTGCCACCAGCCCCGTACCGGCCAGCCCCAGGTAGGACGGCCACAGGCTGCGCAGCTTGCCGAACTTGGCCAGGCGCAGGTTCATCATGATCAGGCTGGCCACGCCGCCGGGCGCATACATCACCATGAACAGGAACACCAGGCCCAGGTAGAGCAGCCACGCCTTGGACAGTTCGGACAGCAGCACCGAGGCAAACACCAGCAGCACGGCGCCGATGATGGGGCCAAAGAAGAACGTTGCACCACCCAGGAAGGTGAACAGCAGATAGCCCCCCGAGCGGATCACGCTGACGCTGTCGGCCGCGGTGATGATTTCAAAGTTGATGGCCGTCAGCCCCCCGCCAATACCGGCAAAGAAACCGGCAATGATGAAAGCGAAATAGCGCACGCGCTGGGTGTTGTAGCCGATGAACTCCACGCGCTCGGGGTTGTCGCGCACGGCGTTCAGGATGCGGCCGAGCGGTGTGCCCGTGAAGGCAAACATGGCGGCCGTGCAGATGAAGCAGTAGGCCGCGATCAGGTAATACACCTGGATGGCCGGGCCGAAGGTGATGCCGAGGAACGAGCCGCCATAGACACGGTCGGTGGTGATGCCGCCCTCGCCGCCGAAGAACTCGGGGAACATGAGCGCCATCGAGGCGACCAGTTCACCAATGCCCAGGGTGATCATGGCAAAGGTGGTGCCTGCCTTCTTGGTGGTCACGTAGCCCAGCAGCACGGCGAACAGCATGCCCGCCACGCCGCCGACCAGAGGAATCAGGACCAGCGGAATGGGCAGCGAGCCCTTGCTGGCCAGGTTCATGGCATGGATGGCAATGAACGAACCCAGCCCGGTATAGACGGCATGGCCGAAGCTCAGCATGCCACCCTGCCCCAGCAGCATGTTGTAGCTCAGGCAGATGATGATGAGGTAACCGATCTGCGAGAGCATGGTCAGGGCCAGGCTGCTCTTGAACAGCATGGGCGCAACGATGAGCATCAGTGCGAACAGGCCCCAGATGACGATGCGGCCCACGTTCCAGGGTTTGAACCGGTGGTACGACGTGGTAGTGGATGTGGTGGTGGTCATGGTTTCAGTCCTCCCGCGTGCCCAGCAGGCCCTTCGGGCGGAAGATCAGGATCAGTACCAGGAACAGGTACGGCAGGATGGGGGCCACCTGCGAAACGGTGAGTTTGAGCAATGGCCAGCCAAAGGTTTCCTCGGTTACCGTCATGCCCAGGGCTTGCAGAGCGGTGGCCAGCGAATGGTCAATGGCCACGGCAAAGGTCTGCACCAGGCCGATAAGCAGCGAGGCCAGGAACGCCCCCGCCAGCGAGCCCATGCCCCCCACCACCACCACCACAAAGATGATGGAGCCGACCGATGCCGCCATGGCGGGCTCGGTGACATAGGTGTTGCCGCCAATCACGCCGGCCAGCCCCGCCAGTGCGCAACCGCCGCCAAACACCAGCATGAACACGCGTGGCACGTTGTGGCCCAGCGCCTGCACCATCTCGGGGTGCTTGAGCGCGGCCTGGATCACCAGGCCAATGCGGGTGCGCGTAAGCAGCAGCCAGACCGACACCAGCATGAGCATGGCCACCAGCATGACGAATGAGCGCGACTTGGGGAACTGCGTGTCGTACAGGGTGAACAGCGGGCCCTGCAATTGCTCGGGCAAGCCGTAGGGCACCGTGGAGCGGCCCCAGACGAGCTGCACGAGTTCCAGGATGAGGTAAGACAGGCCGAAGGTCACCAGCAGCTCGGGCACATGGCCGAACTTGTGCACCCGGCGCAGGCTGTAGCGTTCGAACAGCGCCCCCAGGGCACCGACGGCCAGGGGTGCCAGCACCAGCGCCGGCCAGAAGCCCACGACACTGGAGATGGTGTAGGCAAAGTAGGCACCCAGCATGTAAAAGCTGGTGTGCGCGAAATTGAGCACACCCATCATGCTGAAGATGAGTGTGAGGCCCGAGCTGAGCATGAACAGCAGCAGGCCATAGCTCACGCCGTTGAGCGTGGAGATCACGAAAAATTCAAGACTCATTGAAATTCTTCAGAACGAGGTCAAAAAAAGAGGCCCGAGGGGTGTCGGGCCTCCTGCGTTTGCAAAGCTACCTCAGGAAGGACGCTTCATCTGGCACGAGGTGGGCGTGCTGGCCACGTAGGGCTCGTAGTACTTCACGGGAACGAAGGTGTAGCCCGTGCCCTCGGAGTCGATCGGGTTCTTGCCACCGGCTTTGTCCCACTTGGAAATGAACAGACCCTGTTGCAGCTGGTGGTCGGTCTTGCGCATTTCGACCTCGCCGTTGAAGCTCTTGAACTTCATGCCTTCCATGGCCGCCGCCACCTTGACGGGATCGGTGGACTTGGTCTTGACGAAGGCTTCCGTCAGCATGGAGAAGGCGTGGTACACCGCGCCGGTGTACATGTCATCGCCAAACTTCTTCTTGTAGTCCACGACGATCTGGTGCAGCGGGCCAGGCAGATTCATGTGGGCATAGGCCACCATGTACACGCGGCCCGCGGCAGCGGCGCCCATGGCGGTGGGGCTGCCCGTGACCGAGCCGTAGTAGGTGTAGAAGTTGACGTTGTTCAGTCCGGCGTCGTTGGCTGCCTTGATGAGCAGCGCCAGGTCGGAACCCCAGTTGCCGGTGATCACGCTGTCAGCGCCCGATGCCTTGATCTTGGCGATGTAGGGTGCGAAGTCGCGCACCTGGGCCAGGGGGTGCAGGTCGTCACCGACGAACTGCACGTCGGGACGCTTGCGCTTCATCATCTCCTTGGCATTCTTGGAGACCTGATGGCCATGCGAATAGTTCTGGTTGATCAGGTAGACCTTCTTGACCTCGGGCAGATCCTTCATGTAGGTGGTCAGCGCTTCCATCTTCATGGAGGTGTCGGCATCCAGACGGAAATGCCAGTAGCTGCACTTGCTGTTGGTCAGGTCAGGGTCCACGGCGGCGTAGTTCAGGTACACCACTTCCTTGCCGGGGTTGCGGGCATTGTGCTTTTCCAGTGCATCAATGATGGCCAGAGCCGCGCCGGACCCGTTGCCCTGCACCACGTAGCGCACGCCCTGGTCCATGGCCGAGCGCAGCGCGTTGGAGGTTTCCTGGGGGCTGAGTTTGTTGTCGATGCCGATGATCTCGAACTTCACACCCGCGGCGTTCTTCTTGTTGAACTCCTCCGAGATGAACTGGAAGCTCTTGAGCTGGTTCGTGCCCACGGCGGCCATCAGGCCTGACAGCGGGTCGAGCCAGGCGATCTTGACGGTTTCACCTTGCTGAGCAAAAGCGCCGCAAGCGCTTGCCAGGACTACGGAAGCAGCTACTGCCTTGATAGCAAATTTCATTTTTCAGTCTCCAGTTAAATCAACATTCGCAGCGTACAGTGTTGCGGTGCGTCATTGCTCAGGGATTGCCCCTAGCACCTATCACACACGCGACTGCTGCGATGCTCCCCAAGCACCGCAGCAGACTCCATTACAAGCCCGGAAGCTTGTAATCCTTGAGCTGCTCGCGCAGCCGTGTCTTGAGCATCTTGCCGGTGGCACCCAGGGGAATGGCGTCCACAAACACCACGTCATCCGGAATCTGCCACTTGGCCGTCTTGCCTTCGTAGAACTGCAGCAGCTCCTCGCGCGTTACTTCGGCACCGGGCTTGCGGGTGACGGCCACGATCGGGCGCTCGTCCCACTTGGGGTGCGGCATGCCGATACAGGCCGCCATGGCAATGGCCGGATGGCCCATGGCAATGTTTTCGACATCAATCGAGCTGATCCACTCGCCGCCGGACTTGATCACGTCCTTGCTGCGGTCGGTGATCTGCATGAAACCGTCGGCATCGATCGTGGCCACGTCACCGGTGGGGAACCAGCCCCGGCCCTGTGCGTCCTGGACGAGGGGGCTCTCGCCCTTGTAGTAGGTATCCAGAACCCAGGGGCCACGCACCAGCAGGTCGCCATAGGTTTTGCCATCCCAGGGCAGTTCATTACCCTCGCCATCGACGATTTTCATGTCCACGCCGTAGATGGAACGCCCCTGCTTCTGGCGAACCTTCATTTGGTCGTCCCTGGACAGGCCAAGCTGTTTGTTCTTGAGCGTGCACAGGGTGCCCAGCGGGCTCATTTCGGTCATGCCCCAGGCGTGCAGCACTTCCACGCCGAACTCCTCCTGGAAGGCGGTGATCATGGCCGGCGGGCAGGCCGAGCCGCCGATCACGGTGCGCTTGAGCGAACTGAACTTCAAGCCGGCGGGCTTCATGTGGCTGAGCATCATCTGCCAGACCGTGGGCACACCCGCGGCATAGGTGACTTTCTCGGCCTCGATCAGTTCATAGATCGACTTGCCGTCCATCGCCGGACCGGGGTACACCAGCTTGCAGCCAGTGAGTGCTGCCGAGTACGGAATGCCCCAGGCGTTGACGTGGAACATGGGAACCACGGGCAGCACCGCGTCGCGCGCCGACAGGCACATCACGTCGGGCAATGCCGCTGCATAAGCATGCAAGGTGGTCGAGCGGTGACTGTACAGCGCGGCCTTGGGGTTGCCCGTGGTGCCGCTGGTGTAGCACATGCTCGATGCGGTGTTCTCGTCGAACACCGGCCAGGCATAGTCGGACGACTGAGCGCCGATCCAGGTCTCGTAGCTGGTCAGGCCGGGAATGCCGCTGTCGGCAGGCAGCTTGTCGGCGTCGCACAGGGCTACCCACTTCTTCACCGTGGGGCACTTGGCATGCACCGCCTGCACCAGGGGCAGGAAGGTCACGTCAAAGCAGAGCACCTGGTCTTCGGCGTGGTTGACGATCCAGGCGATCTGTTCCGGGTGCAGGCGCGGGTTGATGGTGTGCAGCACGCGGCCTGAGCCGCTCACGCCGAAATACATCTCCATGTGGCGGTAGCCGTTCCAGGCCAGTGTGGCCACGCGGTCGCTGAACTGCAGGCCCTCACGGTCCAGGGCATTGGCCAGCTGGCGCGAACGGGCCGCCAGGTCCTTGTAGGTGTAGCGGTGGATGTCGCCTTCCACGCGGCGCGAGACGATTTCGCCATCGCCATGGTGGCGCTCGGCAAATTCGATCAACGACGAAATCAGCAATGGCTGACTCTGCATCAAACCCAGCATGTGTGCTCCTTAAACAATATCTGAAAAAAACCTGTCCATCCTAGCGGGTGAACTTCTGGCCCTTGCCAATGATGGTCAAATCCACAAAACGCGAACCTTGACGCACGCCCTTGCCGTAGTCCACCTCGAATCCCCCCAGGTCGAAATGCCGCAGGGATTCGAGCGCCTGCAGAAACCGGACCCGCGTCAGATCCTTGCCCGCGCGGCGCAGCCCCTCCACCAGCACCTTGGCGTTCAGGTAGGCCTCCAGGCCGATGAACGACACATTGCTCTCGAAGCCGCCCTTCTTCAGGGCCGCGCGGTATTCACGCGCCAGCGGCATGCTCTGGCTCCAGGGGAAAGGCACCACCGACGTGACCACCACGCCCACGCCGTCTTCCCCCAGTGCGCGCAGCGTGGCCTGGGTGCCCATGACCGACAAGGTGTAGAAGCGTGCTCCCCGGCTGACCTTGCGGTAGTTCTTGATGAACGAGACCGTGGGCGCCCCGGCGGTGATCATGATGATGGCGTCCGGTTCGGTCGCTCCAAGGGCAGCCACAGCCTGCTGCGCATCGGACGAATCTGCCTGGATGGGTGCATCCGAGTGCAATCGCAGCCCGCGCTTCTCCATCGATTTGCGCACCCCTGCCAGGCCGTCCTTGCCGAAGCCGTTGTTCACCCACAGTACCGAGATGCGCGGCACGCCCAGCGTCGTGAGGTGCTGCACCAGCTTCTCGGCTTCATCACCATAGCTGGCGCGGATGTTGAACACATGCTCCAGCCCCGGCACACGCACCAGCTCGGCGCCGGTAAAGGGCGAGATGAGTGGTACGGGCGGGTTGTCTTTGGCCAGCATCGGCAAAATGGCCGCCACGTTGGCTGTGCCCGTCAGGTTGCACAGGGCAAAGACCGCATCCTCGGTCATCATCTTGCCCACGTTCTTCACAGTGTTGTCGGGCTTGTAGCCGTCGTCCAGGGTAACTACGCGAATGCGCCGGCCATGCACGCCGCCCTGGGCGTTCACAGCATCGAAATAGACCTTGGTGGCATTGACCATGTCGGGCGCCATCTCGGCCAGCGGACCACTCAGATCCAGTGACTGACCCAGCACGATTTCATCATCCGTAACCCCTGGGCTGGCAGCATGCAGCATGCCCCAGGGCGTCAGCGCCGCAGCGCCCATCGCGCCCAGAAAAACTCTCTTGTTCAGCATGTGCAGTTCCTTTTCACTAACGACCCGCATTCATTGACGCCCCCGCAGTAGCGGCTGCAGTGTGCTCGTCTCCCGGTTGAAATCCAACACGTGTCATTTGCCTGACATTTGGCGCGGGTTATCCCGCAGAGCACGCTTGCCATGCGGCGACAATCGGACCATGTTCGCCTCCACCTCCTCTGCCGAACGCTTCATTGCCTGCCAACCCTGGTTTGCCAGCCTGCCACTTGAATTGCAGGCACAGGTTCGCAACAGCGTGTACGCCAACGAGGGCGCCAAGGGCGAAGTGATGCTGCCTGCCGGCACGGCGGTGCAGGGATGGCATGCTGTACTCTCGGGCCTGGTCATGCTGCGCAGCCCCGCGGCCGCGCAGCAGCGCGCCTCGGCCTTCATTGGCATTCCCGATGGCGAGTGGTTCGGTGAGGGCTCGGCCATGAAGCCCGAACCGCGCAAATACGACGTGGTGGCACTGCGTCCCACGCAGTTGATGTGCCTGCCCCTGCACCTCTTCGCCACGCTGCGTGAAACCAGCCTGGCGTTTAACCAGTTCCTGGTGCAGCACCTGAACCTGCGGCTGGGCCAGGCCATGACCATCATCGAAGCGGGCCGCATGCGCTCGCCCGAGCACCGTGTGGCGCTGTACCTCAGCCGCATCTTCTGGCGCAGCACGCGTCGGCTCAACCTCACGCAGGAAGAACTGGGCCAGCTCGTCGGCCTGTCACGCCAGACGGTCAACCGCGTGCTGCAATCGCTGGAGGCGGC
>C687J35021_10002297_pt1 | contig 13681 bp, 10 predicted proteins | sample RifCSPhighO2_12_FD_35021 | JGI IMG/M metagenome (IMG submission 35021)
AAGATCGGNTTTTCCTGGCCGTCGATCATTTTCAGTTGCAGGGCACCATAGACCTCGGAATACGGCAGAGGCGTCGGCACTGCGCCGAACGACTTGTAGGTTTCCACCAGCATCGGCGAAGCCATTACGCGCATTTTCACATTGGTGAAGTCGGCTGGCTTGCGCACCACTTTGTTAGTAGTCCAGACCATATCGCCTTCCGGGTACATGCTCAGCAAGCGCAGGTTGCGGGTTTTCAACCGATCGGCAATGGGGCCGTAGATAGTCGGACTCTCGGTCAACAGCTTGAGGTTGACCTGGTTGTCCTGGGACAACAGGTAAGGTACCGAGAACACCTGCATGCCCGGCGCGGTCGAACCAAGGATGCCAGTCGAACCGTGGGTGAACTGCAGGACACCGTTGGCCACCAGCTCGGTCAGGTCCTCGGACTCGCCTAAAGCGCCGTAGGGATAGACTGTGACGCTGATCTTGCCACTGCTCTTCTCCTCGATCAGCTGTTTGAACTTCTGCGCATAGGCGTCCTGCACGCTGCCACTGATCTCCTCGAGGGCGAATTTCCATTCCTCGGCAGCCGCCGCCAGGCTGCTTTGGCCGATAAGGGCCAGGCCCATCGCTGCGGCCAGGGCCGCTTTCTTCAGTTTGCTTAGTGTGTTCATGGTGAGGTCTCCGCTTCTTTTTATGAAGGTGTAAGTACGCCTGAGTCCGCCTATCTTCAACTTTCTACAATGTCGGCAATCACCGCCAAGGTGTCGCCAATGTCCACCAATGCGGGAAACCGCCGGGCGACCAAAAGGCCATCCCGCTCCGCACGGTACTCAACGGGCGGCGTGCCTGTTCGTTCGAAGGTATGTACTCGAGCAACCAGATCACCTTGAGTCAGCCGGTCACCCAGACTGCAGGTGAGTTCGAGGATGCCGCGATGGGTGCTCTGCACGTAGCAGCTGGCATCNGGCATATCCAACTGCATTGATGGCTCATCCGTCAGCTCCGGCTCACCATCAAGAATTCCAGCGAATTTGAGAAAATTGCGCACGCCACGNTCNGCCAGAGCCATGGTTTCAGGGGTACTGGTACCGCCACCGCGCAATTCGGTAGTAACGAATACCTTGCCCTGGGCTTCCACCGCCGTGTCATACAGCGAGGCCGCGTCCAGCTCGAACAGAATCATGCTGGCCGCGGTGCCGAACAGCCGCGCGCCCTCAATGCATTTAGCTTCCTGCTGCGGGTCGGGCAACCGGTGGGCCGCTGCAAACGGCAAAATATCCAGAGTCTTGCCGCCGGAATGAATATCCAGGGCGTAGTCGCACAGCGGGATCAGGTGGCGCTGGAAATAGTCGGCGATGCGCTCGGTCATGCTCCCCGCGGGATTACCAGGGAAGGAGCGGTTCATATTGCCCTTGTCGATCGGCGAGGTACGGCTGCCATTCTGCACCGCCGGGTAGTTCATAGCGGGAACGATGATGACCCTACCGTGCACCTCTTGGGCGCTCAGCTCATTGGCCAGCTTGAGTAGGCTGGTGATGCCTTCGTACTCGTCGCCGTGGTTGCCGCCGGTAAGGAGCGCGGTGGGGCCTATGCCGTTCTTCACCACACTGATGGGAATCATGATGCAGCCCCAGGCCGATTGGTCGTGGGAGTACGGCAGCTTTATAAAACCGTGCTGCACGCCGTCCCGGTCAAAATCGACGGTGGCGCTAAGGGTAGTGGCGCGAACCTCGGCGACGCTTGTACGCGTGTTTGCCTGCAGTTCCGCTTCAGCTGAAATATTCATGGTTGCGCTACTCATCTCAGGCCTTCACAAACAACTGTCGCGGGAAGTCGCAGAGGGTTTCCACCCCGCTCTCGGTGATCAGGATGCTTTCGGTAGTCTCCAGCCCCCAGTCGTCCAACCACAGGCCCGGCATGAAGTGGAAGGTCATGCCCGGTTGCAACACCGTGGTATCGCTCTCGCGCAGACTCATGGTGCGCTCGCCCCAATCCGGCGGATAACTCAGTCCGATCGGGTAGCCGCAGCGGTTGTCGCCGCGGTCATAGCCATAACGGCGCAGAGTACTGTTCAGTTCACGAGCGATATCACCACAGGTGTTACCGGGCTTGGCCACCGCCAAGCCGGCTTCCAGCCCGGCGTTGATCGCCTCTTCCGCCTTGCGAAAAGCAGACGATGGCTCGCCCAAATAGAGAGTGCGCGAAAGCGGACAGTGGTAGCGTTTGTGGCAACCAGCAATCTCGAAGAAGGTGCCCTCACCCTTCTTGAAGGGCCGATCGTCCCAGGTCAAGTGCGGTGCCGAAGCATCCTTTCCGGAGGGCAGCATGGGCACGATGGCCGGGTAGTCGCCGAACTTGCCCTCGTGGCCAACACAGGCAACCCGGTAGATCTCGCCAACCAGTACATTCTTCGGCAGACCCGGCTCGACCATTTCGATGATCGCCCGGTGCATGTTTTCAACGATGCGCGCGGCCACGCGCATGTACTCGATTTCCTGTGGCGACTTGATCGCCCGGCACCAGTTGACCAGCCCGGTGGCGTCCAACAGTTGCGCCTGCGGCAGACCGCGCTGCAGCGCCTGGTGCGACGTGGCGCTGTAGTAGTAGTTATCCATTTCCACACCGATCACGCCACTGATCCAGCCCCGTGCCGGCAACACTTCCTGGCACAGGTAGTCGAGTGCGTGGTGCGGCGGGTTCATCACATAGCGGTCACTGTAGGAGGCGATGTCCTCTTCCGGCAGGTAGACGGTGCGCCGCGCGCCGTTGGCGTCGATGCCACGGCCGTACCACAACGGATTACCGTGCTGGCCAACCACCACGCATTGCGGAGTATAGAAAGACCAACCGTCATAGCCGGTAAGCCAGGCCATATTGGATGGATCATGCACGATCAGCGTCGTGATCCCCCGCTCAGCCATGGCGGCACGCACCTTGATCAAGCGTAGGGCGTACTCTTCACGGCTGAAATTCAAAGCGATTTCACTCATGACAGCATCTCGAAAATGAACGCAGCAGCGTTCAAGCCCATGACTACTCCAGCGGCACTGAGCCCTGGAGCTTTGTTCATCCGATCTGCGACCGGAGAAATTGCTTGCAAAGCGCTGCGGCGTACGCCGCCATGGCGGGCTGGCATACAAGGCAATGCATGACAGTCATTGACCTGAGGTGAATGCGACACTTGCTTAGTCATGTGCCCTCCCCGGCCCTTAGGGCCCGATGATCGATCGAGGTGACCGCGGCGCTTATAATTGTACTGAAACCTGCTAAAGTAACCGCAGCAAATACAGGTCAATAGCGATTTGACCTCATACTATTATCATTACAATTGTCGTCAAGGATTTTATTGTTCTATGACAATCGACCTGAAACCCTTTATTCGCTCTGGCCAGCCTAAATACCTGGCCATAGGCAACGCGCTCAATGAAGCAATCAACGCCGGCGCGTTGCAGCCGGGCAGCAAACTGCCGACCCACCGCGAGCTGGCCGAGACCCTGGGAGTCAGCGTACAGACGGTGAGTAACGCCTACGCCCATGCCGAGAAACAGGGGGCCATCTATGCCCAGGTGGGCAGCGGCACTTTTGTGCGCAGCCGCCACGTCAGCCACGAATCGGACTACCTATCCACCGACGAACATGATGACCCCAGCCGCGGCATCGACCTGTCTACCGCCCACCCGGTGTGTACGGCACGCCACGTGAAGCTTTACCGCGAGGGCCTTGAACGCCTGGCCCGGGAGGGCCGCGACGACTTCATCACCTCCTTCCACCCGACCCAGGGTCTGACCCAGCACCGCGAAGTGGTCTGCACTTGGCTAGCCCAGCAGAAGATGCCGGCCAACCCCGATCACATGCTCTTCTGCAACGGCACCGCGCACGCCCTGACCATTGCCATGGCGACGGTGCTCAAACCCGGTGACACCGTGTTATGCGAGCATGAGACTGGCATGCTGCTGCTTGCCCTGGCGCAAACCCTGCATTTCAATCTCAAGGGGGTGGCCGCCGACGACCAGGGCCTGCTGCCCGAAGCGCTCGAAGCTGCCTGCCGTCAGGGCAGCGCCCGAGTTCTGTTCTGCACCCCGACCATGAACAACCCGAACAACAACACGATGAGCCTGGAACGCCGCCAGGCAATTGCCGAGCTGGCCCGGCGCTACGACCTGACGGTGGTGGAAGACGACGTCTATGGCGCGCTCCAACCGGATCGCAGCCCGCCGCTGTCGGCGCTGATACCAGAGCGCAGCTTTTATGCCACCAGCCTGACCAAGGTGACCCTGCCAGGCATGCGCGCGGGCTACCTGATCACCCCGCCGCATCTGGTGCAGCAAGCCATCGGTCGGCTGCGCAGCACCACCTGGATGGCCACGCTGATGCCCTTTGAAATCGCCAGCTGGTGGATGCAGGACGGCACCCTCGACCGCATGATCGCTTTTCAACAGCAGGAATTTGCAGCACGTCAGCAGATGGCCAGCGAACTGCTCACCACCTGTCGCTACAAGGCTCACCCCAATGGCATGCATATCTGGGCCGAACTGCCGTCTCACTGGCAGCCCGAAAAGTTCGTCCGCCGCGCACGCCAGGAAGGCGTAATGATCTTCCCAGCCGAACCGTTCCTAGTCACCACCGATCGCAACAACCCGCATGTGCGCATCAGCCTGGGTGCGGAACAGAGCCGTTCACGTGTGCAGGCCGGGCTGACCACGCTGAATGAGCTGATAGCGGAAATACCGCCGCCCATGCATTTCGTGTTCTGAGACGACGCACAAAACAGTTCATACGCAACAATAGACAGCATATGTACTGATTCAAATATTTAATTGACATGATTTTTACACAGAGCTACTGTCTGGCCTCCACAACAATAAAAATGCCGGTTGCCGTGGCAACAGGCTGGAGGTGGCAATGGCTTGGTTGCAGAAACTGGACTGGCTGCTGGAAAAGCTGGAGGCATTTATCCTCTCTGGCTCGATCCTGCTGATGGCGCTGAACTCGGTCGGCAATGTATTTGGCCGTTACCTGTTCAACCAGAGCCTGTACTTCTCCGAGGAACTCAATCAGTTCCTTATCATCTTCGTCACCTTCATCGGCTGCAGCTATGCCGCACGCCAGAACCGCCATATCAGTATGAGCGCCTTCATCGAGCAGCTGACCGGCAAGCCAGCTGCCGCCAGCCTGTTGCTGATTAACCTGCTTACGGCCGCCCTGCTGTTCTGGCTGACCTGGGCCTCCATCGGTTATGTGCAATCGGCCGCGCGCATCGGTCGCTCCTCCTCCGCACTACAAGTGCCGCTGCATTACATCTACCTGCTGATACCCCTGGGCTTAGGCATGAGCGGCCTGCAGTTCCTGCGCCACGCCTTTGTCCAGATGTTGGTACTGCTCGGCTGCCGTGAAGCACCGCCGCGGCATGTCGATGCCCCCCTTCCGCCACAAGCCTGAGTCCACGCCGCATGGATATGACTACCGCACTCCTGCTCATCATGCTGGTTCTGCTGCTGGCAGGCTTCCCAATGATGACCACCCTGCTGGCTGCAGCCGCCGCCGGATTCCTGTTCTTCTTCAACATGGGACCGGAGTTCCTTATCCAGCAGATGATCGCCGGCATCCGTCCGTCTGCCCTGGTAGCGGTGCCGATGTTTATCCTCGCCGCCGACATCATCACCCGCGGTGCCACTGCCAATCGGCTGCTGGATGTCGCAATGGCCTTCGTCGGCCACGTGCGCGGCGGAATGGCGGTGACCACCGCACTGAGCTGCGCGATGTTCGGGGCCTTGTCCGGCTCGACCCAGGCGACCGTGGTCGGGGTAGGCAGCATCATGCGACCAAAGATGCTGCAGCAGGGCTATAAGGACAGCTTTGCCATGGCGTTGATTATCAACGCCTCGGATATCGCCCTACTGATCCCGCCGAGCATCGGCATGATCATCTATGGCGTGGTCTCGGGCACCTCGGTGGCCGAGCTGTTTATCGCTGGCATCGGACCCGGTCTGCTTTTAATGATGTTGCTGGCGGGCTACTGCTACGTCTATGCGAGGATGGCGGGCATTCCACGCAGCGAGAAGTTCAGCTGGAATGAACGCCTGCGCACCTGCCGTCGCGCCATCCTGCCACTGCTGCTGCCGATAATGACCATCGGCGGTATTTACACCGGGGTATTCAGCCCCACCGAGGCCGCCGCGGTCTCGGTGCTCTATGCGCTGATTCTGGAAGTGCTGATCTTTCGCCGGGTCAAGCTCAGTGACCTGTCGAACATTGCGCTGTCCACCGGGCTGATCACCGCCGTGGTGTTTATCCTGGTGGCGGCCGGCTCGGCGTTTTCCTGGGTGATTTCCTTTGCCCAGATACCTCAGCAAATCCTGAGTGGCATTGGCCTGATGCAGGCTTCGCCGACCGAACTGCTGATCATTATCTCGATCGCGTTCTTTATCGGTTGTATGTTCGTCGACCCGATCGTGGTGATGCTGATTCTGGTACCGATCTTCGCCCCGGCGGTTCGTCTGTCGGGTCTGGACCCAGTATTGGTGGGGACCATCATTACCCTGCAAGCTGCCATCGGCTCAGCTACGCCCCCTTTCGGGTGCGACATCTTCACCGCGATCGCGGTGTTCCGCCGGCCCTACTTCGAGGTGATCCGCGGCAGCCTGCCTTTCTTCGCTATCCTGCTGCTTATGTCGGTGTTGCTGATCATGTTCCCGCCCATCACTCTGTTCCTGCGCGACCTAGCCTTCCGCTAGAAAGAGGTTGTACCCGAATCATTGATTTTAGGCTGTAAAGCCAGCAGCGACTGCTAGGCCGCCAGATTGCTCTGGCTCTACCATTCGCTTTCGTAGGGTAGCGGGTCTGTCCCGGAATGGGGTTAGTCCAGAACCCCTAAAGCCATTCGGCGGTTTCGGACTGAGGGCTGCAAGGAACGTTATTTTTTTGTAGCCGGGCTCTACTCGTTTCAGCTGGGTCCAGACACCCAGGCAATGTGCTCCATCTGCTCAACTAAAAAATCTATAACCTCCTTCACTCTGGACGCCTGGTGTTTGCGGTTCCGGCTCGCCCCCGGAACCACACTGGCACCCAGAAAGTCGGGCAGAGCATGCTCAATATGATCGAATAGTAGATCTGCCTGAACATGCCACTTGCCAAAATCGAAGAAATCGCCCATTTCAAGAATCTTACCCCGCGCCTAGAAGGCTTTATTGCTATCCGCCAGCAAAGAGCCGGGGGAATACTCCGACGAGGTACTATCGAAGACATCGAAACGCCGCTCCGCATCGTACCTGCCCTGCAAAATGGCGAAAGCATCAGCCTAGTGGGATTTAGTACCTTCGCGGTGAAGGCACGCGCTGCGCGCGATGGCCGCAACCCGCAAACCGGTGCCACGATCAAGATTGCAGCGGCCAAGCTGCCCGGTTTCAAAGCCGGAAAGACACTGAAAGACGCGGTGAACTGAGCGCGTCGCAGAACGACAAAAGGGCCTGAATTCAGGCCCTTTTGGCATGTACACAAGCTACTCAGGCGTGACGCATGTGCCGTTCCAGCACCTCATGAGCCAATTATCCAGCATTGATCGTCATCGGAGCCAGCTACGGCTGCCTACAAGAGTTTGAAAAAATGGGCGGACCAGATGTTCGAGCACACGGCGCATACCTGATGCCCCGGCCTCACTGAAAATCCCGACTCCGCACATCCAGCCCAACCAACAGTGGCGTCAGGTCGCTCAGACGCCCCGCGATCAGATGACGCACACCGTCCTTGGACTCCAGATGGCCATCCACTCGTAGCAATTGCGAGCTGACCAATACCCGTCGCTGACGCTCGGCGAGGTCGTGCCACACCACCACATTGACCATGCCGTACTCGTCCTCCAGGGTAACGAAGATCACCCCGCTGGCAGTCTGTGGCCGCTGCCGGCCGATCACCAGGCCGGCCACGCTGACGTTGCGCCCATGCTCGACGCTGAGCAGATCGCGCGAGCTGCGGCAGCGTTGAGCCCTGAGCTGGCAGCGCAGCATGGCCAGTGGATGCGGGCCCAGGGTGGTACCGACGGTGGCGTAATCGGTATGCAAATCCTCGCCCACCGTCGGCAATGGCAACGCTACCCGAACCTCTTCTCGCGCCGGCAGGTTGACGAACAACGGTGGCTGCACCTCGACACCGGCCACCGCCCAGCGGGCGCTGTGGCGATGCCCGGCCAGGCCGCGCAAGGCACCGCAATCGGCCAACAGCTCACGCGCACGAGCGTCGAGCCCGGCGCGGTAGCAGAGGTCGGTGACATCGGCGAAGGGCCGCTCACGCCTGGAGTCTTCGATGCGCCGAGCATCCTCTTCGCGAAACCCGCGCACCATGCGCAGACCCAGACGAATGGCCAAAGTCCCCTCCTCGTCTGGCTCCAGCGAGCAATCCCACTCGCTGTGGCCTACGTCCACCGGGCGCACTTCGATGTCGTGACGGCGCGCGTCCTGCAGCACCTGGTCGGGGCTGTAGAAGCCCATTGGCCAACTGTTGATCAGCGCGCAGGCGTAGATGGCTGGCTCGTGACATTTCAGCCAGCAACTGGCGTAGGTCAACAAGGCGAAGCTGGCCGCGTGGGACTCCGGAAAACCATAGCTGCCGAAGCCCTTGATCTGCTCGAAGATGCGCGCGGTGAAGTCCGCCGTGTAACCCTTTTCGAGCATGCGTTCGGTCAGGCGCTGGCGGTGCGGTTCCAGGCCGCCGTGGCGCTTCCAGGCCGCCATGGAACGCCGCAACTCATCGGCCTCGCCCGGCGTGTAGTCGGCGGCGACTATCGCCAGCTGCATGACCTGCTCCTGGAACAGCGGAACCCCCAGGGTGCGTTTGAAGACGACCTCAAGCTCCGCGGAGGGATAGACGACCGCCTCCTCGCCGTTACGTCTGCGCAGGTAGGGATGAACCATGTCCCCCTGGATCGGCCCGGGCCGGACGATGGCAACCTGGATTACCAGGTCGTAGAAAGTCTGCGGTCGCAGGCGTGGTAGCATCGCCATCTGCGCGCGCGATTCGATCTGGAACACGCCGATGGTGTCGGCGCGGCTGATCATTGCGTAGGTGGCGGGGTCTTCCGCAGGCAGGGTCGCCAGGGCCCAGCGCTGTCCCCGATGACGCTCGATCAGGTCGAAGCTGCGCCGCATTGCACTGAGCATGCCGAGGGCGAGGATGTCGACCTTGAGCAGGCCGACCAGGTCGAGGTCATCCTTGTCCCACTGGATGATGGTGCGCTCAGCCATGGCCGCGTTCTCCACCGGCACCAGGGTATCCAGCGGTTGCTCGGAGATGACGAAACCGCCTGGGTGCTGCGAGAGGTGACGGGGAAAACCGATCAGCTCGCCGGTCAGCGCCAGTACCCGGCGCAACACCGGGCTGTCCGGATCGAAGCCGGCCTCACGTAGCCGCTCAAGCGGCGGTTCCTTATCACTCCAGCGGCCACAACAATCAGCCAGGGCGTTGACCTGGTCCGGCGGCAGGCCGAGGGCCTTGGCGATATCGCGCACCGCGCCGGCACCGTGATAGGTGCTGGCGACGGCGGTAAGCGCCGCCCTGCCCCGGCCATAGCGCCGAAATACGTACTGCAGCACTTCCTCACGCCGTTCGTGCTCGAAGTCCACATCAATATCCGGCGGCTCGTTGCGCTCCTTGGAGAGGAAGCGCTCGAACAGCATGTTCATGCGCGCCGGGTCGATCTCGGTGATGCCCAGGACGTAGCACACCGTCGAATTGGCCGCCGAGCCGCGGCCCTGGCAGAGGATGCTCTGGGTGCGGGCGAACTGGACAATATCGTGCACTGTGAGGAAATAGCTCTCATACCCCAGCTCGGCGATCAGCCCCAACTCCTTCTCAGCCTGTTCGCGGCACTTGGACGGGATGCCCTTGGGCCAACGCCAACACATGCCCTGCTCGGTCAGCTCGCGCAGCCAGGTGGTCGGCGTATGGCCCTCAGGCACCAGCTCGCGGGGGTACTGGTAACGCAACTGGCCGAGGTCGAAGGTGCAGCGCGCGGCGATGCGCAGCGTCTCGGCCAGCAGCTGCGGCGGGTAAAGCTCGGCCAGCGCCTGACGCGAACGCAAATGCCGTTCGCCATTGGCGAACAGCCGCTGCCCGGCATCGGCCACCGTGCAATGGTGGCGAATGGCGGTCATGCAGTCCTGCAGGGCGCGTCGGCCACGGGCATGCATGTGCACATCGCCGCTGGCTACCATCGGTATGCCCAGGGTGGCGGCCAGCGCCTGCAGGCCTGCCAAGCGCTGCGCATCGTCCGCACCATGGTGCAGTTCCACGGCCAACCACAGGCGCTCGCCGAAAAGGCCGTGCAGCCACGGCCCTGGTGCCGGATCGGGCGTCTCGTCGGCGATCCATAACGCCAGCAAGCCCTCCAGCGGGGCGCTGAAGTCCTCGCGCAGCAGACGGTATTCACCCTTCGCCGCACGCCGCCGCGCCAGGGTGATGAGCTGGCACAAACGCTGGTAACCGACGAGATTCTCGACCAGCAGCACCAGCTTGGGGCCATCTTCGATCCGCATCTCACTGCCAACGATCAGCGGCAACTCGCATGCCTTGGCGGCCTGCCAGGCACGCACAATACCGGCCAGGGTGCATTCGTCGGTGATGGCCAAGGCATGGTAACCGTGACGCTTGGCTCGCTCGAACAGCTCACGAGCGCTGGAGGCACCACGCTGGAAGCTGAAGTTGGACAGGCAGTGCAACTCGGCGTACGCCCCGCTCATGCGAACCAGCCCTGCAACATGAACGGCCCGCTTTCGCCGAACGGACGATAGGCCCAGGCGCGCTGCCCGGAGCGGGTTTCGATCAGGTAGTAGTCGCGGCGCACGTCGCCACCGTCCCACCAGCCAGATTCGATGCGTTCGGGGCCGGCCAGTATGCGCGCAGCTGATTCGCGTAGCGGCATGGGCTCGCGCAACAACCAGCCCGGGCGCGGCGGGCCTTGCAGGATGGGCCCGGGCTTGTCATCGCCGGTCGCCTGCCAGGCATACTCGGGGCGATGGTCGGCTTGGGCGCGCAAGCCCTGCACAGCCTCGTCGCCCAAGCGGGCACGCAACCGCTCGCGCAGTTGTTCCCAGGGCAGCAGTTGCTGGGGACGCTCGTCGAACAGCTCGCGGTGTTCCGGCACGAAGGCCGGCAGGTCGCGCGCCAGCAGGCGCATCCCGCGTACCGGCGCGACCACCTGCACCTGCTCCAGGCGGCCACGCGCCAGCTCGAAGAGCATGGCCGGGTCGCGCTCGGCACTCAGCAGGCCAATCTGGATGATGCTGTCCGCGGCATCCGCATGCTGCAGGCGCAGGGCGAAGCGTTGTACACCGCTATCGCGTCCGGCAAGAAAGGCGGCCAGGTCAGCGGTGAGCCGGCGCAACGGGAACAGCAGAGCCTGATGCGACTCGACCTCGAAGTTCAACTCGATACGCCCATCGAAGCAGTCCGGCGGCACGTAACACTCCATGGCCAGCGCACGCTCGCCGAGCAAGGTATCCAGATGCTGCTGCACCTGTACCGGAAAGCGCCGCGCCAAGGTGTCGCGTGGTAGCGCCAGCACCTGACCCAGGGTACGCAGGCCCATGCGAGCAAAGGCCGTGGCCACCTCACGGGCGAGACCAATGCGCTCGACAGGCATCCTGCCCAGCGTTTCGCGCATGACCGCGTCATTGGCGATGGCCAGACCGTCATGGGCGTTGGCCAGGATGCGCGCGGCCAGCGGATTGGGCGCGGCAACGATGCGGTGGCGAAATCCCAGGGCCGTCAGTTCCTCGCGCAAGCGCGCCTCGAAACGCGGCCAGGGGCCGAACAGCGCCAGGCTGGATTCGATTTCCAGCAGTAGGGTGCGCGGGTAGCACAGGCTGACGTGGGAGCTGAAACGATAGCCCCAGGCCGCGAGGAACTGCTGCCAGCGCTCGATCTCCTCGGGGGCGTACTCGACCAGGGTGAAGTCGCGGGTCAACGCATGGGCCGCAGTTAACGATTGCCCGGCGCGCAGGCCGAGCGCACGGGCCGCCGGGTTGACCGTTTGCAGCACCCGGCGCTGCGCCGTGCCGGTGACCAGGGCCAGCGGTGCGTCGGGATCGCTGCACCGACGCAGCACGCCATCCAGTGCCAGTTGCGGCAGCAATACACAAGCCCAGCGCATGCTTACCTCACTGCCCCGCCGCAAGCGGGATGGCGGCAGACGGAGGCAAGCCACCGCGGCACTTGAGCACACGCAACTGCGCCGGACGCGCATCGACGGCAATGCGCAACGCCGCCGGTGAGGGGTTAACCGCCTCCTGCAACGGACGATAGGCAAAGGCCAGTGTCTGCCCGGTTTCCGCCGCCACCTGCAGCCGGCGCAGGGCGCGGTCGTCGGCCCGCTGCGGCCAGCACAGCACCGCGCCGCAGCTGCCCGAGCGCAGGCATTGCTCAGTCGCCCATAGGGCATCACGGCCGCTGGCCTGGATGATCACAAGCCAGCGCAGATCCACCCCGGCGGCCTGCCAGGCCTGTGGGTAGGGAACATGGGGCGGAGCCACCAGCACCACCCGCTCGGCACTGCGGGTCAACCGCACCAGGGTCGGCCACAACAGCTGCAACTCACCTACCCCGTCACTGGGTATGAGGATCTCGCTCAACGCCGATTCAGGCCACCCCCCCGTTGGCAGCAGCGCATCCAACGCGGCATGCCCGGTGGGCTGGGCACTCGCCGGCAATGGCGTCGGCTGGGCTCTCCAGATCCGTCGCTGCTGCAACAGATCATCCAGTGCCACGACAGCGCCCATTACCCGCGCCTCGCCATTACCCAGGAAAAACCTGAGGCCGGCACAGTGCACCAGGACCTGCCCGGCAATGGATGATGTCCATGGACACAGGCTGAAGATGCAGGGGGTTGCCAGGGATCGGGCATGTCAGCGAACTCAAAATAACTGTATGCACATACAGTACACGCAGAGCATAACCCCTTCAATGCCGAGAAGAGAGCGGCAGACCAGAGGTGTTCTTTGAATGGCTGCGCTTAGGGTTCAAAGGGGTAATCCCCCCGGCAATCAACAAAAGCGTGTTTCTCATACCTGCTGACTTCGGTGGAAGGCATGAAAACTCTGGGGTCAAAAATGGTCACGAACGGTTGGTGCTGCTCAACAACGTGGCGAGATCTGTTATCGAAGGGCAACGAGGGTTGGATCCTGTCTGGGTACTCCCTTACGGAAAGCCCGACAACGACGGCACGGCGAATCCAGTTCATCGGATGAACGACTCGGCATGGAAGAAAGTCCGGGTTCGAGCTGCTAAGCGGTTTCAGGAGCAGTTCCTGCACCCCGCTCCCGCAGGTTTTGCCTCGATACGCGTCCACGACCTGAAGCACACCTTCGGGCGAAGACTAAGGGCCGCCGGGCTCACGGAGGAAGACAGGAAGGCTCTGTTAGGCCACAAGAACGGCAGCATCACCAGCCACTACTCGAGCGCAGATCTGGGCAAGTTGATTGATGAAGCCAACAAGATTTCGGCTACCGACTCACGCGGGTCGGCACTGACAATACTGAGAAGGAAGGCAGGATGAAAAAAGTCCCTGACACAAAAAAGCCTGGTCATCACTGACCAGGCTCTAATGCTTGAATTATATGGTCGGGACGGAGTGATTCGAACACTCGACCCCTAGCACCCCATGCTAGTGCGCTACCGGACTGCGCTACGCCCCGACTAGGCGTGAATC
>C687J35021_10002309_pt1 | contig 13643 bp, 12 predicted proteins | sample RifCSPhighO2_12_FD_35021 | JGI IMG/M metagenome (IMG submission 35021)
AGTCCACCGACGCGCAGCGGTAGTTCAGTCGGTTAGAATACCGGCCTGTCACGCCGGGGGTCGCGGGTTCGAGTCCCGTCCGCTGCGCCATATTTTCCAGTCTGAGTTCGCTCAGGCTGAGATGAAAAAGCCCTCACCGGCGGCCTCATCAGATGAAGCAAGAGTTCCATGGACGCAAGTCCACCGACACGCAGCGGTAGTTCAGTCGGTTAGAATACCGGCCTGTCACGCCGGGGGTCGCGGGTTCGAGTCCCGTCCGCTGCGCCATATATGAAGCCCGCTGATAGCGATATCAGCGGGTTTTTTATTGCCTGTAATTTATGGTGNTAGCCCCAGTGGGCCGCATCGCTCAGGCGCTTTTGTAGCGGCCGCGACAACCTGTCATCTTGTATTCATCTGCATCTTTTAGTCTGTTTGGCATGCTCCTTGTTAGGAGCTTGANGCCAATCGGGAGGATGCCGCTATGGATGAGTATGTTGAGGAATTGCTGGAGCTGCATGCTCTGGAAGAAGATGGGGTGGAGCTGGCGGAAGACGCCACCGAACTCTAGCAGTCCGTTGAAAAGTGCTGTTTGAGGCGCGGCATATGGCTTGCGCCTCCCTTGATTATTGTGCCCGCCGTTGCTCGCGGCGGTATTCCCCTGGGGTTTGCTGGTTCCAGCGCTTAAAGGCGCGCTGGAAGGCCTCCGCCGAGGCAAAACCGAGCAGGTAGGCGATCTCGCCGAACGCCAGTTCGGTGTCGCGGATATAGGCCATGGCCAGGTCGCGGCGGGTGTCGTTGAGGATGGTGCGAAACTGCGTGCCTTCTTCGGCCAGCTTGCGCCGCAATGTCCAGCTCGGCAGTTGCAGGCGCGCCGCCACCTCGCTCAGGTCCGGTTCGCGGCCATGCAGCAGGGGGCCGAGCAACTGGGTGATGCGCTCGCGCAGGCTGCGGGTGCGGGTCAGTTGCTCCAGTTCCCCCTCACAGATTTCCAGCAGGTGTTTCCAGGTGCTCGGGCAGTGTTCCGGATTGCGCATATTCAGGCTGTGCTGGTTCAGGCGCAGCTGGTTGTGGGTACAGGCGAACTCCACCGGGCAGGCAAAGAGTTCGGGGTATTGCGCGGCATAGTCGGGGGCAGAGAATTCGATCTGCACCTTCTCCACGGGCAGCGGCTGCTGCACCAGCTTGCTCAGTTGCTGGGCCCAACTGGCCAGCACCGAATCGATCACGAAGCGGTTGTAGTCGTTGTAGGGGCTGATCGAGTAGAAGCGCAGCCAGGCACCCTGGGCATCTTCGTGCAGGCTGGCTTGGCCGCGGTAGTTGGCCGCATACAGCGGCTCGAAGCGGATCAGGGTGCGCGCCGCTTCGCGCACGGTCGGGGCCTGGGCCGCAGTCACGCCGGCCAGGCCGACCTGGCTGAGACGGCTGCAGCGGCCCATCAACAGGCCGATGCCGGGCTCTGCGGTTTGCTGAATGGCGCTATGGCCCAGGCGCATATAGCGTGGAATCGACAGTCGCGCACGGGGTTCGGCCAGGCGCGCGGGGTCGAGGCCGTAGCTGAGCAGCAGAGGCTGTGGATCCTGGCCCAGGCTGCGCATGGCGGCCGCCAGGCTGTCGACAAAACCCACCGCGAGGTCGCCCAGGCGGACTCTTGAGCGTTTCATCGGCATTCCCTGAGAAAAGACTGGCTGAGGCGTTCAGGCATGGCTCGGACGCTGCTGAAATAGCGGAGGCTCAGAGTAGGCTGCAGCGCTGTGCTTGCCAAGCAACGCTGCGCGTTTTGATCAATAAGTTGTCACTTTGGGTCATTGAGCCGTGCGGTTGGGCTCTTTATCGTCTATCCCATATCGACTGTGGCTCGATTGAAGCCGCGGCATTTTCGTGAAATAGCTATGTCTGATGTGGAGACTTCCATGACCGCCGTTCCTTACCCGCACCTGCTTGCCCCGCTGGACCTGGGTTTTACCACCCTGAAGAACCGTGCGCTGATGGGTTCCATGCACACCGGCCTGGAAGAGAAGCCGGGCGGCTTCGAGCGCATGGCCGCCTATTTCGCCGAGCGTGCCCGTGGCGGTGTCGGCCTGATGGTGACCGGCGGTATCGGCCCGAACGAGGAAGGTGGGGTGTATTCCGGTGCAGCCAAGCTGACCACCGCCGAAGAGGCCGAGAAGCACAAGGTCGTCACCCGTGCCGTGCATGAGGCTGACGGCAAGATCTGCATGCAGATCCTCCATGCCGGGCGTTATGCCTACAGCCCCAAGTCGGTGGCACCGAGCGCCATCCAGGCTCCGATCAACCCGTTCAAGCCGCGCGAGCTGGACGAAGAGGGCATCGAGAAGCAGATTCAGGACTTTATCAACTGCTCCGTGCTGGCCCAGCAGGCCGAGTACGACGGCGTCGAGATCATGGGTTCGGAAGGCTACTTCATCAACCAGTTCCTGGTGGCCCACACCAACCACCGCACTGACCGCTGGGGCGGCAGCTACGAAAACCGCATGCGCCTGCCGGTGGAAATCGTTCGTCGTGTGCGTGAGGCGGTAGGGCCGAACTTCATCATTATCTACCGTCTGTCCATGCTCGACCTGGTCGAGGGTGGCAGCACCTGGGACGAAATCGTGCTGCTGGCCAAGGCCATCGAGAAAGCCGGTGCGACCCTGATCAACACCGGTATCGGTTGGCACGAGGCGCGTATTCCGACCATCGCCACCAAGGTGCCGCGTGCGGCCTTTACCAAGGTCACCGCCAAGCTGCGTGGCGAGGTGAGCATTCCGCTGATCACCACCAACCGCATCAATACCCCGGAAATCGCCGAACAGGTACTGGCCGAGGGCGATGCGGACATGGTGTCGATGGCGCGTCCCTTCCTCGCCGACCCGGATTTCGTCAACAAGGCTGCAGAAGGCCGCAGCGACGAGATCAATACCTGCATCGGCTGCAACCAGGCCTGCCTGGACCACACCTTTGGCGGCAAGCTGACCAGTTGCCTGGTCAACCCGCGTGCCTGCCACGAAACCGAGCTGAACTATATCCCCACCGCCCGGGTGAAGAAGATTGCCGTGGTCGGTGCCGGCCCTGCCGGGCTGTCCGCCGCCACCGTGGCCGCCGAACGCGGCCATAGCGTGACCCTGTTCGATTCGGGCAGCGAGATCGGNGGCCAGTTCAANGTGGCCAAGCGTGTGCCGGGCAAGGAGGAGTTCTTCGAAACCCTGCGCTATTTCAAGCGCAANCTGGAAACCACCGGCGTCGATCTGCGCCTCAATACCCGCGTTTCGGCCGCCGAGCTGGCTCAGGGTGGCTATGACGAGATCATNCTGGCCACCGGTATCGCGCCGCGTACCCCGGCCATTCCGGGGATCGAGCATGCCAAGGTGATCAGCTATCTGGACGCCATCCTCGAGCGCAAGCCGGTTGGCCAGCAGGTCGCGGTGATCGGGGCGGGCGGCATCGGTTTCGACGTGTCCGAGTTCATCACCCATCAGGGCGAGTCGACCAGCCTCAACCGCGAGGAGTTCTGGAAGGAATGGGGCATCGACGCGGCCCTGGAGGCTCGCGGCGGTGTTGCCGGGATCAAGGCCGAACCTCACGCCCCGGCGCGTCAGGTGTACCTGCTGCAGCGCAAGAAGTCCAAGGTCGGCGACGGCCTGGGCAAGACCACCGGCTGGATTCATCGCACCGGCTTGAAGAACAANCAGGTACAGATGCTCAACTCGGTGGAATACCTCAAGGTNGANGACGCTGGCCTGCATATCCGTATCGCCGATGGCGAGCCGCAGGTGCTGCCGGTTGACACCGTGATCGTCTGCGCCGGCCAGGACCCGCTGCGCGAACTGCAGGATGAGCTGCTCGCCGCCGGGCAGAACGTGCACCTGATCGGCGGTGCCGATGTGGCCGCGGAGCTGGATGCCAAACGCGCGATCAACCAGGGCTCACGCCTCGCCGCCGAACTCTAAAGCAACTGACGCCCCGCCTAGTGCGGGGCGTTTTGTATGTGGCTGACAACAATAAGGAAAAGCCCGTGTTCCATAACCCTCAACTGCAGCCGGCCGCGGCCGCCACGCTGGCACAGTGGCATGCTCTGATGCAGAAAAACGATCTGAGCGCCTTGACCGAACTGCTGCATCCGCAGGCAGTGTTCCGCTCGCCGGTGGCGTACAANCCCTATGCCGGTGCGCCCGTGGTGTCGCTGNTTCTCAATACCGTGAGCAAGGTGTTTGTCGATTTTGCCTATCACCGCGAGCTGGCCAGCGCCGATGGTTTCAGCGTGGTGCTGGAGTTCAGCGCCAAGGTGGGCGAGCGTGAGCTCAAGGGCATCGATATGATCCGCTTCGACGAGGCCGGCAAGATCGTCGAGTTCGAGGTCATGATTCGCCCGCTCAGTGGCTTGCAGGCGCTCGGCGAGGAGATGGGGCGACGCCTGGCTCCCTACCTGGCCGGCACGAAAACCTGAACCGTTGCACCAAACCCATCACAGTTTTGCCCCGCCGCAGGCGTTTATCGGCCTGCTGGCCGGGCGACTGCCAACCCAGTCACATTGCTGGCTGCGGTTTTTCCCCTAGACTTGCCTGAATATAGGTGTAGCGCCTGAAATTGAGGCGGCGTATAACCTGCCAAAACCTTGCTGGTGCATGCTGGGCGTGGCGGTTTCTCGCTGTCGTACGGGCTGTGCTGCCAGTTGAACGGATTGTTCCGTTTCGGCCCTAGAGGGAAACCGATGAGCATGCAGAACAAGCCGCAGATGGTTGAAGCCGTGATGTTCTTCAGTGAGCGCGGCGGTATCTGCAAGCAAATGTTCTTTACCGAGTTCGAGGCCTTGCTCGACGGCGTAGTCAATATGCCGGAGTTTGCCGACCAGCAGATGCGCATTGCCTATGTCTCGATCAACCCGCGCCTGATGATCAAGGCCGCGGTGTTTTTCTACCTGGATTTCGACGAAAAGGGCGCTCCCGATTCCGGCTGGAATATTCCCCTGCAGCACCTGGCCGAGCGTGCCGGGCGCGGTCCCGACTTGGGTGCCGGGCCGATTCGGCTGTGCTGCCGTAGCCAGTGCCCGGTGTCCTGGCACCAGATGCACCTGTGGGACCCCAACCTGGCCCCTGGGCAGAATGATCTGGTGCTGCTGCGTGACGCGGTGCGGCGCAATAACCTGGGCATTCTGGTCGAAGAGGAAAACGCCCAGGCGGTGGTGACCGAGCGCCTGCAAATGGCCTCCGAAGACAAATGGTACGCTCCGGACTTCGTTCCGGAGGAGGGTGCCAAGGCCAAGGACAAGCTCGACCAGGAGCATCGGTTGAAAACCGCGCAACTGATCAAGCAGCAGCGTTTGCGCATCAGCAGCCTCAGCCAGCAGCATGAGGANGAGCTGGCCAAGCTCAAGCTGGCCAGCGAGGCCGATAACAAACAGCGTCAGGTGCAGGTCGAGGAACTGCAGCAGGCGCTGCGTCAGCAGGCCGAACTGAATGCCAGCCTCAAGGCGCAACTGGCGGTGCAGGCCGCCAGCTTTCAGTCCTCGCGCGAGGAGATGACCAAACAGCTGCGCAATCTGGAACTGCATGGCCGCAGCGAGAGCGACGTGCTGCGCGCGCAGTTCGAGAGCGAAATGCAGGCCAAAATCGCTTCGGCGGTGGTGGAATACAAGGAACAGATTGCCATTCGCGATGTGGAACTGGCCTACCGCAAGGAGCAGGATACGCAGTCGCTGCAGGAAATCACCCGGCTCAAGCGCGCTTATGCCGAACTCGCCAGCCAGGGTGGGGATCAGATTCTGGAGCGCCTGGCCAAGCTCGGCGTGGTGTTTGTGGTGTATCACCCGGGTGCCGGGCACCTGACCATTCCATTGCAGGACATCTCTGCCTATCAGGACAATCCCATGGCCTATGCGGCGGCCAAGTGTTTTGTCACCGAAGAGCAGTACCGCCACTGGTTGCTGCACTATCAACAACCGAGCTGCGAGGCCCTGTTGCCCAGCGGCGAACGCTGCGCCATTCCAATTGATCGGGTAGATACGCCGAGTCGCTTTATCCTCGGTGACAGCAATTGTTGTGCCCGGCACAAGGCCAGTAGCCGCCTGCGTACCGTCAGTTAGTGCCAGTCGTTCTGCCTGACTGGAGCCCCGATGCACCGCTGCAGCCTCTGGGGTTCGCCTGGTCGGCCGCTGCCGGTATCGAACTGGCGGTGCTGCGCCTGGACCTGATCGACCCGCTGATCAGCGGCAACAAGTGGTTCAAGCTGCGTCACCATCTGCAGGCCGCCGCCGCTGCGGGGGCCGAGGGCCTGATCAGCCTCGGTGGGGCCCATTCCAATCATCTGCATGCCCTGGCCGCGGCCGGTCGGCGTTTCGGCTTTGCTACTGTGGGCTTGCTGCGTGGAGAGCCGCAGGACACGCCCACTGTGCGCGATCTGCAGGCATTCGGCATGCAACTGCACTGGCTCGGCTATGGCGGTTATCGCGCCCGCCATCAAGCGGGATTCTGGGAGCCATGGCTGGCGCTTTATCCGGGCTTCTCTGCGGTGCCCGAGGGTGGTGGTGGTTTGCCCGGTGCCCTGGGCTGCGCCGCCTTGCTGACCCTGGCACGTCGGCAATTGGCTGGGCTTGGCTGGGACGATTATGACGGCTGGTGGCTGGCCGCGGGTACCGGCACTACTCTGGCCGGCCTGTTGTTGGCCGAGGCGGGGGGCCACCCGGTGTATGGCGCGCTGGCGGTGCCGGCCGATCACGGTGTGCCGCAGCAGGTGCAGGCCATCCTGCAGGCCGCTGGGGTGACGGGCGGTTCCTTTCAGTTGCTGGAGGCCTGTCGTGGCGGCTTTGCCGCGGTCGATGACGAGTTGCTCGAGTTTATCGTCGCCAGCGAGGCAGCCAGCGGTTTTCCGCTGGAACCGCTGTATACCGGCAAAGCGTTAATGGCGTTGCGCGGGCAGGTCGAGGCCGGTTACTTTGCCCGTGGCAGCCGCCTGTTGTTTGTCCACACGGGTGGCCTGCAAGGGCGTGCAGCAGCAATGCAGCGATACCAGCAAGCCGGCCGACTAGGCTGACTCTTGACCAGCGGAGCCTGAGCATTTCCATGAGCGAACCCCTCAATCCCGAACAGCTGCGCAGCCTGACGCCACTCAATGTGCTGTCCGAGCAGCAGTGGCGTGAATTGCGTGGGCAGCTGGTGCCGCAGCCGTTGTTGGCTGGACAATCGCTGTTCCGTCTGGGCGATCAGGCCCGTGTCACCTATTACCTGCTGGCCGGTGAGCTGCAATTGCAGTCCGCCGATGGCCAGCAGCAGCTTTTGCGCGCCGGTACTGAGGCCAGCTGTCACCCCCTGTCGCCCAGCCTGCCGCGTTTGCACGAGGCGCGCGCCCTCAGCGATGCCAGTGTGCTGGCGCTCGATAGCGCAACGCTCAACCGTCTGCTGACCTGGCGGCTGGCCTATCAGGACCTGTTGCTCGAGCTCGGCCAGAATCACGAAGAGGTGGAGTGGCTGGAGCAGTTGCTGGCAAATCCGCTGTTCGCCAAGGTGCCGCCTTCCAATGTGCGTGCCATGCTTGAACGGTTGCAGCGGATCGAGTTGCCCGCGGGCAGTCGGGTACTCAGTGAAGGCGAGCCGGGCGATTGCTGCTACTTCCTCAACAGCGGCCGGGCCGAGGTGATGCGCGGGGCTGGCAGCGATCAGCAGGTGCTGGCCGAGCTGGAAGTAGGGGCCTGTTTCGGTGAGGAGGCGCTGCTCGCCGACAGCCCGCGCAATGCCACGGTGACCATGCTCGAAGCCGGTGTGGTGCTGCGCCTGGATCGGCAGGATTTCTTTTCCCTGCTCAAGGCTCCGGTGGTCGATGAGGTTTCCCTGGGTGAGGCCTCGCGCCTGCTCAGCGCGGGGGCGCAGTGGCTGGATGTGCGCCTGCAGAGCGAATACGAGCGTGCCCATGCCCTGCAGTCGCTGAATATGCCCTTGCAGTTGCTACGCCTGAAGGCGCGGCTGCTGGATAAGCAGCGCATCTACCTGTGCTACTGCGACAGCGGCAAGCGCAGCGCCAGTGCGGTCTTCCTGCTCTCGCAGCTGGGATTTAGTGCCTACGCCCTGCGTGATGGGGTCGATGCCCTGCCGGCGGTGCAGCGCGATGCCTTGCTCTGTGAAAGTGGCTCGGGCTATCTGGCCCGTTCGGGTGGGCGCACCGAGCGCAGCCGCTAAGCGCTCAGATCGCCTGGTCGGGCCAGTGGTCATTGAGCAGAAACGCCCGTTCGGCTTCCAGCCAATCCCCCGTGGGGCTTTCGACTAGACGCACCAGCAGCTGTGCATTGGCCTGTGCCGGCAATGCCGCCAGCCACTGTTCGAGCTGTGCGGGCGTGTACGGCACCGTGTTTGCCAGACGCGCCGGTGCCAGCCAGGCCTGGCGCGGCAGAGGCTGCCAATAGCCGGCAGCGGGGTGGCTGACGAATTCCGCCCAGTCACGCCTGTGCAGCCAGCGCCCGCGCAGGTGCTGCGGATTGGCTCCTTGTGGGGCCTCGCAGCCGTCCCGCCAGGGGTAAAACAGGTAGCCCGCCAGCCAGAGGGCGGCCTGAGCCTGTTGAATATCCAGTTCGGCGAGTACCGACAGGGCCTGGCTGCCGGCCGAGAGGGGCAGCTGATGCTGGCACAGGTGAGCGAGCTTGAGGTCCAGGCGGTCATGACTGCCGGGGCCTAACCAGTGGGCCTGGTCCTCGCCGCCGGCCTGTTGCGGGCCCAGGTAGAGCTTGAACGCCAGTTCCAGGTGATGCACCCCCTGTTCATCGCGCAGCAGCAGATCCAGCTCACCCAGGGTATGGCCCTGTTGCCTAATGGGCAGGTTGGCCGCGAGCACATCGACATCGGGGGCGGCGTTCAGGGCGAACTGCCAGAGCCGTTCGTAGTACAGGCCGAGACGGCGTACCGAGCTTTGCGCCAGCCATTGCTGCAGCGCGCCGCTGTCGGCATCCAGGCCGCGTAGCCAGTCGGCCAGCAGGTCCGGCTTACGGCTCCAGCGGCTGGCACTGAGCGGATGGCGCTGGGGCAGGGGTGTGCTGTCGAGCAGCGGTGGCGAGAGCAGCGTCCACGCCAGGTCGCGCACCGGGGGTTGGCACAGTTGCGTGGGCAGGTCGGTCAGCGTGTCGAAGGGCGTCATGCTCCGAGCATAGCCCCGAATACCCGGTCGGCTAAAGTCGGTCGGCCCCGTCAGTGCCGACGAAACCGTCAAGTTTGCCGCTGTCGCCGGCTTTCGCCCATAATCGAAACCCTCTAGATCCAGAGTCTTGCGGGAGCACCATGGAACAGTTTCGTAATATCGGCATTATCGGTCGGCTGGGCAGTACCCAGGTGCTCGACACTATTCGCCGACTGAAAAGGTTTCTGCTCGACCGCCATCTGCATGTGATCCTCGAGGACACCATCGCCGAGGTGCTGCCGGGCCATGGCCTGCAGACCTCGTCACGCAAGATCCTCGGTGAGGTGTGCGACCTGGTGATAGTGGTCGGCGGCGATGGCAGCATGCTCGGCGCGGCCCGCGCCCTGGCCCGGCACAAGGTCCCGGTATTGGGGATCAACCGCGGTAGCCTGGGCTTTCTGACCGATATTCGTCCCGACGAGCTGGAACTCAAGGTCGCCCAGGTGCTGGAAGGCAATTACCTGACCGAGAACCGCTTTCTGCTCGAGGCCGAAGTGCGCCGGCATGGCGAGGCCATCGGCCAGGGCGATGCCTTGAATGATGTGGTGCTGCACCCCGGCAAGTCGAACCGGATGATCGAGTTCGAGCTGTATATCGACGGCCAGTTCGTCTGCAGCCAGAAGGCCGACGGCCTGATCGTCGCCACCCCGACCGGCTCCACCGCCTATGCGCTGTCCGCCGGCGGGCCGATCATGCATCCCAAGCTGGATGCCATCGTCATCGTGCCGATGTACCCGCATACGCTGTCCAGCCGGCCCATCGTGGTGGACGGCAACAGCGAGTTGAAGATCGTCGTATCCAAGGATTTGCAGCTCTATCCGCAGGTGTCCTGCGACAGCCAGAACCACTTCACCTGTGCCCCCGGCGACACCGTCACCGTGGCCAAGAAGTCGCAGAAGCTGCGCCTGATTCACCCGCTGGACCACAACTACTACGAGGTCTGTCGGACCAAGCTGGGCTGGGGCAGTCGGCTCGGTGGCGGGGGCGACTGAATGGACCTCGATCCTGCCCGTGGCTACGACCTGATCGGCGATATCCATGGCTGTGCCAAGACCCTGGCGCGCCTGCTGGAGACCCTGGGTTATCGCCTGCAGGCGGGCGTCTGGCGTCATCCGCAGCGCATGGCGATCTTCCTCGGTGACCTGGTCGATCGCGGCCCGCGTATCCGTGAGGCCTTGCACCTGGTGCGCGATATGGTCGTCGCCGGCCAGGCGTTGTGCATCATGGGCAATCACGAGTTCAACGCCCTGGGCTGGAGCACCCCGGCGGCCCCCGGCAGTGGCCGGCAGTTCGTTCGCGAGCATACGCCGCGGCACGCCCGGCTGATCAGGGAAACCCTGGAGCAGTTCGAGGCCTATCCGGCGGAATGGCGCGAGTTTCTCGACTGGTTCTATGAATTGCCGCTGTTTATCGACGCCGGACGTTTCCGCGTGGTGCATGCCTGCTGGGATGCCGGGCTGATCGAGCCGCTGCGCGGGCTGTTCGCCGATGCCTGTATCGACGAGCACTTCCTTCAGGCCTCGGCGGTGCCCGGCAGCTTTGCCAATACCGTGCTCGACCGCCTGCTGCGCGGCACCGATATGCGCCTGCCCCATGGCATGACTCTGACCAGCGACGACGGCTTTACCCGCGCACACTTTCGCACCAAGTTCTGGGAAGAAGACCCGCAGACCTATGGCGATATCGTTTTCCAGCCCGATGCCCTGCCGGAGCTGGCGGCGCAGATGCCCTTGACCGAAATGCAGAAAACCGAGCTGTTGAAATACGCGGCCGATGAGCCGCCGCTGTTCGTCGGCCATTACTGGCGCAGTGGCAAACCCGCACCGATTCGGCCCAACCTGGCCTGCCTGGATTACAGCGCGGTGCTCAATGGCAAGCTGGTGGCCTACCGCCTGGATCAGGAACAGCGCCTGGATCCGCACAAGTTCGTCTGGGTCGAGGTGCAGCCATGAGTGCGGTAGCCGCCATGCGCCTGCCGGCACAGGTCGATCTGAGCGCCTTTATCGCCTTGTTGCAGCGTCTGCAGGTGCCACACCGGGTCGCCGAAGAAGCCGGCGAACAGGTGCTCTGGGTGCCCGGCGAACAACTGGCCGAGCAGGTGCGCGAGCTGTATGCGCGTTATCCCCAGGGCGACGACGCCCTGCTGGTGCCGCCATCTGCGGCCTTGGCCGCAGACCCGGCTTCGGGCTTTATCGGCCAGCTGAAAAACAGCCTGCTGACCTCCAGCCTGTTGCTGCTGACCTTCGTGGTCGCCGGACTGACCCTGCTGGGCGATAACTACGAAGCGATCGGCTGGCTGAGCTTTGTCGATTTCCGTATCCAGGGTGAGTACATCTACTTCAGCAATCTGAGCGAGACCCTGGCCAGCGGTCAGTGGTGGCGGCTGCTGACGCCGATGCTGATCCATTTCGGCATTCTCCACCTGGCGATGAACACGCTCTGGTATTGGGAGCTGGGTCGCCGTGTCGAGGCGCGCCAGGGGCCGTGGATTCTACTTGGACTGACCCTGGTATTCAGCCTGGCGGCCAATTTCGCCCAGTACCTGTGGGCCGGGCCTTCGCTGTTTGGCGGCCTGTCCGGGGTGCTCTATGGCCTGCTCGGGCATTGCTGGCTGTTCCAGCGCCTGGCCCCCAGCGCGGCCTATCGTCTGCCGCCGGGTGTGCTGGTGATGATGCTGGCCTGGTTGCTGATCTGCATGACCGGCATCTTCGAACTGCTGCAATTCGGTGCCATCGCCAATGCCGCCCATGTCGGCGGCCTGCTCGCCGGCTGCCTGACCGGGCTGGTGGGCGGTGCGCTGGCGCGCCGGTCTGGTTAAACTGCCACTTTGTATTTGGAGGCGTCCATGTCGTCCTTTCTTGAAGCAATCGAAAACATCACCCCGGAGATCTACCAGAGCCTCAAGCTGGCCGTGGAAATCGGCAAATGGCCCGATGGCCGCAAGCTGAGCCAGGAGCAGAAGGAGCTGACCCTGCAGGCCTTGATCGCCTGGGAAATCCAGAATCTGCCGGAAGAACAGCGCATCGGTTACATGGGCCCGCAGGAATGCGGCTCCAAGTCCGAGCCAATACCCAATCTGCTGTTCAAGTCCACGGATACCCTGCATTGATGAGTGAGCTGGCCCGTGGTGCCCTGAGCAAAATGGTGGCGCAGCTGGATGCGCCGGTGCAGTACAGCTTTCGCCTAGGCGATGAATTGCTGCCGGTCAATCCGCTGATCGGCAAGAGTCTGCGTCTGGAGTTTCTTGGGGCGATCCATTGCACCCACTGCGGGCGCAAGACCAAGAGCAGTTATAGCCAGGGTTATTGCTACCCCTGCATGCAGAAGCTGGCGCAGTGCGATATCTGCATCATGAGCCCGGAGCGTTGCCACTATGAGGCCGGCACCTGCCGCGAGCCGAGCTGGGGCGAGCAGTTCTGCATGACCGATCATGTGGTCTACCTGGCCAACTCCAGCGGGGTCAAGGTTGGTATCACCCGCGCCACCCAGATTCCCACGCGCTGGATCGACCAGGGCGCGAGCCAGGCCCTGCCGATTTTGCGCGTCGCCACCCGCCAGCAGTCCGGCTTTGTCGAAGACCTGCTGCGTAGCCAGGTGGCGGACAAGACCAACTGGCGCGCGCTGCTCAAGGGCGATGCCGCGCCGGTGGACCTGCTGGCCGTGCGCGAGCAGCTGTTTGCCAGTTGCGGCAGCGGGCTCACCGAGTTGCAGCAGCGCTTCGGCATCCAGGCGATTCAGCCGCTCAGTGATCAAGCGGTGGTGCAGATTGCCTACCCGATTGAGGCCTATCCGGCCAAGATCAACAGCTTCAACCTGGACAAGAATCCGCTGGCCGAAGGCACCCTGCTGGGCATCAAGGGCCAGTACCTGATGTTCGACACCGGCGTGATCAATATCCGCAAATACACTGCTTACCAGCTGGCCGTTCACGAACTGGCCGCCTGAGTTTTCTATTCGCGAACCCGGCGCTCGCGCGCCGCAGACAAAGGGCCACAAGCCATGCGCACCGAACAGCCGAAGATGATCTACCTCAAGGACTACCAGGTACCGGATTATCTGATCGATGAAACGCACCTGACCTTCGAGTTGTTCGATGACCATACCCTGGTGCACGCGCAACTGGTGATGCGCCGCAATCCGGCTGCCGGCAGCGGTCTTCCGCCGTTGGTGCTGGACGGTCAGCAGCTGGAGCTGCTCAGCGTGGCACTTGACGACCGCGAGCTGAGTGTCGGCGATTACCAGCTGAGCGACAGCCACCTGAGCCTGCAGCCAACCGCAGCGAGCTTTGTGATCGACAGCAGCGTGCGCATCCACCCGGAAAGCAACACAGCCCTGGAAGGCCTGTACAAGTCCGGCAGCATGTTCTGCACCCAGTGCGAAGCCGAGGGTTTTCGCAAGATCACCTACTACCTCGATCGCCCGGACGTGATGAGCAAGTTCACCACCACCCTGAGCGCCGAGCAGCACAGCTACCCGGTGCTGCTGTCCAACGGCAACCCGATTGCCAG
>C687J35021_10002314_pt1 | contig 13614 bp, 10 predicted proteins | sample RifCSPhighO2_12_FD_35021 | JGI IMG/M metagenome (IMG submission 35021)
CCGGCAACAGCGCCAGGGTCAAGATGGCGAGGACACGACGGCTCATTGCTTGGCCTCCTGGGTCAGGGTTTGCACGGGGAGATCGAGCAGGGCCGGAGCCTGTTCCTGACGAGCAATGGCAATGGCCTGATGCAGTGGCCGCCGGGCACTGCCATCGAGCGTCTGCCAACTGCGGCTTTGCGGGTTCCACCAGCCACTCTCGTGGCCGTCGAGGGTCTGGTAGTACAGCATCACCCGGCCGAGACGGAGAAACTCGACGCTACGCGACGCGCCGCCGTCGACNGGCAGNTCGCCACGCCAGGCCTCCAGGGTGCGGCCGTAATCGCTCTCGACCTGATAGGCCTCGAGAATGCGCCGGTACTTTTCCGCCAGGCTGACATCGGCACGCGGCAACAGATCCTGCAACTGCGCCAGGCGATCGCTGCGCTCATCCGGCAGGAACGGCAGGTCGGCGGCAATGAATTCACCGAGCACCTCGACCATCCGACGCATCTGTGGCGTCACCGCTTCCTGGGTGCGCTCGATGCCGTCCAGCTGCTCCTGGTAACCCGCCAGCTCCTGGCGCTGGGCGACGACCAGCTCTTGCAGCTGCTGGTTATAGCCTTTCAGCGCCTCGGCCTGCTGCAAGGCATTGCGGTACTCACCGAGCATCTCGCGACTGGCATCGTCGAGCTGCTCGATACGCGCCTGGGACGCCTTGGCGTCTGCGGCCAGGCGCTGACTCTCATCCAGCGCGGCGTCCAGTGGCGCGGCCAGCGCCGACGTGCTGCTCAGCACTAGAGCGGCGGCCAGTGAACGCAGGGAGTACAAATTCATGCGACGGGAGTCCTCGAGCGACGGGCTTATATTAAAAAGAAACATTATAACCTTTCCAAATCTCAGGCTGCTGCAAGGCTGAGTGGTATTCGATAAACATCCGGCAGGCACCTTGGTCCAGAGGACATGAGCGGCACCTTGACGGGAGCCAGCGCAGTAAAGATAACCATTATCAACTGCATTAGCATCATCCAGCAACCGCCCCGGCACGACTTGCGTGTAATCGCTGCGCTGCAGCCTCACGGGACATCTCCCACGGGAGCGGCAAGCCCCGGATGCCGTTGCGGCCGCCGCACTCGACGAGGCCGGCGCAAACGCCGCCAACCGAGCACGGCACCGGTGAGGCTGATCAGCAGCCCGCCAGCACTGAACAGCAGCATCAGCACGTCCCACAACGGACGATTCTCCAGCAGCGGCAGCCAGTCCCAGCTGTGCAGCAGGGCGAACAGCCAGCGCGAGGTGCGCTTGCCACTGTCCATCTGGCCAAGCATGGCGCCCGTGTGCAGATCGAGATGCACCCAGGTTTCGCCAGGGTCGTCGAACCTCACGCGCAACACCGGCAGGCGTTGCTCCAGATGGCCGAGCATGCTCTGCTCGCCCCGCCGGTAGTAATAGAAGTCATAGGCGCCCAGCCGTTCGCTGCGCATTTGCCCCTGTCCATGCATGGCCCGGGCCGCGCGTTCCAGGGTCGCCTGGGGGAGCTGGCTGCTGACCTGACCATCCGCCATCGCCAGAATGCGCGTTTGGCCAGTGCCATCGTAGGCCACCAGATAGCCCTGCCCGGCGATCAACCGCCATTCCAGTTCGCGCGCCTGCAAACCCGCTTGCTCGAAGCGCCGCAGCGCCTCGGGTAGCGCCAGCGCAAATGCCCTGGAGCGAAGTTCGCCACCCTGGTATGCCGCCGTGGACAGCGGCGCTGCAGCGTCGAACAGCCGCCATGGATTCATCGACATCAAGCCGCTGAAAATCCAGCTAATGACCAATGCGCCGCACAATAGCCCGCCCACATGGTGCCAGCGGGCAAAGCCGCTATAGGGGCTGCGCGAACCGCTGCGGTAAGGCCGCTGCAAACGCCAGCGCAATAGACCGATCACGCTGCCGAGCACGGCCATCAGGGTGGCGGCCAGCGCCAGGTAGATGACGATGTCCGCCCACCAGCCACTCAACGCGCCGCCACGTAATGGATACAGCCAGTGAAGCCAGGCACCCAGCCAGTTCCAGCTGCGCTCCTGCCCGGTAGCATCACGCACCACCGCCCCGGTACGACTGGAAATGTAGAGCGATCGCTGCGCCTCGTCGGCGAGCGACACGCGATGCAGGGGGCGCTCACTGTCCAGCGCCCGCGAATGGGTCCAGACATCTTCCTGCACAAGCCCCTGGTAACGCGCGGATGCGTCTGCGGCGAATTGCCGGGCGGCAGCCATGGCCTGGGCTTCATCGACCAGACTCAGGCGCTGCCCGCTACGGGCATCGACTGCCACGCTGGGCTGCCCGGCATAACCGAGCAGGTAGCGCGGCACGCCGCCGACCATGCTCAGGCGAATGCTGCTGGGCGCATCGCTCTGCCCGCCAGCCGCAAGAACCTCATCCAGGCTGCGGCAGCAGCCCTGCAGATCCAGCGCAGGCAAATGCGCCAGGTGCTCGCGCGGCGTCAGCTTGGGGTAGCCGACATACATCATCACCACGCCCGAGATGAACCACATGGCCATGAACAGGCACAGCACGATGCCCAGCCAGCGATGCCACAAGTACAGATAACGCTTCATAAGCCAGTCCCTCGAACTCCGGGACGACGGCAATCGCCCCGGCTCACTGCAGTCAGAAACGGGTGTCCAGGGCGACCTCAAAGGTACGGGGTGCCCCTTGGTAGAACATCGTTCCATACGCTTGTTTGGCGTACAGCTCGTCCGTCAGGTTGCGCACGCGCGCCGTTACCGAACTGTGCTCATCCACGTTGAAGCGGGCAAAAACGCCATACAGGCTGTAGGCCGGCGCTTCCAGGGTATTGGCGTTATTGGCGAACACCGCAGCGACGTAACGGGCATCGACCCCGGTCTGCCAGGCTGGCGAGATGTCGTAGGTCAGCCACAGATTGCCAACCTGGTCGGGCACGTTGGTCGGTGTATTGCCTTTACGGGATACGGCCTGACCGCCGACGTTCTCGTTGAACTCGTCGTATTGCGCATCGACATAGGCGAAGTTGCCCTCGGCCAGCAGTTTCGGCGTAACCCGCAAACTGGCCGCCAGCTCCAGCCCCTGCGAGGTCTGCTGCCCCGCCTGGATATCGACGGTTGGGTTGTTGGAGTCCTTGACCACAAAGTCTTTCCGCACGATCTGGTAGGCGGCGATCGTCGCCGAACCGCGGCCCTCGAGAAAATCGAACTTGCCACCAACCTCCACCAGCTCGCCGGTACTCAGGTCGAAGTTCTGTACCTGAGAGAAGGTCGCCGAGGCCAGCGAACCGGCGGGAGGATCGGCCGCAGTGCTGTACTGCACATACACATTCAGCGCCGGGGTCACCTCGTAGACCAGGCCGACCCGACCTGTCACTGGCTCCCAGGTACGCTCGAAAAAGGCCGGGCTGGTTGGCGTGACCGCCGCGTAGTTGGTCACCTCCATGTGCAAGTGGTCATAACGCAGGCCGGTCAACAGCGCCAAGCGCTCGGTCAGCGCCAGGCGATTCTCCAGGAAGCCGGCCAGGGTGGTGACCTCATGCTTGCGCACCTTCTGCAACCCGCCACTCACGCCGGGAATAGCGTAAAAACTCCCGGGGTCGAAATGATCCGGGTCGATCACATCGTAGGGAGCCCCGGAAGCCGGGAATTGCCCGTTGGGGTGCAGCGTCTGCCGGTTGATCGAGTAGTCCGCACCGGCTGACCACTGGCTGGCCAAGCCGAACAAGGCAGTGTCGTGACGCAACTCGAAGCGGTTGCCGTTGACCTGCTGAGCATGCCGCTGCAAGTAGGCCGCGTAACGCTGCACCTGGGTATTGGCGGCGTTATAACGGTAGTTCTCGAGGTTGCGGTAATCGCGCTGGGCGTTGTAGTGATAGAAGGTATTGCGCAGGCTGGTGCTGTCGCTGACCCGATAATCGGTGATCGAGCGAACCCAGCGCACGCGCTGCTCATAACGGCCATCCGCGACGTTGTAATTCTCGAAGCGCCGGCGCCTGTCGATCTTCATGGTCTCGCCGACCGGATTCAGTAATGGCGAGCCCCAGTAGGGACTGTCTTCCTGGTCTTCCTGGTATTCGAGCGCCAGGGTATGGGTCAGCTCAGGCGTCAGATCACTGAGGATGGAGAAGGCCGTACTCAACGACTCGCGCCCATTGCGATCCATATAGCCGTTGCTGCGGGTGCGACTGACATCGAGCCGGGCAAAATGACGGGGATCCGGCCCCGCACCCAGGGCATGGTTGACGCCGATTGCGAGCTCGGAGGAGTCGTAACTGCCATAGCGCAGACGCCCCTCCACGGCCTGCTCCTCACGGCTGGCCTGCTTGGTGACGTAGTTGATCGAGCCCCCCACGGCGCCCGCACCATACAGAAAGGTCGAGGGCCCGCCAATCGCCTCGACACGCTCATAGATCCAGGCATCCACTGGCCGCGCGGCGCTGCTGTAGCTCATGCCGATGCCGTTGTAGAGCTGGGTGACCTGGGCGCTGGTGAAACCTCGGTAGGAGACGAAACCACCGAAACCCGGGTTGGCCGACGCATTGATGCCGGGCATGCTGTTGATCACATCCTGGGTATCTTTCGCGCCACGCGCAGCGATGGTCGCGCGGTCGGCGATGCTGACCGAAGCCGGCGTCTGCCGTGATGTCAGGCCCAATCGTGATCCCGTCTCCAGCGGCTCATCGAGGCTCAGACCAGGCTGCGTCTGCTTGGCTGCGGTAACGGTGCTGCTCGGCAAACTGAGGGCTGTATCTTCGGCCCATGCCAGCTGGCAGGTGCCGGCCAACAGCACCAGGGTGGCGTTTCTTAGCGTCATGAATAACTTCCACGCAAAAGGATATGGCCTCGCCCGGCGGTTGCAGCACGCACACAACGGCACATGCGCTCATGTCAGGTCGAGTGATTCACTTCATGGGTGGAGTCAAGGAGAGGCGCGGGGGTTGATTGAAGGCCAGCTATAACGTGGTGGTGGCGCTGCCCACGCCACGGCGTCGATGGGCGTGGAAGGCAAGCCCGCCAGCGGCTCAAGCGATACGCCAGAGCTATTGAGGGCCAGGGCCAAACCGAAAGAAGAGCACAACGGACAGGTGTACGAGGAGGATGCCGACGACGGGTCTGACCCTGACGAATCGTTGATTGCCGAGTCGAGGTGGCCGCTGGTCGAGCAGAACAGGCCATCAAGCCCACTCAGGGCCAGGCCACTCATTTGCCCATGATGAATACCGCAGGCGAACAGATTGAACAGGACGCAGCCATACAGCATCCAGGCAATCAGCGAACGGTCACGACGGGTAGCGTTCATGGCGCCACTCTAGCACTGCGCCTTTGCCCGACAACTGCCAGCCTGTGCGGCCGAATGCCACACGCGACGCATGCCGCGCCCCGCAAGCAACAACGACAAGGCCTGCGTGCCATCCACGAGAACCAATGCGGCACAATGGCCTGTCGCTAGCAGACCAATTCATTGAGCTGGGTCAAAACTCGATTTGCTTAGGCCCCTAACATTGCCATCAGCCCAACCAACTGATGACTCGACCGGAGCTCACTATGCGCAAGTCCCTGCTCGCTCTCTCCATCCTGGCCACCGCATTGGCCACCCCCCTCGCCCAGGCCTACGAGGCAGGTGACGTCATCCTGCGCGCCGGTGCCGCTACCGTCGATCCGCATGAAAGCAGCAGCGATATCTGGGTTGGTGCGCTGAACACCGACGTAGCCGGCACCAAAGCCACGCTGGACAGCGATACCCAACTGGGCCTGACCGGCACCTACATGATTACCAACCACATCGGCATCGACCTGCTCGCTGCCACCCCGTTTAGCCATGACGTCGGCGTGAAAGGCATGCCGGGCCCTTTTGCCGGGCTGAACGGCAACCTGGGTGAACTCAAGCACCTGCCGCCAACCCTGAGCGTCGTCTACTATCCGCTCGACAGCGCCTCGGCCTTCCAGCCCTATGCGGGGGTGGGCATCAACTACACCTGGTTCTTCGATACAGAGCTGAGCAGCGAAGCCGAAGGCAAGGGCTTCAGCGGTCTGGACATGAAGGATTCCTGGGGTCTCGCTGCCCAGCTGGGCNTGGACTACATGCTGACCGACAACCTNCTGGTCAACGCTCACGTGCGTTACATCGACATCGACACTACCGGCACCACCTCCTTCGCTGGCGAGAAGGTCAAGGTCGATGTNGATGTAGACCCATTCGTCTACATGGTCGCCCTCGGCTACAAGTTCTAAGGCAAACCGCCACCCATAAAAAAGCCGGCCCTCAGAGCCGGCTTTTTTGTCGGTGCAGATCAGCCCTGCCCCAATAACCTGCGCAACCCCTCACGCATGGAGGTCGCAGGCGGCAAGCGGTAACTGGCCTGCAAGCGCCGATTATCTGCCCGCGAATGACGAATATCGCCGGGCCGCGCCGCCTGATAGTCAACCGCCGGCAAGCCGCCACACAAACTGCCGATCTCGGCCAGCAACTGGTTCAGGCTGACGGCCTGATTCCAGCCGACATTCACCGCCCCCACGACCACCTGCGGCATGTCCAGCGCCTGGGTCAGCAGCACCAGCAGGTCGCCGATGTAGAAGAAATCGCGGGTCTGCTCGCCATCGCCGAACACGCGGATCGGCAAGCCCTGCTGCGCCCGCTGGGTGAAGATGCTGATCACCCCGGAATAGGGCGAGGAAGGGTCCTGGCGCGGACCAAAAATATTGAAGAAGCGAAAAATCGCCGGTTCCAGGCCGTGCTGACGACGATAGAAGTCCAGGTAATGCTCACTGGCCAGCTTGTCCGCGGCGTAGGGCGTCAGTGGCGCCTTGGGCGTATCTTCGCCAATCGCCTGACCTTCGCCATTGTTGCCGTAGACCGCCGCACTCGAAGCGTAGACCACCCGCTTGACGCCGTGCAGACGCATGGCCTCGCAGACGTTGAGGGTGCCGACGAAGTTGCTCTGGTGAGTGCTCACCGGGTCGTCCACCGAGGCTTGCACCGAGGCCACCGCGGCCAAATGCACCACGGCCGCACAACCGGCCACGGCCTGACCGACCAGGACCGCATCGGCCACATCGCCCTCGAGCAACTGCAGGCGCGGGTTGTCCAGNGGCAGGTTGGCGCGCTTGCCCATCGACAGATTGTCCAGCACGCGCACCGCATGNCCNTGGCTCAAGAGTGCATCGACCAGGTGCGAACCGATAAAGCCGGCCCCCCCGGTAATCAGGATAGGTGCATCAGACATGGCGATAGTAACGATCCAGTAGGCTCGGCAATGCCGAGCGCCAGGAGCGCGGCTTGATACCGAAGGTATGCAGNATTTTCTTGCAGGCCAGCACCGCGTGCTGCGGCTCCTCGGCGGCATCCGGGCGCGCGGCATGGGCCTGCGCCGTGATGTCTTCGAGCAGATTACTGCGGAAGTTGCGCGCCTCGCTCAACACCGCCTGGCCCAATGCCAGCGAGGTGGTGGCTTCATGGCCGCCATAGTGGAACGTGCCCCATAACGGCGTCTGGCAATCGAGCTGCTTGAGCACGGCGAGGATGACCCGCGCGGCATCGTCGACCGGGGTCGGATTGCCGCGCCGATCGTCGGCCAGCGCGATGCTTTCATCACGCTCGGCACGCATCAGGAAACGCCCGAGCTGGCCGTCCGGGCTCTCATCCAGCAACCAGCCGAAACGCAACAACACATGCCGCGGGCACACCGCTCGCACGCGCTGCTCAATCCGCCACAAGGCCTGGCCACGCACGCCCAGGGGAACCGGCTCTTCCTTTTCGCTGTAGGCGGTCACCCGCGAACCATCGAACACCCGGTAGCTGGACGGCTGCAGCAGGCGAATCTCGTGATGCTGACACAGTTCGGCAAGCCGCTCGACCGCCTGTTCCTGGGCAGCCAGACGCGCCTCGCTCACCTCTTCGGCCTGGAACCAGTCGAAGTAGTAAGCAAGATTGATCAATGCATCGGGGCGGGTGTCGTCCAGCAGCTGGGTCAGGCTGGCGGCATCCCAACCGGTTTCCGGCGGGCGCGGCGCGAGGAAGCCGATGTCCTCCTCGGCGCCGAGACGGATCAGCGCTTGCCCCAAGGCATTACCACCACCCAACAGCATTAGACGCATACGCATGGTGTCTCGCAACGGCCGATGCCGTCAGGTGACTTCAATGGGCAACCCGGCGTAACGATAGCCACGCCCCCTTGCCCATCACTCCTGACCCACGACCACCGCCTCTCTCCCGGTTTGGCATTATCGAAATTGGACGCTGACATAGCGCCAAAGTGTCGCATTTTGCGGGTTTACGCGCACGCCGTCATTAGGCGCGCACGCTGCACCGCGCGACAGCAGGGGCAAAAACACCTACGACCTGGTGAAAGGCCCTCGCACGACGGATCCCGGGAGACAGGTTCATGCATCCTCCATTAGCTGGCTGCTGGCTGCCCGCGAACGCGCTGCCCGCGGCAAACTCACACACTCTCAGGCGGTCAGTACCCGACAGGCTTCGGCCGGGATGGTCACCGACACCGGGTTGCCTATGGCCAGGCCGATACCCTGGCAAGGCGTGCTCAGCGCAGTCAGCGAGACACCGGAACAATCGATGGTGGTTTCGATGGTCGCGCCACTGTCGCGCACGAAAGTCACGGTGCCCTGCAGACGATTGCCAGCGGTGGCCTGCGGCAGCGACAAGGTCAAGTCTTCCGGGCGCACCAGCATCTTGATACTGGTGCCAGCTTGAATGCTCTCGCAGATCGGCACCTGGATCGCCGCGCCGCCTGGCAGGCTCACCCGTCCGTTGCCCAGGGCGATCGCCGGGAAGATATTGCCGCTGCCGATGAAGTCGGCAACGAAGGCATTGGCCGGGTTGCGGTAGATCTCGATCGGCGTGCCGACCTGCTGCACCCGGTGCTCACCGAGTACCACCACGATATCGGCCATGGTCATGGCCTCGCGCTGGTCATGGGTAACCAGGATGGTGGTGATATTCAGGCGCTGCTGCAATTGACGGATCTCCACCTGCATGGATTCGCGCAACTTGGCATCGAGGGCCGACAAGGGTTCGTCCAACAGCAGCAGCTTGGGCCGCGCGGCAATCGCCCGGGCAATCGCCACGCGCTGGCGTTGACCGCCAGACAGCTTGGCCACCGGCCGGTCGACCATCTCCTGCAGCTGGATCAGCTGCAGCAGTTCAGTCACCCGCGCCTGCTGATCGGCCTTGCTCACCCCTCGCAGGCGCAGCGGATAGGCGATGTTTTCACCGACCGTCATGTGCGGGAACAGCGCCAGCGATTGGAACACCATGCCAAAGTTGCGCTGATGCGCCGGGGTGTGGCCGATGTCTTCGCCGTCCAGGCGGATTTCGCCGTCGCTGAGGGTTTCCAGCCCGGCGATCATGCGCAGCAAGGTGGTCTTGCCGCAGCCCGAGGGACCGAGGAAGCACACCAGCTTGCCCTCCGGCAGGTGCAGATTGACGTCTGTCACGGCGCAGGCCGAGCCGTAGTGTTTTTCAACGTTTTCTAGAACTAATCCGCTCATGCGGCACCTCGAATAAGCTGTTGCCCGCAAGCCGCCAGGGCCTGCCCGGCTGAATTAAAAGGACACACCACCTTCGCCGACCAGCTTCTCCAGCGCCCAGATCAGGGCGAAGTCGATCAGCACGATCAACACGGCGAACGAGAAAACGGTCGGATCGAGGGAGGACACGGTGCGGCTGTACATCCAGATCGGCACGGTCATCACGTCGATGTTGTAGAGGAAGTAGGTCACGGTGAATTCATTGAACGAGATGATGAAGGCCAGCAGCATCCCGGCCAGAATGCCCGAGCGCATCAGCGGCACCACCACGTCGACGATGGCGCGCAGCGGCGAGGCGCCGAGCATTTGCGCAGCCTCCTCGACCTCGCTGCCGATCGACAGCATCGCCGCCGTGCAATTCTTCACCACGAACGGCAAGGCGAGGATCACATGGGCGATCACCAGCCGCGAGGTGTTGAGCTGAAACGGCAGGCTGTCGAATATCAGCAACAGCGCCAGGCCCAGCACCACCATGGGAAACACCAGCGGCAGCGACATCAGCTGCAGCGCCGCCGCTTTGCCGCGGAACTCGCAGCGCACCAACGCATAGGCGGCCGGCACCGCCACCAGGGTGGCGAACAGCATGCTCAGGGTGGCCACCAGCAGACTGGTGGTGAGCGCCTGACCGAGGCTGAGCACGTCACTGGCGTCCGGAGAAACGAAGGTGTTCCAGGCCGCCTTGTACCACTGCAGGCTGTAGCTGGCCGGCGGGAAGTCGAGGTTCGAGGCACCGCTGAACGACATCACGATCATGGTCAGGATCGGCAGCACCGCCAGCAGCAGGATGCCCCCGGACAGGAGCATGGCGAAACGCCCGGTTTCACCCGGCAAAAGGGCGGCACCGCGAAACAGGCTCTTGAGTGGACTGCTCATTGCGAAGCCTCCAGGATGCGCCGGCGACGGCCGGTGACGAACTCGGAGAAGGTCATGATCGCCAGTGTGGTCACGATCAGCACCACTCCGGCGGCGGAGGCGGCCGGCCAGTTCATCAGCGGGGCGATCTGGTCATGCACCATCACCGCCAGCATCGGCACCCGCCGGCCACCAAGGAGCAAGGGCACCACGAAGCTGCTGGCGTTGTAGGCGAACACCAGGGTGGCACCGGTGATGATGCCCGGCAGGCTCATCGGCAAGACCACCTGGCGAAACACCTGCAGGCGGCTGGCCCCGAGGGTCGCCGCCGCCTCTTCATAGCTGCGCGACACGCCACGCATGGCGCTGGCGATCGGCAGCACCGCCAACGGGAAGGCGGTCTGCACCAGGCCCATCAGCACGCCCGTCTGGTTGTACAGCAGCATCACCGGACGATCGATCAGGCCCAGGCCGATCAGCGCCTGATTGAGCATCCCGCCCGGACCGAGGATCACCAGCCAGCCGTAGCTTTGCAGCAGCAGGTTGACCAGCAACGGCAACAGCACCGCGGCGAGGAACACCCGGCGCAACAGCGGAGACTGCAGGCGCGACATGCAGTAGCCGACCGGAATCGCCAGCAGCACCGCGATCAGCGCACTGACCAGGGCCAGACGCAGGGTCAGCAGCAGCGACTTGAGGTAATAGGGTTCGAGCAACTGGGCGTAACTGGCTAGGCTGAAACCGCTCCACTCCGCGCCCTTGGTGCCGACACTCATGCGCAGCACCAGCAGGCTGGCGGCAATCAGTACGCCGAGAAACAGCATCGCCGGCGAGAGAAACAGCCATGCGCGTGCCGTCGGAGAAAACGTCTTGGCCGGGCGCAGGGGCGCCACGCCGACCTGACGGGTCAGGGTTGAATGTGCCATTTCGCTAATCTCATCAGTACAGAAGGTTGCCGCACACCGCGCAGGCGCCCACAGGCCCGCTGCGCGGTGCTGTTCACGGCAGGTGCCGTGCTACATCAGGAAGAGAAGATTTCCGTGTAGCGACGAATCCACTGGTCGTGCACGCTGGCCAGGAAGGCGTTGTCGTGCATGATCGCCTTCTCCGATATCTGCTCGGGCGTGAGGATGTACGGGCTCTTGCGCGCCTCGGCCGAGATGATCGCCTTGGCGTTGACCGGACCGTTGAAGATGTCCTCGGCCATCTTGCCCTGCACCAGCGGGTCGAGCGAATGGTCGATGAAGGCGTAGGCCAGGTCGGTGTCGCCCGGACGGTGCTTGGGCATGACCGAAAGCATCAGGTCGGTATAGAAGCCTTCCTTCATACCGAAGGTGGCGCCCAGGCCATAGGACGGGTCGCGGATCTGCTTGGGGAAGAAGGCCGGCGCATAGAGGCCGCCCATGTCCAGCGAACCGGTGCGGAACAGTTCGGCGATCTGGTTGGGGTTCTCGCCCAGGGTAATTACCCGATCCTTGAGCTCTTCGAGTTTCTTGAAGCCCGGCTCGACATTGTGCTCATCACCGCCGGCCAGCTTGGCGGCGATGATGATCAGGTCCATCGCCTCAGTCCAGTTCGGTGGCGGCAGGAAAATGTTCGGCGCCATGTCCTTGTCCCACAGGGCGGCGTAGCTGTTCGGCGCTTCTTTCACGGTGCGGGTGCTGTAGATCAGGCTGTTGCACCACAGCAGGTAGCCGATGCCGTGGCCGTCCGCGCCGGTCTGGTATTGCGCCGGCACATCGCGCAGGTTGGGGATGCGGTTGAGGTCGGGTCTTTCCAGCAGCCCGGCACTGGCCAGGCCTTCGGCACCGACGCCGGCCAGGGTGATGATGTCGTATTGCGGGCGATCGCCGCCGGCCTTGAGCTTGGCGACCATCTCCGAGGTACTGCCGGTGCGGTCGGCGATCACCTTGGCGCCGGTCTTGGCTTCGAAGGTCGCGGCGATATTGCGCAGCGCCGCCAACCCGGTGTCGTCCGACCAGGTGAGCAGCCGCAGGGTCTTGCCCTGGAAGCGCATGTCGCTGGCGCTGGCCTTGATGAAGGGAAAGGACAGGGCCGCGGCGGCCACCGATGCGGCGCCCACCGTCTTGATAAATGTTCTTCTGCTGAAATCGTGTTCGCTCATCGCAGTTTCCTCTTTTTTTTATCTGTCTTCGGGAGCTTGCGACCCGGTGCCGGGCTCCCCGCAATAAACCATTCAACCCGACCCGAGGCCCTGCTCGCGCTGGTGCGGCCTGGGCTGACCAAGCCATCCTGCGGCGCGCTCGGCAGGCCAACAATCGATAAATAGTCATCGAAGCCATGCGCTGCATGCATGCCTTGAAAGGAGGCATGCGTGCAGCGCAAATGCCCGCTTAAAGGGCGCGAATCACGTGCTTGATTTCCTGGAACGCCTGCAGCCCCCAAGGCCCCAACTCGCGGCCGATGCTGCTCTGTTTGTAGCCGCCCCAAGCCGCTTGCGGGAAGATCACCTGCGGCGCGTTGACCCACACCAGGCCCGCCTGCAAGGCATTGGCAACCCGTTCGGCGCGGCGCGCGTCGCCACTGACCACGCTGGCCACCAGGCCGAACTCGCTGTCGTTGGCCAGTTCGATAGCCTGCGCTTCACTGCTGAAACGGCGCACGCAGAGCACCGGCCCGAAGATCTCCGCGCGCCACAGGGCGCTGTCCAAAGGCACGTCGGTGAATACCGTGGGCCGCAGGAAATAGCCGCATGGCAGCCCGGCGGGCCGTTCGCCGCCGGTTAGCAGGCGTGCCCCGGCCTCCAGACCCTCGGCGATATGCTGGTAGACCCGCTGGTATTGCGCCAGACTGACCAGCGCGCCCATCTCCACGCCGGGCACCAGCGGGTCGCCGACGCGGATCGCCTCGGCGCGCGCCTGCAGCCGCACCAGAAATTCCTCGGCCAGCTCATCGGCCACCAGCACCCGGCTGGTCGCCGAGCACATCTGCCCGGCATTGAAGAAGCCACCGCCACAAGCCAACTCGACCGCCAGATCCAGGTCGGCGTCGGCGAACACCAGCAGCGAGGACTTGCCGCCCAGCTCCAGGCTGACGCCCTTGACCGTCTCGGCAGCGCGTTGCATGACCTGCACGCCCACCGCATTGCTGCCGGTGAACGACAGCTTGGCCACCCCCGGATGCGCCGCGAGTGGCGCCCCAACCGCCAGACCGCTGCCGCAGACCAGGTTGAACACCCCGGCCGGCAGGCCACTCNCGGCGATGA
>C687J35021_10002317_pt1 | contig 13604 bp, 15 predicted proteins | sample RifCSPhighO2_12_FD_35021 | JGI IMG/M metagenome (IMG submission 35021)
GAACCTGTGGAAGTAAGCACGTTAGATGACCACTCTGCACAGCCATCTGAAGCGTCTGTGTCGTAAAAAGAGTCGGCAATAACCCGAAGCCAAGCACGAAGTGATGGTGTCGTAGTTCCTAAATAATATTTGCTATCTGTTTCTGGCACTAAACTTCTAAAGACATTAAATTGTGTCTGTGCAAAAATAGGTTGTGCAAAGAATAATCCGACTATGAAAAGTGTGAGTATTTTTTTAACCATAAAACATTGTGGTAATTAAAACCCATAAAACTTGTCCTTCATCTGGGGCGGGCATATTGGCTGATAAAGTTAAAGTGCGACCAGAGAAAGTCCAATCTACATCTGCGTTGAAGTTTACTGGAAACTGACTCGAAAAAACTCCTAGAACTTCTATCGTGTCATTAGGCAGAGTGAAGGTTTTTGTAAGCCCGTCTAATTGGTCAGACAAGTTGTGTTTTTTTGTATAAACTACTTTTCTTGACCCCCCTCTTCCTCGTGGGATNTTNCTTATTCTTTCGTCCAGTCCCTTAATTATATCACTTAATCCTTTAATTGCCGATTTATCTAAACGATTTTCTTCTTCTAAAGATTCTAACTTTTCTCTGATTTGCTCTGGGGTGTCAGGACTCCCGTCTTTGCCATTTTCACCATTCACTCCGTCATTTCCTTTTTCGCCTTGTAGACCCTCAATTCCCATTTCACCTCTATCTCCTCGTTCACCTTTATCCCCTTTTTCACCATTCTTGCCGTCATTTCCTTGAATGCCCTGTTCTCCTTTTTCGCCTTGGATTCCTTGCTCGCCTTTAATCGTAATCAATTCAGCTCCCTCTATTTCTACCTTGTGCTTTTCAGGCATCTCCATTTTAGGCATTTCAGGCATCGGTTTTTCCGCCATCATTTTCAGATTTTCGTGTATGCCTTCTAAATGTTCATTAACTTCAGACAGTTCGTCTACGATTGGCAAATTAGCGTGGATAGCCATTTTATCCATATTTTGAGCCATTTTTTCCAGCTTATTCTTTTGTTCTTGTGTAATTTCAGATTTCATAGTATAGTAGTGGTATGATTGTTTTTATCCTATTCATTGTCATCATTGCTATTTTTTCTTTCCACGAATAATTGCAATTACTTCCCCTGTTTTAACATCACGGATGTACTGGTCTCCTGTTTTTGGATTTATTGTGGTTTTTGTTGCCCGAAGTGCTGGATTTTCAACTGAATAAGCGGGAGTTCTCTCTATCGGAACAAAATTTGACTTCTGAATAGCACTTGTTGGTGCTGGCAATTCTGTTCTAGTTCCTTGAGGAAACTGGGTTCTCAAACTACTTTCTACCGTCGGCTTAACTGTAGGAACGACTGGAGATTTCGTTTCTCCTTGTAAGAGTTCGGCTATTTTTGCTTGAATTGCTTTATTTGAGAAGAATCGTTTTGTCAAAAATCCTGCTATTGATGAAACATCTCCACCAGAAAGGACAATCCAGTCTGTTAAGTTCACACCATTTAATGCACTTTGACCAACAATCTGGTTTCCAAGTTTATCTATAATAAATCTTGAGAGTTGGGTTTGTTTATTCATTTCTAGTAAGTTCTCAAATCCCAGAGATTCAGCTTGTTTTAGTTGCCAACCTCTTAAGGCAGAATCAATGTTTGTAGCTTGTTCTACCTTTTCAGCATTTAACAATTTGTTATAGCCAAGTTTTACGTTTCTTTCAAAAAGTCGCTTAACTACATTGATTTCTGCCATCGTCAATCCTCCTGAATTATATTTCGCTATTAAGTCGGTAACCTGTTGTAAATACGGAGCTTTTATATTTTCGCCTGATACGCTTTGTGCTTTTTGTAGCAGTCCCTTAAGTGCATCTACGATTGACCCGTCTGTGTAGACACCTGGGAGTTTTGCTAGAGCATCATCAACTTGTTGAAGTGATGTTATGTATTTTTGTGCTTCGGTGGCAATTATCTTGCCGGGTGGTCCGAAGTTTCCTGTTTCTGATAAATATTCGCCTGGAGTTTTGCCTGAAAGTTTTTTGAAGGTGTTTATATCTGTTGGTTTTAATCTGGCAACACGGTTCATTATTTCAGATGGTGCATTTTCTCCCAAACTTGCGACTGTTTGTTTTGTTTGCTCAATAAGATTTTTAACTTCAGATTCTACTGTTCTGGCGACCTTGCCTGTTGCGCTAACAACGGACTTTCCTGCACCAATCGTCCCTTCTATCGCGGCAACATTTAACCCTGTCTCAAAAGTATCAGCAATAGCACCACTTAATTCGGGATATTGGCTCATAAAATCAATAAACTTTTGAGCTGTTTCAGTATTAGTTATTTTCTCTGTGATGGCATTTAGAACGGGAGCAATGGTCTTTTCTGTGACAGGTCTTAGTCCCTCAACTACAGGTGAAATTATCGCTCCTGTTACGTTCTTTGCGATGTTCGCCCCCGCTGCGAAAGGGTTCATAGTTCCTTCAATAGACTTCTTTTCTGATTCTAATGCTTCTGTTAGGTTGGTTTTAACACTAGATTTTACTCTTTCAATATAACTTGATGGTTTTAGAGTTTCAACGGGTTTAACTATATTATTTCGGAAGTTAAAAAGGGCTTGTTCCACTTCTTCGCGGGACTTTCCGACATCAATTCCATATTTAATTATTTCTTGTTCTTGTGTATTAAATGCCATAATATTGTTCTGGTGAAAGTTGCGCTCCAAATAAGGAATCAAGTGTAGACTCTTCGTCAGAGCCGAAAGATTTACCAATAGCTCTCTCGTATGCCTTTCTGGTTAAGTCTTGAATTGTTTGTAATTCTTTCCTAAAATCCTTTTCAGACATATCATATCCGACAACAATTTTATCCTCACCTTTACCAGAGAATACTCTTCTCTGTCCAATATAAGTTGCGGCCGCAGTCAAAGCATCTTGTTCGGCTTTTTGTAATGCTCCAAATGTAGCCCCTTGTGCTTTAACATCTATCAAATTCTGCAAAAACTCTTTAGATATGAATTGCTCTGTTTGTCCAATAAGTTTTTCTGGTGCTCCCGTGAAGTAGTCCTTTGAACCCTGAAGAGCGGTAATGCCACCCAAGGCAAGACGCCCAACAAGACCCCCCAATCCTGTCGCCGCTCTTGAAAAGACATTCGGCCCAACAACAGAATCTATTGCCGAACTATCGAGAACAGAGCCGAGTAGCGTTACTTTTGAACCCAGCGCTTGTGCCTGAAGTCGCTGTTTTTCTGTTTCATCCCTTGCTTCTTGTATTGCTTTATTCTCGTCAGCCAACTTCTTGGCATATTCAGATGGAGATAGACCGTCGTATTCCTGTAGGAGTCTTAGTTCGTAATTAGATTTAGCTATTTGTGCTTTAGTCAGAACATTGTCTAGTCTAATGCTTTCAAGTTTTAATTTCTGTGCAGGGTCTTGTAATTGTGAACCAGCTATTGAAAGTGCTTCGTTTGCATTTCTTGATGCAAGGACTTTCTGAATAGTTTGATTATCCACCCCAAAAGAGGCGAGTTGCATACCAATATCCTGAACAGCCTTTCGTTCTTGTTTTTGGTCAGCTAGGATTCTTTCTCGTTCATTTAACTGGACTTGTAACGCTATTGACCTTTTCTTGTCTTCCCTTTCCAAAATATCCCGATTGATAGCATAAACTTCTTTTAGATAACTAAGTTCTGCTTCGGCGGGGGCAAATTCAAGTTCCACGGCTCTGTCGGCAGTTGCTCTGGCTGTAGCTATGTTACCTTGAAGTGTTTGGGCTATAGCCGAAAGACCAAGTGCTTGGATGGCATTTTTTCTTAATTGCCCTGTTTGTATAGGGGCAACTCCTGCTTGGGTCGCCCCTCTCCCAGCAAAATTTTCTTGGATTTGTAGCGGAATTGCTAACGCTTCCTTTTGTAGGGTTTGAAGTTGGGATGTTACGTCTGTTAATTGTTTGCTAAAATCTGGCAATCCTGCAGTCTGTTCAGCTTGTAGTTGTGCTTGCTGTTTTCCGCTTGTTCTACCTATCAACCCCATAATCCTATCCGTGATTGATAGTTGAGTTTTTTCGGTCTCTGTTGGTTTTGTTGCCTCGGCAGTAATTTGTTGGACTGTGGGAATTGAACCAATAATTGAAGTGTAATCTGGTTCTGGCTGTTGTTGAGGCAAATTAAAAGACGGCGTAGACCCCAAACTCTCTGATGTAGTAGTCTGTGGCACGGTAGGAAGTCCAATGGATGAGAATGAACCCCCAGTATATCCTGATTGTTTTCCTATCTCATTTAGCTGTTCTGCGGTTAGTATTGGCATTTTGGTTATATTATAACATAATTTTAATTATCTTTCTTTAAAAACCCGAGATTTTTGAGATGTGAAACTAAATCTGAAATTGTATATGCTGTGCTTCCGTTATTGCCTGTAAAAGTTGATTGATTTGTAGCGTTCGTCCCCCCGGGAGTAGTCATTCCTGCCGTTTCTCCTGTTGATGATGGTTGAGATATCGGCGTTTGACCCCAGAAAGATAACTTTTGAGTTGTAACTGGGGCAATTCTTGTTCCCTTATTCGAGCCGAAATTTATATCTCTAGCCTCTGCAAGTTGAAGATGTTTTTGTGAGATGTATCTATCCGAAAAGACAAAACTATTCATAAAGTTTTCTAATCTTTCTAGTTTTTGTTTCAAAAGTTGTAGTTCAATTTCTGGTGTCATATAGTTGTTGGTTCGGGTTCATAATTATAAATCAATGCGGTCACAGTGACACGGTTACTGTCAATAAAAAATTCATACTCTCTCCCATCGGTAAAAGGCACTCCGTTAGCATCATTCCAGTCCATAAATTTCGCTGTTAGAGTTGTGTCGGTAAATACCGTGGTGAAAGAACCTCCATCTACTTTATATTTCAAAACTAACTGTGCTGTGCCTACATCTAAAGTTGGTGGGGCTTCGTATAAGACACGAACACCTACTAATTTCTTGTTTAACGCTTTATCGTATTCTGGCATTCCAGGATTTACCACACTTTGCCATTTAGAAGTCGTGGAAGTTCCTTGTTGAAAACGAGTTTTAGATAATCCATAAGTGCTTAAATCGGCCAAAATATATGAGATGTAAACATATTCTCCGACTAATAAGAAACCATTTACACGACTAGCCAAAGTATCGTTATTCGGCATTCTGTCTATGTTCACCGAGAAAGGTTCGTTTTCTCCATTTCTTCCTACAGCCCATATTGCGGTGTAATCTCCAGTAGAACCTGTTGTTTTGTTGATATAAGAAGTAGCCCCAACTCCAAAGTAAAGTCGGTTGTTATATTTCTGTTTACCCTTGAAAACTGTATAAGAAGCTATAGGAAGTTCGTTAAACTTGATTGCCCCGCCCCCTGCATACTTTTGAAAAACTAACTTTGAAGGAAGTGTTTGACCTAATTGAAAAGAAACTCCAACCAAATATCCATCTAAGTTCTCTAAAAAGAGAAGGTCATTATTACCCCAATCTATAGATTCTGAGGTTGTGGTTAATGTTACGTCTCTGTCCCATAGAAAGACTCTGGAATTTGTGGCATTTTGATATAACGGCTTACATCCAATAGAAAGATAGTTTCCATATTCACAAATTGAAGTGATGATTAGATTGGCAGGAAGGGTTAATCCAAGTGCAATGTTTCCTGCACCATCTTTATAATAAATTTTATTATCAATCGCTAAATATAAAATATCATCTTTTGAGTGAACCAACGCTCCTCCTAAATTAGTGTATGAGATGCCCCCTCCCCCCGTTGTCCCTGCAAAAGTGTTAGAACTTATTGTATATGACCAAATTCTATTTCCTGCTGTAGCTCCATACAAAACTCCGTTGTATTCCACAAAAATATCAAAACTAGGAGTTCCTGCGGAATCTGCAGCCGTTGTGGACTCCGCAAGTGTATTTGCAGATGTTATGTCACTAGTCTCAAAAACCTGTGCAAATCCTCCCGCACTCAAGCCATACGCATACAATTTAGAGTTATACGTTAAAAATCTTTCTAATTTTTTAGTAGATTGTGTGGAAAGTGCTGACTCAATATCTTTGTAAGGTTCAAGTGCGTGTGAACGAGTAAAGTTATCAAAATGTTTACAGAGTTGAGAATAGATAGACGAGTTTCGTGGGTCGTTTGTTTGTCCTCCGTTGAATTTATTAAGTATTACAGTTGTCAAATTATTTTTTGTTAATTTCTATCTACTGTTACATTTACTCCATTAAGCTGACACACATCACTTGCGTTTAAGGCTTTAACTGAAAACCCGAGATACCAAGTTGCCGCTGTAGAGAATGTCCCCACCCCGCCTGAACCAAGCATTGTATGTTTATTTGATATATTAGTGAGTGTTGTTCCAAAGGAATATTCTGCAGAAGTTGAGGTTGCCATAATGGTAGCAGTCTGAATCGTTGGGAGAGAATAAGAAATACTCCCTGAAGTAGCGGTGGTAGTTGCAGATCCACTCCCCATTAAAATATCCACCGCACAACCTGAAAAGGCGGCATTAGAGAACCACCATGAGGCTTGCACATTTACTGTTCCATTACCTCCGACAATTGTGTTGGCCGGAATGGGAACAGTTAGAGCTGTGGTAGAAGAGGTATTGCTTGTTGAAAATCCAACATTAGTATTATTATAAATTGTCTGTCGTTGAGGAAGTTGCCAAATTAAAACACCACTGCCATTTTCTGTTAAGACAGTTGATGAAGCGGCTCTGACTGATTGGGTTGAATAAGATAATCCATTAAACACTAGAGGATTGGCTGCTGTGGATGAAGCGTAAAGATTTTTAACCAAAAAATTAGTTCCTGTAAAATTAAAGGGTGTTGTTTGGTCTAAAGCTCCTGTTGTCCAAGTTGGTGGGTTACTAGCTCCTCCTGAAGTCAGAAATTGTCCTGATGAACCATATCCTGCCACAACTTTAATTCCACTTGTTGTACTCCCTAGTAGAACTTGATTAAGTGAAAGTGTTGAAGAAGCTGTGCCGCCATATTGACCTCCGACTATCCCTGCAGTCCAAGTGCCTGATGTTATTGTACCCACAGTTACGAGATTAGAAAGTGTAGTAATAGCATCTATGGTCGTTGAGGAGTTTTCTATTTTGGTTGAATTAAGAGCCGAAAAATTATCGTTTATTGTCGTCCTAGACGAAGATAGTGTGTCCGTGCCTTGAATTGTCGTGATTGAAGTTCCAAATTGTGGTTTATCCTGAAAATCAAACCAAGAAAGAGGCGCATATTTATAGACTCCAATAGCCGATAATATGGCTATAGATAAGGATATTATGATAGTTAGTAAATATTTCATGGCTTTGCTATGGCTGATTTAGTTATACTCGGTTTGTTTATTGCGGTTTTAACCATTTTCACTGAGTCCCACGTTCCTGTGATGTTATCCCAAGTATCAGTTACGGAGTCGGTAAGAGAATCCCAAACAACGGTTTGACCCGAAGGTTTGTAGACTGCACTTTTAGTTATGGAAGGTTTTGTTATTGCTGTTGCCATATATTATCTAAATGAAATTCTTTTACTTGTCGCTATGGTTCTGTCCTCACGATTTCGTCTCATGTAATGCTCTTTAATGTCTGCCTCTAGTTTCTGAAGAATTGCCAAGTAACCATTCGCCAATTTAGGAAGTTTTGTTACACAGTAAAGATAAGCTGGCCGGTAAACTAGGTATTCCTGATGAGAGTGGGGAATACCTGCTACTTTTGTCGTGTCCGTTCCTGCAAAGTACGAAGGGGTGCGGTTGAAAAAAATGTGAATTCCATCTGTGGCAGAGAAGTTTGGTGTAGGAACTAGAAATAATCCGTTAGCCCGTCTATATACTTTAGTTGGTGTGCCTGATTGATTTCTTTCTACTACTAAAGACCCGTCAAGGTCTAATTCATTCACAATTTCTAGTTCTTGGAACTTGTCTAAATCTGCGGTGGATTCGGTGGCACATTCTACTCGTTCAATTTCTAAAATCTGGTTGGCGGTAGCGTCAGCATCAGAAGTTATAGGATAACTAGGTTGTCCAGAAACAATGTTGATTTTAAGCTCTGGGTAAGTTGAGAAGTTTAAGTCATCCACTTGACCTCTACGTGAAGCTCCTAGGGCTATGCCCATATAAGCTAGTAGGGCGTTATTGGCGTCTCTTGCGTACTTATAAGCCGTGTAAGATGAGCTATTAGTGCCAGTTAAATCTTGGAATAACTCGTAGAGTCCAGTTTTATTACTTGCCTCAGAAAACTGCATGTTTGTTGAATCGCTCAATGTAGTATTGTTAAGTTGTTAATGCTCTACTAACCGACCAATTTGCCCAACTGTAATATATGGGGGTATTCACGAAGTATTTTAAATCTTTATTAAATTTTCTATTCATTGTTTTTTAGTTAAAATAAAAACTCCCCGATATGTTTTACGACCACAGTAGGGTCTACCCAAGTAGATACACCAGCATCACGGGCTGTCATACAAAAAAATGTGTCCTCTCCCATAACCACAGCACCTTTGCTATCACGGCCAAAATTAAAGTATGGTGTTCTTTTTCCTGTTTTTTTCGCCATTTCATCTATTTTATCAAAAACGGACAACTTAATCAGTAAACATCCAGCCCCGATTCTTACTGCCTCATATAATTCAGTCTCACTTCTTTCGGTTAATGGGTGTGTTACCCCACTTGGGGGCAATTGTCTCCTTGAATATTCCACAGTTACTATCTCCTTATCGTGAGCCAAAAGTCTTTCTAAAGTATCCGGTGGAAAGTTCATATCCGAGTCTACGAAAAATATGTGTGTAGCTTTCTTTTCAATGGCGTCTTGAACACAGAATGTTCTGGCCGAAACGATGTCTCCACCTTGTCGCATAGAGTAACCTGTTATTTTATCGTGTGAAGTGATGAGGACTCCCATAATTGAGGCACAAGTCTTAGACATGACAGTGCCTTGACATCCAATTCCTATGTGAACACGAATAGGCATTAGTTCATCCAACTTATTCATTTTTAGGTCGTTATTTTCCATATCCCACATCCTATCCACAAGATAAGATGCAGAGATGAAAGACAACTATGCTGTGTTGAAGTCAAAAACCAAAGTGCTTTGAACTGATGGAATTTTTGTCCCATAGTCAAGTCTGGAGTTTACTCCAATACCACTGATGTTACCTCCTGAAGCGCCTGCTGGGTCTTCAGTAATGTAAATCTTGCCGTAAGTTGATGCTAGGATGCCTATTTTAGCTACTTTTCTAACTCCACAAGCAATGTGATTAGCATTACTGTCGGTTAGGTAGTGAAATAGTCCTAGTGCTTCCTTACCCATCGCATTCTTATTCCCACTTCTTAACGCTTCGTCAGCAAAGGCGTTGCCGTTTGCCTGCATGAAAGCTGTCAAGAATGTCCACTGTGCTGGTATCCATTCTGCAAAAGCACCGTTCTTTAGATACTGTTTAGTACCTTTAGCGACGTGAATTTGCTCAATTATTCCTCTAACAATATCGTCAATGTTAGTTGCTGATACTGCTAGTTGAGTTGATGCTAGTCCAACGCCACCCGAACCATCGTCTCCGAGGTTGGTTGCTGTTGCGAAAAGTGTGTGCATTATTGCCTCAAGACGTTCATTTATTTTATCACCCTGAAGTCTTGCTCTATCCATTCTCTTGGCGTACTTTGACTGTGCTTCATCAGCTCGGTCAAGTAGCTCCGCAAGAATGTCAAAAGTTCCAATAGTCAATGTCTCTGTGGACATAGTGATGTCTTGGAATGTGTAGGTGTTACCTCGCGTCAAACTTGTCTGAAGTGCTGATTCAGATGCTGTCCCGACATAAGGCAATTCAAATACTTGTGTGTCGCTGTAGATGACATCACAAACATCTTTCCAGTTCGTTGGAATAGCTAGTCTCTCTTGTAGAGACACCGCCCATTCTTCCTGAAACTTGATTGTATTTGCCACTGTATTATTTAATTATCTAATAATACAGGCGAACTTGGCGATTAGTTATTCGTAAGGATTCCTTCGGGTATCGTCTTGAGCAGCTTTTCTTCTAACTAATTTTTGCGCCATTCCTTGAGGCATACCTTTGGGAAGCTCCCCGCCAACTTCATACTTCTGAAACCAGTAGTCCTCATTGTCTGAAGCCTGCTGACCAGAACGTTTTGTCGCTGTTGGTGTCGCGTTTTTGACATCTCTTGCCACTTTAAGGTCTTTCAGTTTGGCGATGACATAATCGTCTTTAAGGGCTTGCCTGACAGTTTGACCTGTCTTTTGCATAATACTCTTAATGACGGCTATATCTTCGTCTTCTGTATAACCCTTAAGGTCAAGATAGTCTAGTTGCGTGTCGTCTAGTTCGCCTGTTGGTTTGACTGGAGTAATTTCTACCTTCTTTTCCTTTTCTGCCGTAATGGTTTTTAATTGCTCTTTAAGAGATTTTGTTCTCTCTCTTTGGGCGATTGCCTTTTCACGGAGCTTGGTAGCTTCGGCTTTCCAATCGGTCGTGTCTTCTTCACCTTCTTTAGTTTCTGGAAGGTCTAAATCCACTTCCACCTCTTCTTGATTTTTTTCTGTCATAATCATAAATGGTTAGTCACTTTTGTTTGAGAGTGATAACTCTTTAATAATTTTTTATTTTGGAGAGAATAATAACTCTTGCACTTTAAGGATGAGTGAGAACCAAGTAAACTACTGGATATTCTCGAATGTAACAGAACAAACTCCACCTTGTGCTTGAGCGGCATAACCGTTTGCTGTTCCGTTGTTATATAACCACTTTACCCACTCACCAGGCCCTAAAATGTTGTTATTTGTGTTCGGAGCCCAAACAGCACTATCCTTTCCATTTGCAGCCACACTCTTACTCATAATGACTGTTGTTGTGGTTGTTGAGAGTCTTGCTCCATTTGTTGATGTAGCCAGAGATAATACTGTTGCTGAAGTTGTTGAGTTTGTAATACTAAACCTTGCGTTGAATGTTGTCGTTGCACTAAGTGGGTTTTGAATCAAACAAGCCACTGATGTTGTTGAGACGAAACCTTTTATTTTTCCAGTAAAACCCCCTTGAAAGTAAAACGGTTCTGTCGGCTGATTGGTTGATACAGCTCCTACTTCTATTGGAGGATTATTTATAACTGTAGTCCCCCCATCGCTAAATACCGCGATTAAAGAAAGAACTACTGCTATGACTATTCCTCCTACTGTTAATTTTTGTGTATTCATATATTTTTTGTTATTTTCTCTTAAAGACCTTCTTCTTACTAATTTTGACCTTTTTAACCCCCTCCAATTCGTCTATCACATCGTCTAACTTTTCCAATTTGTCCACAACTTCTTTTCTTTCTTCTATCTTATCCTTCAAACTTCTTAATTTTGGAATCATATATTTTTATTTATTACTAATAATTACTAATAATTACTTCCTGAATGTAATCGTGGATGTTGGCGCAGTGCCAACAACTTCATACATTAGACCTCTTTTGAACACGAGGTCAAAAGTGTATGTGCCTGCCGCCAATGAAGCGGGAATCGCCACTATTGTTGTAGTTGCGTAATCAGTATGTTGTGCTGACGATGTCGCATCATACAGATTTATTACTCCAGTTGCCGCACCTAGAATTACTACCGACCCTAGAGTCCCTGGCCCAGTTACCAAGACTCTATCAGTTGGCAATGCCGTTCCATCAAAGCCATTTCTTGTGCTGGTTGCTTGATACTCACTTGTCACACTCACGCTTCCAAAACTATTTCCCTTATTTGACATCAGAACAAACCCTAAAAATGTCAGGGAGAAAGCTAATGTCAATAAAACTTTTTGTAATGTAGTCATATNTTTTGTTAAAATTAAAACTGATAATTGTTGAGATTATCAGTTGAAACTCGATTGATGGAAACTTCTACATAACCATCTTTCGGGTCTCGGCCGAGAACCCCAAAGTGTAGAAGTTTTTTATTTAGTTGTTATTTAATTATACCATATTGTTTTAAGTCAAGCTAATTACCTTGCNGGATTCTCCTTTTCCACTTTGACAGGTGGTGTTTGATAAGCGGATATTTTAATAAATGCCTTGTCTATCGCCAACTTACCCTCTAGTCTTGCTCTTTCTCTCTCTCCTAGTCGTTCGTTACTTAAACCTAATTCTATAGGTTGTGTTTCAAACTCTGCGTCAAAGATTTTCCTCAATTCGTCAAGGAGAAGTTGATTATCTGCTATTATTTTTAGTATAGAGTCTGATTTCATGCTACTGGTTGTTTAACTTGCATTGGACTTGGAACAGAACCTGTTGGAGTTCCAGCCGGAGCTGGGGGTGGTAGTAACTTCTCTAAACCTTGGAAATTAGCCACACTCATACCGCTATATTCTAATATCTCTGAAAAGGCTTTAGACATAGCAGGCACCTGCATAATCTGGGCAAACCCTTGTGGATTAGCTATAATGAATCTAAAGATATTTACTATCTTGTCCACCATTTGAGGTAAGTTCTTTTGTTTTCCTGCCACATTTACCTTTACTTTAAGTGAGCAGTATTTGAACTCGTCTTTTAGAATCTCTATGAATTGTTTGTTACCTTTCTTGATAAGCTGGCTCTTAAACTGTTCTTTCATTGGGGCGAGAGATTCATCAGTCATCATCTCTCCGTTAGGAAGTTTCATATCTCCCATCAAGATTTTGTCTTTCTTATACTTATTAAATAAATTTTCAGTCGTTCGTTCGGCAACATAAGATAGTTCATCCATTGAAAGTTCAGAAAGAAACTTAGTTCCTTTAGTAATGGCTTTGACAATCTTTGGTATGTAGTCATCCTTGTAGATTTCCTCTATGTGTTTAGCGAATTGACCTCTGCGATACTCGTGTAAGCCCATTCCTTGCTGTATTTGGGCTTGTAGTGAGGCAAATGGCGTGCCTGATACTGGTTCTTTGCCTTGTAGGGGGTCTTGAGCGCCACCTATATCCTTAGCGTGAACTAGGTTTCTTTCCATTGCCTTTTCAAAAAGGGCTAAATTACGAGGGAATGTGTCCATTTGACGGGTGTTCCCACCGGTATCTTCGTATAGGAACTCCATATTGTCCAAGTCTTTAAGTCCGCCTGGATTCCTTGTAGCCAACTGCTTGTCGTTCGTAATCATTATGGTCTTAGCGGCGGCATCTAACATATCGTTTATTCGCAATATGTCATAATTAGTCCATACTTGGTCTTCAAACAACTCTTCTGCACCACCGAAACCAAGTCCACGACCATAAACAGGGTCTCTTTTAATTAACTTGAAAGGAGTTTCTTTTTCGTCAGAGTTAAATAAAGTAATCCATTGTTTTTGACCATCTATTTTGGTATAGAAAGCTACAATCCACATTTGGCTTGTAAATTTCTCTGATGTGTCTTCTGGATATCTGAATCTCCTAGGTAAGTCCCCGTGGACTTCGTAGACTTCAATGTACTTCCCCGGGGTGTCAGAGATAGTATTATTCTGTGTTTCTTGTTTACCCTCCCTAGCTAATAGGATAGTTTCCTCAATCGTAGCCGTTGCTCCGTTCTTAGCATCACCCCAACCCGCTTTAGCCATTTCTTGTAACTGACTTGGAGAGAAAAAGTGTTTAATTCCTATTGGTCCTGAAAGTATGTCTGTTTGGTCGCAGAA
>C687J35021_10002322_pt1 | contig 13579 bp, 19 predicted proteins | sample RifCSPhighO2_12_FD_35021 | JGI IMG/M metagenome (IMG submission 35021)
ACTCCAGTAGCTGTACCGTCATTACTACCTTTATCGTCTACAGCAGTGGAAGCGTCGAATGTCCATTTTGAAATAAGGGTTGCTGGGTTGTCTCCAGTAAGAGCCAGCCCTTTGCGTTGCTCAACCTTTCCTAACTTTGTGATGATTGAGTTCTCAATGGTGGATGCTTGATTCACCTTAACTGCGGATGGGTCATCCCCTGAATTATGACCGCCTGTGAAGTCAATTTGGACTATCTTGGCGCGGTTAGCGGTGAGGACAGGCATATTAGTACGAGTTCCCGAAGTAGTAGAGATTACGGTCAGCGTGGGACTGCGGGTCTCCGCCATCAGGGACAACCTGGGTAATAAGGTTACGGGGTCTACGGCTGATCCAGAGTTCCTGTACACTGTTATTAAACTTAGATTCCTGCGCCCTAGCCGCAGCCTCTTGCCCATCTTCCCATAGGGCGTCGGCTACCACACCTTCCACTATCTCATTGGCGCAAGGGATGAGCGGAGCATCGTTGTTATTATTCAGTGGCATCCAGCGTTTCTTATACCAGACTTGGGCTGTTAGGGCTGAAGCTGGCTCTACAGAGAACCTTATCCACTTGTAGAATGGGGCGCGCTCACCCGGAGCTAACTTGGCAAGGACATTGGATGTGGTGGTTTTCTCTCTCACTGTAACCACACCCAATAAATCAGTCAGCGAGGCGTTGGATGATCCTTGAGTGACTTGGAGTTCCGCACCTGAATCAAAAGTGTTTGTCGAATCGACATAAGTAGTGCCGGTTAGGGTTATTTCCTCGCCCACCGGCATACCGCTTACCTCACCTGTTACCCTGATGACCGCAGGACTCACATCACTCACGTGGGTAGAACCAACTTGTATCTTGTCTGCTATAGATAAAAGCGCAGAGCATGACTTGGAACCTATGTCGATGTACTGGTCTGGGTTTCCAGTCTGGACGTTCCCTACGACTTCAAGGTTGATGGCATTGAAGCGAACATGGTCACGAATGTCGTAGGGGGTAATCTCAAAGCCGTGGGTCGTGTCCCACATCTTGATAATTTGTTCAAGGTCATAGCGCAAGGCATAGTCCCGTGTCCCTGCGGTGACGGAGAGGTTATAACTACGGGTAAGCTCACCCCAAGGAAAGCTCCGCATGATGCGGTCATAGCGGGTTCGGCACCAGTCTTTAATCTTGGGGCGAAGGTCATTTGCGTTTGTAGTCGAAGTCGATGTGTTTTGAAGGATCGACTGACAACGAATGATTATCCTAAGGTATGTGTCGTTAATCATCTAGTCTTTCTCAAGTATCGTTTCTAACGGAATCTCATAACCATATTTGTCAAACGCCTTACGTTCAGACTTATATATCAAGTCAATCAATCTTGGTGTATAAGATGCTTCTACTTTTGAGCAATTAGCCATAGGAGTTTCTCTAACAGTTGATTCATTAAAAGTTTCTCCCGACGCATTTAAAACATGTATCAAGTCATCACAGAGGTTTTCCGTCCTACCTACATAATCTAATCCAGAAGTATAGGCATCATATAGCCCACTTAAATGCCCAGGAGTTTCTCTACAACAATTCTCTATAAATTCACTAAACATAAGAGACATACAAACCTTATCTAAGATTGTGTCCTGTCTTGATAATGAAATTCCATTTCCAACTCGAAAACTCCAAAACGAGCGATACCACCATAAGGGATTACGGACGAATGCGAACTTAAAACGATTGTTTATAAGATTAGGGTCGTGACCTTCAGGGTAAGAGTGCATATGATCAACCTGTCTGGTAAATAAACCACCCCTGTTTAATGCTCTATCTACCCAAACACCACCTGTTTTTGGGATGTGGAAAAACGCAATCTTTTGAGTAATCAGCATATTGCTCCTGTAGAATCAATATGATAGCTTCGTACATCCCAATCAGCCATTACAAGACTGCCCTGCTTGTTAGCTTGGTAGCCAAAAGTAACATCAGAGCCGAGAATATCTGGGGCTTCATCAAGAGACTGAGTAAGCTCAATGTTTTTGATACGTTCTGAGTCATAAATAGTGGCCCCAAATCCAGCCGAACCCACAGGCCCAAGCGAGAATGACCTGTCACGAACGAAGTCCCCGACGATGTGGTCGCCTATCTGGTTGATGAAGAAATCAAATGCAACCGGGCTTGAGTTCTTAGTATGACGGTCAAAGGCAATTCCGCAGACTGTCGCTACCCTATTCAACTGAATCACCTTTAAGAACCGCTTGATAATATGTGAAGGGTTTATTTGGTCGTCCTCAAAGGTGAAGAAGTAGCGAGTATTGACCATACTAAATGCCTTCTTATAAAGGCGTGGAATGTTATCCAAGTGGAGTTTCACATCCTCAGACTTCTCGTTAAAAGACAACCGGCTTGGACGAATACTCACATCGTGAACTAGACGCATAGAGGCATAATCCTTGGCGACCTTCTTGACCTTCGCGTCCAGAATCTTTACAAAGTACGGGTTAAGTGATGAGCAGTAGAGGACAAGGTGGATCTTCTTCTTCGGGTAATCGAGGTTAGAGAGTTGCCAGAAGTAAGGATCGAGCGTATGGAACCGTCCGCAGATTAGTGTGACGATAGTAACTTCCGGTTCCATATTTTGCTTCACGGCATAGACTTCAGGAACGTAGTCGTGTTTTAAATCCTTTTCCCTTGGATAGATTCTATGCCAAGTAGAGTTGAACCTACCTTGTTGTTCAGCATAAATTCCATCACCACCGGTACCACTTCCCATTACCTGCCTACACCCGTGAAATAGATAAGGACTTGAGCCATGTCGGTCAAAGTTTTGACGAACATTGAGTTCACTTGGACTCCGCCGTAATACTTGAAGAAGTTTCTCTGGTTTGCGATATCGGATTCGGCTCTAAAGAGAGTTGGACCACCATCTGTCTGTTGAATTAGAGTTACCCAAGTATCTGCGGCAGCTGTGTAGTCAATAGCAAGAACCTTAATTGGGAATGTGACCTCAGTAATGGCTCCGGTCGTATCTACCACAAGGACGTTCTGACTGGTTGCGTTTGCCATTAGGACACCGTAACCGTGGTCCAGGTAAACGTGTTACCGTATTGGTCTCTCCAGGTAGCGGTAATCGAGGTTGGGGTATCTACATCATCAACTTCTACCTTGTCAGCTTCCCAATATTGCGGGACGTGGGATTCTGGGTCTAGCGTGACAAAACGGCCACGCTTGGAATATAAGGCAACAGCATCCTCGGCATCAGCCGTTGGCCCCCAAGTGCGGGCGGTATTCCCATTACCGGTGCCGTTTGTGGCGTTTTCAGCGTCCGCAAGAAACACGACACGTCGCCCGTCCGTTGTGGTAACAGACTGCCCACCATTCATACGGTAAGTGACAGCCGTTACCCCGCCATCGGTAAGCTCGAAGGTCGCGGTTTGCGCATTGGTAACGGTGTGTGTAGTTCCATTTATACCAGGGTACTTCCACTCATTTGTGTCGAAGGTCAAAGTTTTCTCAGCCACGATTCCTCCTAGAAAAGTTTATGTTTATGCCAGAATTGGCGTCCATCCCGAGACCTCGGGAAGAAGGGTAAGTCCTACTAAATACAGAATATCATACCAAGCAAATATCAGAAGAAGCGGCGCTGATATATTGCGTGGATGTCGTCCCAGGCAGGAAATCGATGCTCGTAGTTAGACCTGCTCAAAATAGTATTGAAGCCTAAGCCTTCCATATGCTTAGTCAATGCCCGCTTGTTCCACATCAAATAATTTTCATCGTGCTTCCAATGGATGAAACAAGAGGATGAGCGGGTGTTGATGAAGTCGGTGTCTGGGGTTGCAATGAAGATGATGCCGTCCTCGGCAAGGAGGGTCTTGCAGAGGTCGAGGGAGCCCAAGGGTTCATTGAAGGATTCCAGGGTATGGTAGAGCCAGATTAGGTTGTACTTCTGTTCTAGTGGGAATTTATGAGTCTCGAAGTCGGCGGCAATGTAGTTGTCGTGAGATTGGTAAGCTGTGTTCTTGTCGATGACGGTGGGCACCCACCCACGATTAGCAAAGGCATTGCTCTGGTACTCATTGATTTGTCCGACCAATAGCACCCTGCGCCCGTAGATAAGCTCCTCAATGATTGAGGCGTACATACGCACGGGATACTCGTATTCATCCTGCTTCTTCTGCCCAAGTTGGACGTACTTGTCTATGTAGGCACGGTCGTATTTGATTGTAGGCTTCTGGGAGTTATAAACGCAACCGCAACTACATCCAAACCACTTGGATTTCTTACCTGAATTCGCATCTTTCATTAGGTAGACATGACATATAAAGGCACGGCAAATAGGACATTCAGATACCTTGAGTTCTTCTGCCGGCTGGATGTCTACCTTCTTCTTAAAGTCGAGCATTATAAACCCTCTTAAATTGTTCATATGTTCGGTCAAGAGGTTGCCCCTCAGCCATACAGATACTTGAGTTTGTCACAGGGCTTAACGGACACTGTTGCTCCATAGAATAAATCATCAGAAGACAAGGAGAACAGGGAGCCAGTTTCTCATCGGCCTCAAGCGAGTAGTCGTTGGTGAAGTGCTTGGTGATGCACTCGATGGTGTTGTGGCCTAGGATACAGATTTTAGGTGTGTTATAGCATCCAGAAGCATGGATTAACCCTGTATCTGGGCTAATGACAAGGTTCACCATAGAGGTCAGAGCCATCGAGGTGCGCATGGACACGTTGCCTGAGAGCTTGGTTACGTTCACATCGTCTATGGCGTCTTCTAGGAGCTGGCACTTGATGTCCCCCACGGTGATGAGGTGAACATCTGGGTGGTTCTTTTGGATGGTGTTGCAGAGGTCCATCATCCAGGGGTAGGTTTTGTTGGTACCACTACCTGACAAGCCGATGAGGACATTGTATCCAGGCTTCAGGTGTTTACGGGCATCCTCAAGCTCCTTGTCATCGAAGAACAACTCAGGTTTGAAGTCAACCGTATCATCCCAAGGTTCATTGGCATGTTCAAAGCAATACTCGTAGAAGTTGCGGTTGAAGCGAGCTATGCGCTCTTGCTTGGGCCATTTGTACGAGGGACTTCTTGGGTGTTGAGACAAGGCAACCTCAATGGACTCGTTCAGGTCGATTACCCTATCACAGTGGTACTTGCGCTTGAGCCAGTCGATGTGTTCTCCTAGTAATTCGTTCTTCACCTTCTCATCATGCTCAATCAGCTTCTCAAGATGAGGATTATTCTTTAAGACTTGTTGCCCACGTTCACCAGTCGCCACGAATACTTTGTGACCTTGGTTGTGAAGGTGGCGAATAAGCGGAGTGACCACCACCATGTCACCGAAAGCCCCGCACCGGAATATCAGGATTTTCACTTCTTATAAACCTCGAAGCTCAGCTTTCCATAAGTCTTAGCTTCCCCATCCAACGGCATTGCCTGACAAATCTTGGCATAATCAATCCCTGCCAGCTTCTCCAAGAACAACCTTTGGTCATCATCTACGAGGATATTGTTGGCCGTAGTTGTAATGCTCATGTGGTGAATAACTTTAGATTTGGGAACGAGTCCTACTTTCCAATGGTTTATCTTCGCCCACAAACAGTAGGAAGAATCCGAGCAATGATTACGAAACCGTTTGTCCAAGATGCCGATTTCTCTGATCATATCCATGCGAATAAGGCCGGAACATATCGGTATCCAGTTAGCTTCCACGAACGCGGGAAACTTAGCCAGTCCTTCTGCATCGGTAAAGTATTGGTAGCCACGAATCAAGTCTGAACCAACTAACTCATACTTGTCCGCACCTCTCGTTGGATGAACGCGAACAGAACAAGCTATGCCTATAAGTGGGTCAGCTTCGGCACAGTCCAATAAGTGTTTGGCAAAAAGCTCACATGGTTCCGTGTCGTTGTTCAATGTCAAAACATAATCATAGTCCCGCTTCTGCGCCCACAAGATACCTGCGTTGGTAGCGGCGGTAAACCCTGAGTTCTTCTCAAGACGGTGGATGAATACTCTCTCGTCCTCATATTTGAATGGTTCAGGTGAGCCGTCATCAACGACCAGGATAGTCACTGTGACACCGGCATTAACCAAGGTCATATCAACACACTTCTTGGTGTACTCAGCTTTACCGAACATGGGAATTATGACTGCTATCTTTGACATTGGTACAACACCTCAAATGCTTCTTGCCTAAACAAGTGTTTTCTTGAAAGCAGTGTATTCCAAGTCTCTCTTTTTGGATAATCCTTGATTTCCCAATCAAGTTCATCCAGCGGGGTGTGTGTCTTTTCAAACACCGAGAAGTAGAAGTACCTTGCGTTTTTATCCGCGTAATCGAAATATTCCGCGACGTGTTCTTGTGTCATTTCATGCAGGCAGTCGATGGCAATGAGCAGGTCGCATGGGACTTCAAGTTTGTCCGGTGTATTGAACTTGAAACGCCCATCAGGATTAACACTTGTAAGATACCTCCTGGCGATACCCAGAGACGGTTCAACATCGAATATACGGTAGTTGATATCAGGGTGTAGCTTGGAAATTACATACGCAGTTCGCCCATATCCGGCACCTATCTCATGGATTACTTTCACTTTTGAGAAATCTATGTAACTGAAAAGCAGATTGTATTCATACAAAGACATGCCAAGGTCAAAGCTTACTCGCCTGCCGTTAAATTCAATTGTTAGGGGGTTCCCTTCCGATGGCTCATCAAATTGAACAAGCAGATTATATGGAAGTGTTTGATACAAAAGCTCCCAAAAGTGCCTAAGCCTTTCTTCGTAATCATCGGCAAGTTTTATCCCGTCAAAATAATAGTTGTTGTAGATGAGGCCAAGAGTGTTCTTAAAGTTCTCATAGCCCCTTTCGGCAAGGAGACGATCACAGTCCTTATTGAGTTGTTGCCAGAATTTAGAGGGTTGGTATTCCACTATGGTTTTCTAACAGTAACGTGGAAGTGTTGGGGAGTTTTAGTCTGAACATCGGTATCCCGTACCGCCGAGACAACCTCAAATCCAACCTTTTTACATTCATTGACCCAACTATCCATGTCCCAAAGAATGTAAATCTTACGACACTGCCAATGGAACATTTCGTGCGGAGAGTCCCAAACGATAAAGTACGGGTCAAGCATAGAGATAGTGAAAGGTTCAAATGTGTCGTTATATGCCTTCTTCAGCATCTCCAATGGGTACTGGCAGTTGTTCCAAGTCACGTCTCGTTCAGTCAGGTTCTCCCACTTGGTAAAGAAGATGTCACGGCAGTTGCAGAAGGAATATCCTATGTCGGGGAACCTTGACCACTTGCCATCATGGGGGTCAATGAAGTTGCCTCTTATCATCATGCGTTGGTTCATGCCGCACAAAGGGCAGCTTTGCATAAAAAATGGGTCTACGGGCGGAAGAGTCTTAGCTATGCTCAAGGGCTTCACCTACCTTTTCCATGATGGCATCCTCGTTGAACCACACACAGGCAGGCATCTGCCTATCTGTTGGACATCCCCAGTATTCACGCGGGTTCTTATGACATGGGGAACAGACCACAGGAGATTGAAGCCAGTAGGCATTCTTAGCTCCCATGATGTGATTCTCATAACTTGCGGCAGTTAAGAGTTGAAGACATGGAGCATCCCATGAGTGAGCAATCAATGGCAGTCCAGTCTCAACGCTTATGGTCAAGTCCATGTACTTGGTCATTAAGGCTACACTTCTAATATTACGCTTGGCTACCCAAGAGACAATACGATCTCCCGTAAACTCCTGTTCCTTACAATGCTCATCCCCCGTAAGGAAAATCATGGTCTTTGGGTACTTGGCTAGAATCTTCCTACTTACGCTCTCCGCTTGCATAAACTTCTTATGAAGCGAAGTGCCGGATAGATTTATCAAGATTAGATGACTGGCATTGTACTTAGCTTTCTTCTTAGCCACTTCTTCCTGAGCTAAAACGTGGTCGCTTTCCGAGTAGTACAACTGACCCCTTGTGCCGAGGTACTTGTCAGGTAGGTTACACGCTTTAGTCATAACGTCATAGTAGGTCATCTTGCCGAAGTTGGTACGGCGGTACTCGGTATTTCTGTAATACTTGGAATCAGTCTCATTGCAACAGACAGCAAGCTCTATGGTGTAGATAAGGTTAAATGATAAGTCATACTTCTCCTCGCACCAGTCCCAATTCTTACGGAGGCGGTTGTCGGTCAGCTTGTTGGCATCTATGCAGATCAGGTTGTCTATGAATGGGTTTCCCTGAAGTATCTGGTAGCCTTGATAATTAGTCTCAAAGTCCAACTTGTCTATACCGTAGTGTTCTTTGATTAGGCGTGGCAGGTGGCTTGCGTGGAGGACGTCCCCTAATCCTCCGAATCGCGATACAAAACAAGTCTTCATATCACCTTCACCTTCGGAATCGGCACAATACACTTTGCGCCAACACCCTTTATCTTATCGTGCATTTCCTTCAAGAAGTTCCACGCAAACAACAAAATGTAATCTGGTTTCTCTTTCTGGAACCTTGAAAAGTCGGATATCTCAATCCCGCTTCCAGGCATAAACTTTCCCTGCTTGGCCGGAGTGTCATCAACGACATACTTGATTGAGTATTTGGTTATGCCGCAATAGTTAAGCAGGCTGATTCCCTTTGCTGAGGCACCATAACCGGCCAGCACATCTCCATCCAACTTGGCCTTCCAAACCATAGATACGATTTCACCTCTCAATTTCTCCACCCTTAATGCGAAAGACTGATAGGTTTTGAACTCGTACATGCCCAAGGATTTCTCAAGGTTAAGGATTTTCTTTACCGAGCTATGTTCCTCATGGGCATTCTTGGAAGCATATACCCTTATGGTTCCGCAGTGGATAGGATAGCGTTCAACACGGAAGATTTTAAGACCGGCTTGCTTGAAGGCTTTTACCAACGGCTTTAGGAGAAAATAGCTCAAGTGTTCGTGATAAATAGTGTCAAAGGCGTTGTTTTGAACCAGGTCAACAAGGTATGGAACTTCCACTACGAACACCCCGTTCGGGAGTAACATCTCTTTCACGCCTAGAAGAAAGTCATTTAGGTTATCCACATGGGCGAATACATTGGTCGCCGTGATGAAGTCGCGGTGCTTTCCCATGATCGACCAGCGTTTAGAAAGTTTGTGAGACCAAAACTCATTGACGACCACGATGGTTCTCTCAAAGTCCATCTTGCTTGCCTGTTGTGATGGCTCAATGCCAAAGCCGTTTATCCCCACCTTTCTAAATTCTTCAATAAGGCAGCTATCATTACTTCCAATGTCCATGGACATTGGAAAACTTCTATCAGTTTTGAATAATGTTCTTAACCTCAGACCCATTTTGTAGCAATGAGTTCTGAAGGTGGTTGAGACCGAGGAGCGGTAAGGGTAGTTTGAGTAGAGAATCTTAGGATTAACTACGATACCAAGCTGAGAGAGGGAACATCGTTGGCAGTAGTAAACGTCGAGAGGGTAACGAGCGCAACGGCCTGAATCATTGTCTTGGAGGGCGTTACAGGTGGGAACGTTACCGAATGTCAGATAGCGGTTTAACTTCCTTGAACCGCAAACCCGACAAGTCTTACGAACCTTATAATCTTTCATCCGCCTTCTTTCAAGGTTAGGATTGGGGAGTGAAGGCTTTTGGCCCCCACCCCCCTTTCCATCTAATTACGTGTCGTCTTGAACGAACGATTCACGGTAGCTAACGGTAACATCGAACGCGAGTTCAACCGCTGCGGTGCTTAACACCGAATACAGATGAAGTGCCCCGCCTGTCGGGATGGTTGCGGAGGCGACATCTGCCACCGAACCTTCGATATTTACGTTGGCCGCGTGAGTACCGACCCAGATGATGGTTCCGAGAGCAGCCGTGCCGTTGGCGGAAGTCGCCACCAAAGCCCACTGCGAAGAACCACCGGTTCCAAGAACACGATTGGTCATCTGCCAATCAACAATAGTAATCGGGTTCATGGGTTTGATTAAACCCCCAGGAACGATTACCGTCGCCCGCGTACCTGCGGTGCCTGTGAAACCGAACTGCATCGTCTTGACCGACCCATAAGAAGGGTCGGAGTAACTTCTTCCGCCTTTTGAACCTGGCATGTTAGTTATCCCCCTTTCTTAGAGTGAATCAACGGTAATGATGCGAGTTTGGGTGTCGGCCTGACCGTTCAGTACGCCGCTATAGCTCCAGACTTGCTGGAAGCCAAGAAGTGCGTACCAAGCGATAGCCTGGTCACGTCCAAAGTCCGTGGGAATCCCCACGCGGATTTCTTCCGGAATCGCCACACCTTCACGAACTGCGTCTGCGCCGAAGAACGCGGCCTCACCGTAGAGACCGCTTGATCCGTCGGTGTTTGAGAGGAAGTTCGTCTCTTCCACGAAGCGACAGCCATAGTAACGACCGACTTCCCCGATGTATAGCGGGGCAATCGTCGTCAACTGAGCCTTCGCCTCGAAGAAGTCGTAAAGACCTCTGATCGAGTTCGTTGAGGCCACACATGCGTAGAGACCATCCTCCGACCTTGTGGGAACAAACAACTTCTTCATCTGGTCGATGATGTCACGCACGTTCTTGTCCGACATGTTGGCGCCGGCGGTTGCCACTTTGGTACCGCTTGAGCCGAATGTCGTAGTGGACGTGTTGGTGATCGTAGCGATGTAGTCATTCGTCATAAACTGCGTTGCCGCAGCCGAATCCATGACTACCTTCATATCATTCGTCAGTACCTGACGGATGGTTTCGGGAACCTGGATGTCTGCCAGGGTCTTCACCTTTTGAGTGTAAGGAATTGAGTTCCCATACTCAGTCATGGTGAGAGTTCCTTGGAGGATCGTATAGTTCCTCTTGGGTATCGTGTCCGTTTCAACGAGCGTACCGCCAGCCGTGGAGATGTTCGAGATTTTGTCGAAGAACACCTTGTTACCACGGTTTGCACCAGCAGCAGGTTCTAGGTCAACGAATTGCCTAAACTTCTGCAGACTCTGTGCACGATAGCGGAGCTGTTGAGACAGAGTGTTGTTTGTAAAGACACTTTTGTTAGCTCATACTTTCATATGACTGTGGACTCTATCTTGGTCTACAAGATTGCTTCTTGTAGCTCGGCACGTATAGCCTCTGAGGACTCTCCCAATCTTGGAAAGTTGATTCCCCTAAAATTTGTTTGTTTAAGGGCTTCTACTGTCGCTAACTCATTATTAGAATAGCCATCACCATATTTAGCTTCTTTCCTAGACTTTAGGAAAGACAGGAGAAGCTCAGCTTGTGGCTTCTTCTCTACTAAGAACGGCGATAACAACGATAGAATCTTCTCACACCCTGCGTGCTTCGTTGAAACTATCGTATAGCGTTCTTTCCAATTTGGCCTTTGTTCGGCCTGTGAAACATAGAGATTACATCCAAGTGGTTCTACAATCTCTAATACTCGTTTCACTAATCTTGGGCTTGTTGTGCAGATTTGGAATCTCGGCTTCAGGACTAGATGTTTTCCGTTCATATATCGGTAAAGACCTATTGTTCCTTCACCATCTGTCAAACCAGCTAACCAAGATAATTCGATTGGTTTTGCCTGCTGATTGTCCATATTATTTATCCCTTCAGTTTTCGCATGTTAGCATGAAGAGGCTTTAGGAGTTTCCAGCAAATAGTACCGTTTTAAGTGGGCTCTAGTTTGTTAACCCACCAAGTGAGTTCGTAGCAAATATCTGCTGTCCCACTATTTATTCTCCTTATTTAGGAAGGCTTACGGGAGTTCCGTAATCGATTCCGCTGTTTAATTTCTTCTCTCACCTTGTCGGCGTCGGAGAGGATGGCGGAGTTGGTTGGGGCGGGAGTTTCCTCGATCTCATCTGCGGCGGGTTCCGCTAAAGAAAGTCTTGGGTCTCGCGTCAGTCCAACTCTATCAACCTTGGGAGTTACCAGTTTTTGTTCATAAAGCTCACGTCTTGCGTCCTGTACCGCACGCCTGAATCCGTTGGCTCTATCGGGATCGTTGTAGTAGAGCTTGTTGAGTTCGGAGTCTTGATAGAGGGCCATTGCGGTTTGGAAGAGTTTGCCTTTCTGATTGGCTAGGGTCATGTCGGACTTCATGTCCGGCTGGCCTTTAGCGTCGTACTCGACGTAGTCCTTGGCGAGTTCAACAAGGGCTTGATTCTCGCGTTGGGTGCGGGTCTGTGCCTCGAGACGCTCACTTTTTTGTCTTTCCTCTATTTTTTTAAATGCCGCTTCTTCTATAAGCTGGAGTTTGTAATCACTAGCTCTTTCGGCTTCTTCATGATTACCTTCCTCTCTCATCTTGACAATATAAGCTGTTACTTGTGCAAGTGTCGGAGGACTTTTATCTTCAGACTTAGTTTCAGCATTTATCTTTTGTTCGAGTTTGGCTCGAAGTTCAGCTATCTCAGCACGGGCTTCTACTAACTCTTCCTCTGCCGACTTGGACTTCGCCACAACCTTGTTAATGCGCTTCTGCATGGCCTGTTTGATTCGGTCAACTTCGGTAAGCACAGGCTCAACCTTTGCTTCTTCTTTGACCTCTTCTGCAGGAGTTTCTGGCTCCTCTATAGGCGGTGCAGGTGTTTCATTCTCAAGGACTATGGCGTTCTCTATCGCGGTACGAGGATTATCAATGAGCGGAGCTTCTTCAGAGGCTTTAGGTGTCTCAGCGACCTTTGGTTCAGGCATTGTTCTCCCAGGTGGTTAGAGTCGTCCAGACGACTAATGACAGAGACTTCTACAGGGGTCTCAGTACCCTATGTATTCATATTACTAGACGATGCAAGTTCAAGATTTGTGAAGTCATCAATGTTGATAGTTTGGACTCGGTTCAACGACATGATTTTGCCGTCCCTAAAGTTGATTTGGATGTGGCCATACAAGCCATCTTTCATCCAGCGTTTGAGTTCGTCGATGAGACCTTTTGGGATCACTTGCTGTTAATTTCCTTCAGCATCTCGCTTGCGGCCTTAGAGCCGTGCTTCTTCTCAATGGCTTTTAGGTTGTAAGACATGCGGTTCAGGGCTTCCCGTCCGCCTTCCTTCTTGGCTCGCAAAGCGCGTTCCCTGTGCCACTCGTAGTTCTGGCGGGTAGATTCTTTGTCAAATTGGCCTGCCATTAACTTGATTTCCAATCTTCCCCAGATACTTCTTTAATTTTCATGGTATCTATGTTTGGGGGAATTAGCTTTGAAACAACAGAGTAAAATACGTTTATTGCCAATGTGTTATAAGTGTTGGTTTCTCTGTTGGCAAGAATAGGCCCAACAATACTTTCATTAACCGCTTGATACGATAGGTTTATGGTCTCTATCAATTCTTTCTTATTCATACTTGTCCCTCCTTGAAGAACTCTTTAGCTCCATGAGAACCCTGATCCATGGCTTCCTGCCGCATATCACGAACCTTGATGCCCTCGGGCTTGATTACGGGGTTAAAGGGTTTAACGGGTTCTTTGGANACNGGCTTCTTGTNTANCTTTNGCCGCNTGCTTCATTGCTTCCACGATTTTATCTGTCTGCATTCTAGCCATCTTGTTCCTCCATGAAGGGGTCGTATACGGGTGCATTGGAATCTAATCTTTCTTGTT
>C687J35021_10002324_pt1 | contig 13569 bp, 12 predicted proteins | sample RifCSPhighO2_12_FD_35021 | JGI IMG/M metagenome (IMG submission 35021)
CTCCATCATCCCGCAAAGGTAGCCAAACAGGAGGCAAAGAATGGCGGCGGTTACCGGTACGTGGAGACCATAAAGAAATTATTTGGCATATTCCATCACACCGAACATTCGCAGCATAAAGAGAAAACCGAATAACAATTCATAATTGTTGGAGGCGTGGAATGAATACTTCTGTGATTGAAACAGATATTCCAAAAGCTGAAAACGTAAAATTGACAGATGATACTTTGAGCGTTGATCTGAACGATGGAAGAACAATATCCGTCCCCCTTGAGTGGTTTCCACGTTTGGTTCATGCCACGGTAGAGGAGAGAAATAATTGGAGACTCATAGGCAAAGGTCATGGTATTCATTGGGAAGATATTGATGAAGATATAAATGTAAAAGGATTATTAGCGGGCAAACCATCAGGAGAGAGTCAGGTTTCGTTCACAAAATGGTTAAGTCAAAGACAGTCACACCTCACAAATCGTTCCAGTGGACGACGCAAAAGTCACCGATGAAATCTGTCGTGATGCTCGGAACAGACCCCGCATACCACGCCACATAATGATAAATTTTATTTCATGAGAGAATGTATTCTTTTGGTATCCAGCAGCGCCTTTTCCATCGGCACAAGGGGCGTAATCTCTATATCAGTAAAAAACGGGAAGAGAGGGAGTTTTGAAACGATTTCTTCCATTTCTTCGTTGGACTCAGCATCGATAATGGCGGCAGCTCCTCTCCGACCCGAAAGCTTTCCACCAGCTAATATCTTACCGCGCCGTTGGAATCGTGAAAAATATTCCCACTCCCGTATCACATAACCCAAAAAGTCTTTTACAGGCATCTGTGGCATTTGTTTTACCTCAACCTTTAAAAGAAATAACATGTTCTTTTACCTCTCCATTTCATTATAAAAGTTAACTCACCGCAGAGGCGCAAAGGACGCAAAGTTTCTTTTAAAGACTAAAAACAAACAACTCTTACACACTATTTTTCAGCGGGTCAATTTATTACTATAGTAATTCCTTTGCGCACTTTGCGTCTTTGCGGTGAACTAATATCAATATTCTAAATTGCTAAACCACCATCTACACTAATCACATGCCCGGTGATATATCTGGCATTGTCAGACAACAGGAATACAGCTGTTTTGGCAACATCTTCGGTCTTACCAAATCTTCTCACGGGAATCATCTCGATTATCTTATCTTTGTATTCCTGGGGCAGGACTGCCGTCATGTCGGTTTCAATAAAACCGCAGGCAATGGCATTCACGGTAACGTTTACCTTTCCGACTTCCTTTGCAAGCGCCTTTGTAAAACCGATCATGCCGGCCTTTGAGGAAGAATAATTTACCTGGCCTGCCATCCCGATTATTCCACTCACAGAGGTTATATTCAGGATACTGCCGTACTTTTGCTTAATCATCTGGGTAATGACTGCCTTAGAAAAATTATAAACGCTCTTTAGATTGGTATTGATGACGTCATCCCAATCATTCTCTGCCATCAAAGCCAGGAGTTTATCGCGGGTAATACCGGCATTATTTACGAGGAAGTCAATTTTCCCAAACTTATCTTTGACCTCTTTCACCATATTCTTGGCGCCCTCAAAACTGGCTGCATTTACTTGAAAAGAGAGGACTTTCACACCCATGGATTCAATTTCTTTTGCCAGTGCATTAGCTGCATCGGCGCTTTTACTGTAATTAAAGACGATGTTGCAACCGTTCTTCGCCAGTTCCAGCGCAATTGCCCGTCCTATGCCTCTTGTGCCACCCGTAATGATTGCTACCTTATCTTTAAATTCCACGTAATATTCCTCCTTAATAGTAGTTTTCAGTTATAAATTTAATATTCAAGAAAATCAAAAAGCCACAGAGGCCACCGAGTTCTCAGAGATGTTTTCTGTATCGTCTCTGTGTGCCCTGTGGTCGGAAGTTACTGAAAATCTAATTTGTAGAATTACTTTTGTGGTATAGTAAAGAATCGGATTTTGAAATGCAAGGCAAAAAATATCTGGAGTGTTATGAAAATAGGAGGAATAGAATCTGAAAAATCTATGCAATCTGTGGTTTCAATGTATCTTATTTCTCTGATGCCTTCCTTGTCAGTTTTAAACGCATCATCTCAGCAAAAATGCCAACTTCGTATTCGATACCTTTCAAAATGTCGTTTTCTACGGCATAATTGATACACTTCTTCATTTCCTTGAGCGCCCTTGCATCCCGTTCCAATAAAGTCTTTGCCGTGTCAATGGCCTGATTTAGTACTTCTTTATGTGGTGAAATCTGGTTGACAAGACCCCACTCAAGAGCCGTCTCGGCGCGGATCATCTTGCCCAGGAACAGCATTTCCTTGGCGCGGGCAGCGCCGATAAAACGCGGTAAACGCTGAGTACCACCCAGACCGGGAATAATGCTGAGTTCAGGCTTTGCTTCCGGTAGGCTAAAAAAGGAAAGTTCGGATGCAATACGCAGGTCGCACAGCATGGCGAGTTCCAGACCTGCGCCAATGGTAACGCCATTAATAGCCGCTATAACAGGTTTTTTGCAATTTTCAATTTCCACGAACATCTCATGAGAGCGGAGGAATCGTTCATAGTTCTTTTCGGCCACCAGACCGGATATCCATGAACCAAAAAGTTCGTCTCGATCGGCGCCGTCGCTGAATACCCCTCTGATTTTACTGGCAATAATGATAGCGCCGATTTTATCATCACCCTCGTACTGATCCATTTTATCGTAGATGGCGTCGAGAAGCCATGAACCTATGGAGTTTCGCGGCGGTTTTTTCATGGAGATAATGCCAACGGCCTTGCCATTATCTCCAGAAATTTCTTCAAATTCGATGTGGTTATAACCGGAGTTATCACCACGATTCATGCGGATGTCTTTCATCGTTCAAAACTCCATCTATATTACCTTTTAACAGCGAGTCACACCGCAGAGGACGCGAAGATCGCAGAGACATTGGTTATGAAATCGAGAGGTTAGGAAGATACGCAAAAGGATAATGACTCTGTAACTTCACAACTTCGTAACCTCTCAACTTCTCAACATCGCATCTTTCTAATGGTTTTCTTTGCGATCTCCGCGCACTCTGCGGTAAACCATTAACTATATCTTCAATGCTACTTGAAAACCTTCATGGATTGCTTCAAGTGCTGTACGTACTTTGACACAATCACCAATAAAGTATGTCTCCGGGAATTTTCCCTCCACCTGCTTCTGAAGTTCATTATTTGGGCTGTATCCTACGGCAACGATAACGGTATCTGCCTTGATAAAATGTTCCTGACCGTCCTTTTCGTACACCACCCCCCTATGTATCTGTCCGTTTTCGCTGTGATTATTGATAATTTCTTTTACCTTTACTTCCGTTATTTCTTTTATCCCTGCATCTTTTAGTTCATTGAGGATAACCCATCGTGTGGAAAAGCCAAATCCTCCCCCAACCTTTCTTTTCATTTCCAGCAGGGTGATATTCCTGTTTCCCTTCGAGGTATATTCAACAATGTCTGCAGCGTCAAGCACTTTATGTTTAAGGAGAAAGCAGGCAACGTCCGGCCTCATTGCCCCCTGTTTGGCCACATACAAGGCCACCTCACACCCAACCGTTCCACCGCCAAGGATGACAACGTCCCTCCCTGTCGTTACTTTCCCTTCCAACACACTGCTGGCAATATAAACATTTTCTCCTTTTATCCCGGGGAGATCGAGCATTATTGGACGTCCACCTGTAGCTACGATTACTGCATCAGGGTGTTCTTCCTCTAAGGTCTGTAAATCTGCTTCTTTTCTCATTTTTATATTTACTTTGAGCTTTGAAATTTGTTTTTCCAGATACGATATGATATTTTGTATTTCTTCTCGTCCTGGCGGAATAAAGGCATATCGTAATTGACCACCCAGTTGATTACTCTTTTCGTACAGCGTCACATTGTGCCCCCTCAACGCCAAAACACGAGCCGCCTCCATACCACCAGGTCCACCGCCCACAACCACAATATTTTTTGATTTACCCGCTTTGGTTATCTTATATTCACCTTCATGCCCCACCATCGCATTATAAGTACAGGAGACTGGTTTAAAATTGAGCAGGGAATCAAAACACCCCTGATTGCAGGCAATACACATTCGAATATCATCGAGTTGCCCTTTGTTATATTTATTTGGCAACTCAGGATCTACGATCAACGGTCTTCCAATTGATACCATGTCTGTCTGTTCATTATCTAATATTTCTTCTGCCAATTTGAGATCGTTTATCCGTACCGAAGCAATTACGGGAACTGTTACCTGAGATTTAACCTTCGCAGAAAGATATGCATAAGCCATCCTTGGAATAGACATCAACATAATGGGGGTCTTGCTTTCGTGCCAGCCAGGAGATACGTTAAAGGCGTCAGCGCCCGACTGTTCTATGATTTTCGCAATTTCAACACTTTCATCAATCTTGAGTCCTTCTTCAACGAAATCATCCCCTGACATTCTAAAGATGATAGGATAATCCTTCCCAACCGTTTCCTTTATCGCAAGAATTATTTCCCGTGCAAAACGAACTCTATTTTCAAGACTTCCACCATATTCATCGTTACGTTTGTTAGTTGCCTTTGATAGGAACTGATTGATAAGATACCCCATTCCACCGTGAAGCTCGACGGCATCAAAACCTGCCTTTTTTGCCCTTAATGTGGCGCTGACATAATTATCGATTACCGTTTTAATCTCCGGAATTGTCAGGGCATGGGGTTCTTGTTTNATGCTTCTATATGTCACTGCAGAGGGTGCAATTGGTTGCATTTTTGTNAAAAAAGANGAGGCGCTTCTGCCTGCGTGAAGGAGTTGAGCAGCCACACGAACGTTATACCGATGGATGGCATCGGTTAATCTTTTTAATCCAGGGATAAATTCATCCTTATCCAGCCCGATGATGCTCTTCCATACTTTACCATTCATTTCGGGATAACAACCACCAACAACAATGAGACCTACTCCCCCCTTGGCCCGCTCAATATAAAAATTGATAATCCGGTCGTTAATGGTACCGTCAGAAGTAAACCCCAGGTCCATGGCGGACATAATAATCCTGTTTTTCAACGTCATTTGACCAATATTTATTTTCTCAAACAATTTGCTCATAGTTTGTCTTAAGATTATTTATAGATGAAGTTTAATGAGGGCGGTCCTTTAATCGTAAATATTACCCAAAATAGGTATTTTGCGGAAAGGGTAAATCGATGTGGATTGTACAATGTTATATGTATTTCTCAGCAAATGTTTAGCAATATCAAAATACAGCATGTAATTCTTCAATTCCATGCGTGTTGGAATTATAAGTACCACGACAATTTTTGTCAAGTTTATCCTGGAAACAAACCTATTTCATAGTTTCAATAAGAGTAAATAGATTAAGAAATTGATTATGTTTTCTAAGGTAAATGATCTCTTGACCGTTTGTCTATTTTAAAATTCTTATCTCATCTTCTGACAAATAAAATGTTGCCTTTTTATATTCCTCAAGAATGGCCATTGTTGATTCTCCAATCGTAATCTCCACCCCAGGATGAACTACTTTATTGACCACTATTTTGGCTCCTTCATTAACAGATATTATTTCTTCGATCTCAAGGTCTTTTAATTTTTTTGCTGACTCTTCCCTTCGGGAAAGGAGGTGATCAAATGTTTTTGTGTACTGTGCCGGAAGTTCCCCCTTTGCCTTCTTGATTGCATGCAATGTATTGAGTTCTTTATCAATCGTTTTCAGAACAGCTTTTAAACCACTTATTTCTTTTCTTGTACTCATTTGGCTTTGATGTGCAGTATAGTCAATTCCCGCTTCTACGTCTGTATGAACCTCATTTTTACTTCCCAAAGATTCGACTTCAATCATTGTTCCCGCAGTTGTTATTCCACCCTCGATAGATATCTTATCCCCATTTACCCTCACGGTATTTTTAGCATAGATTGTGCAGCCCACTGCCTCTCGTAATATTATCACATTAGCTGCCACAATTGTTTGATTCCTGGCAAAGCTGATTGTTACATCTCCATCTGCTTCAATTTTTCCTTTACCTGAACCAATAAAACCGCCCCTTACCAGAACATTACCCTTTGATTTTATTACAGAGTCTTCCACCGTCCCCCACACCTCTACCTCGCCTCCTGCTTCTAATACAAACCCACTTTTTACGTCTCCGTGCACAATAATGGTTCCCTTGCTTGTGATGTTACCAACCCCGAAATCAACGTCTTTTTCGACCAAATAACAAGATTTTACAGAAACAACCTCACCGAAATATCTTACGTTTCCCTCAATACATGACACTAACAATTTTGGGTCCTTATCTGATACCTTTGTATTTTCTCCAATGGTAAACGCACAAGGTTTTCCATGTACAGGATTAACCATTTTGCCATAAATGTTTTTTCCAGGCGTCCCAGGGGTGGAGTCTATTAATTTAACCAGGGGTTGTTCTTTTCCAACATTCTCAACTATACTCAAATCATGAAAATCCACTTTGCCATGAGCGCCCTCGTGAGGTTTGATTTTTTTATTTATATTAAATAAGAATTCAAGTCTGCCGTCTTCGCCGTTAATTACTTGGGTTCCTTCGGCTATAAGCACGTTTTCCATGGAAAATTTTTCCTGTTTGACCTTATCCAGGGTATTCTTGATAACGTCTTCCTTTATTCCAAAGGAAATGCTTCTTGACTGCAGGGTTTGCAAAACGTCATTTAAGCTTATATCGATGTCTTGTTGGGCAAAGGGTTTTACCGTTAAATAGACCTTCATAAGGTCGTCAGAAACCTTGATTGAAAAGAATTTGGTTTTGCCATTAGTTTCCACAGAATATTTCTCCTTTTATTTAACATCGATTTTCATTGCTTTCAGTAAATCAAGCAATCGCTGCAGAACGCCTTCTTTACCGTTACTTATAGAGGCGAGAAATTCTTTTTTGTCATGGTTTATTAATTTTGGACAACTGCTGAATATTCTTTTATCTCTTGATGTAACGTGGTAAATGGCTTCGTAAGATTCTATTCATAAAGGTCTGGCCCTGCGATTCTCCACAAATTCGTTCAGATAAAAAGACGTAAATACTTATCAAAACTCTTCAAAGACCACATTGTATACTTATTTATTATTTTACTTTTATAGTATCAGGCAGTTTTACGCACATAATATAATCTCGGAAAATATAAAAATTCTTAAAGACAAAGAATCAAATGATTCAAAGCATCAAATAATTCATAGATTGTCCTCAGCGAACGGCACGCACATAGAGGACGTTGTAAAAGTCGATGGTGACGTTGCAACTACCGACGGAGAAATTGACAACCCAGGTGCTAGAAGCGCTAGAAAGGTCAGATGTCCAAATCCAGACTTGTTTATTGTCAAATTTAGCGTCAATAAACAAATTATTATTCGATTTCTCAGGCTTTAGCAAAGTTATTGCTTCCTTCAATGTTGGCAGACGCCAGTCGTTATAGCCAGCAAAACCCTCCTGATTGAGTTGCCTTATATAATTACGTGCTTCATCAAATTGCACCATCTCGGAACCAGACTGCTGCCACATTAATTTAGTGGCTTTGTCGTAAATCACTTTACTGTCCTTTTGTACTTCAAATTCATTTTTAGTATAATTCTTTGGTTTCCAGTCTTTATCTAACAGAAACATCTGTACTTTTTCGATACTAAGATATACATCAGATTTTTCTGGTAGGGGTGCTAGCCGAGCATTCAGTCGCTTAATCGCAGCTTCGAGGTTCTTTATTTTATTTTCATCTTTAATGCTTTCTTTTTGTGCAGCAGCTAACTCAATCGTTTTCGCTTCACGCTCATTAATTGTTTTAATTATCCCGTTACGATAGGCCCTCCATTTATTCCGTAGCTCATGAGAGATCGTGAGTGTTGCAAAGTACTCAGCAAAACGGAGTCGCTTTTCATGGTCGTCTGCCAAGGCATACGTAATAAAATCGCCTAAATATTTCATTTCAGCTTGACGACGGTCTGCATCTGCTTTTGCATTCTGTATTTTAAGCTCCGCATCTTCTTTTTTTTGCTGTAATTGTAATTCAGCATCACGAAGTAATTTTTGCTGCTCAAGCTGTCTCTTTTGGAATGAATAATTAATATATGCAACAAGGACGCTTCCAAATAAGACCGTAATTGTAACAGTAATAATTTTCTCCCACACTTTAAATCGTTCAAGCTTCAATTTCTCAATTTCAAGTGAAGCAGGTTCATTTTCATTTGCCATAATATTTTGAGTCCTTATGTATTCTTTATTATAAACGAACTAATTTTGAAAGAGAATCAACATAATAATTGTTTTTCTCGCACATGCAAAAACTAGCTCGTAATAAAGATGAAATCGTTAATAAATCATTGGAAATTGTTTTTCCCCTTTGAAGGAATAATAAGGTACATGCAACATTTACATTTATCTTTATTCTATAATTACCAATAACTTATTTATGATATTTCAGATAAAACACACGTAATAAGCATTATACTATTTGCCAAACCTACTTATCACCAAGCATGAATTATTTCCATCATAATCCATGGTATTTATTATTGCATTCTGGATTTCTTTTTTGAGTGGCTTGTCTATGATTAGATTCAGATTAATTTCTGGATCTTTGTTGTTGTGATTGATGATGTGGGGTATAAGACCTGTATTTATGGACATGACCGTAGAAATGAACTGTACTGCTCCTGAAGCGCCGTAAGACTCCCCCACATTCGATTTGATTGCAGATATTGGTATTTGACTGCTCCCTGTGCCAAAATAAGACTGGATTGCCTTTGCCTCGACTTTATCCTGCATCTTGCATCCGTTTGCATTTGCACTGATAAAATTAATATCTTCCTTCTTTACTCCTGTGTTGTCCATCGCATCATGCATGGCCTTTTCGATACGTCGCACTCTTACGTCTTCCGGATGGTTTTTACCACCCACGAAGGTATTCCCAAACCCCTTTACCTCCGCATAGATATGAGCACCTCTGTCCAGGGCGTGCTGGAGTTCTTCGAGGATGACGACGTAGCTACCCTCTGCCATGACAAAACCATTTCTTGCTTTATCAAAGGGCAAACCTGCCTCTTTTGTGCCGTCAAGGCCGGACAGAAGGCCGCGCAGATAAAATATGAGATACAAATCAATGGAAATCTGCTCGACTCCTCCTGCAACAATTATCTTTGCCATATCTCTTTGAATCATTTTATAGGAATCCCCAATGGCATCGGTACTTGACGTGAAACCTGCGGATATGGTACGGGCGAGCCCCTTTATTTTGAAAATGACGGATACATAGTTGATGGAAGAATTTAAAGCAACATCGTAGCTGAGCATGGGAGATAGTTCTGAGGGATTATTCCGGATAATTTCGTAAAAATAATCGGTTGTCTCCGAGAAATTGCCCAGAGACGAGCCAATAACAATGCCCATTTGGTTTGACAATGAACCATCCGTTGGAAGTTTTGCATCGTCAATGGCCATCTTAGAGGCAGAGCCCAGGAACCGTGTGCCTTTGTTTAAATATTTTAGGCCCTTGCTGCCGAGGTACACTTCAGGTTTAAGGTCTCTGACCTCTCCGCCCAGCTTGCATTTATAAGGATAGAGGTCAAGAGAGGTCATGGGCGCGATGCCTGACCTTCCCTCAATGAGATTGTTCCAGAACGCCTCTTTGCCGCAGCCAAGAGGGGAGACAACTCCTATACCGGTAATAACGACTCTCTTTTTCATGCTATTTTTAACCACGTATTGACACGGATGTACACAGATATAAAATATTATACCTTGCCGCAAAGACGCAAAGTACGCAATGAATGGAAATTAACCACAGATTACTACACACAAACACGGATCCTCCCCCTGTCCCCCTCACGGAGGGGGAGAAAGGGGGAGGTTGGTTCGCATCGCCCTTCGTACACTCAGGACAGGCTTAACCCATCCTACTAAATATTGTGGTGGCGTTATTACCACCGAAGGCGAAAGAATTATTAAGCACATGTCTTGTTTTTAAATCTCGCGCCTTATTCGGTATATAATCGAGGTTGCACTCCGGATCGGGCGTTTCATAATTGATCGTTGGAGGCGCTATTCCATGCCTCAGTACCAGACAGCAGATGACAGATTCAACAGCGCTGGCGGCACCCATAAGGTGACCAATCATGGATTTTGTGGAACTGCACGGTGTTTTATAGGCATGTTCACCAAAGACGCGTTTTATGGCAGTGGTTTCAGTTTTATCATTATGGGGTGTTCCTGTGCCATGTGCATTGATGTAACCAATGTCTGCTTGAGAAAGCTTTGCCATTTTTAATGCATCACTCATGCATTTTACAGCGCCGTCTCCTTCGGGGTGTGGCGCCGTCATGTGAAATCCATCACAGCTCAGTCCATAGCCCGACATCTCGGCAATAATCGTTGCACCGCGTTTTTTTGTAAATTCGTAACGCTCCATAATCAATATGCCTGCCCCCTCACCAATCATAAGACCCTGGCGTTTTTTATCAAAAGGCTGGCAGCGCTCAGGGGCTAATGCCTTGAGGTTGTGAAAGTGGGTAAATTCCGTCTGAGGAATCATGTCGCCACCACCGACCATTACCACATCAACCTTATTATCTACCAGAAGGTCATAAGCCCAGGCAATGGCGTGATTGCCAGATGAACAGGCATTCAGGGAAATCATGGTTGGTCCTTCAAAGTTAAAATATTGGGCAAGGATGTTTGTGATTGAATTGGGGGGATACACGGCAGCGACAACCTTATCAAAGCCATTATCTTTTTTTGAAGTATCTAACCTCAAAAGTCTTTCAAAAGGCGTCAATTCGGCTGCTAATGTTCCAATGGCAATGCCAAACCGCTCCTTATCGAATTTATTCTCATCCAGTAAACCGCTTTCTTGCAGCGCCTCTCTGGCTGCATAGTAAACATATTTATGGATGGTGTTTTCCTTGATCTGGTTTTCTAATTCAAAATTCCACTGGAAATTCTTTACCTCGCAGGAACGATGCACCTTGTATTTGGAGGTATCGAATGACTTCATCTCGTTAGCCCCGTTCCTGCCCTGGATGAACGATTCCCAACTCTGCTTAACACCAACCCCAACGGGTGTGACCAATCCTAATCCTGTAATTACGATCTTTGACATAGTGTTTGTTTTTAAATTAGGCACGGACAAACAAAGTTTGTCCGTGCCACCCTAAAACCCGCATAAATAAAATAAAAATTCCTATGCGATCAAGATAATCAAATTATTTGTGGGTTTGCTGTATTAACTTATCCAGGATACCCCGCAGCATGCGGGGATCAATGTATCGGATACCTAGTTTATCTGCCCATTTGACGATACCTGTATCGGCTGTTATCAGGATACCATCCATTTCTTTTGCCAGGAGGATCAGATCAACGTCTTCTTTACTGTCAATAATTCCTTCACGAAGCGCTGAACGATATTTTTTCCTCAGATTGTTAATAGCTTCTGGTTCAGTTTCAGGCGATGTCTCTCTTACGGCATCTTCAGCTACCCGTAAACCCTTGTCAATTCGGTGACGCACGTCCTCAATAAGCTCATACAACAAAAAAGCCGGGACTGATAATTCATACCTTTTGGGTGGTTTTTGAAATATACGAATTTGCAATTCAGTGGGGATATCCTTTAGCTCGACAAAATTCAGTAGCTCATGATAAATTGTTGGGGGCATGTAAAAGGTCGGCCCATCTAATTTGCCAATAATCTCCAGGAATATACGTAGCGCATCTGTTGGACTTTTACCAAATGTTTGATAAATGTCCGGATTGGTAAAAATACTCGTATCAATAACAATTCGTTCGTGTTTAATGTTTTTTTCCATACATGCCTCTCAAATATTATTACCACGAAAATAATTCGTATGCAACTCTGAGTGTTGCAGCAGGAATTACTCCGTTAGTAACTATCAGGTTCGGGTTTCTGCTTGTTTTATATTTTTTATGGAACTTCTTTCTTTTTCTGTAAGTTGAAATACCATTCTAAATATCTGTTCTTCTGCAATGGTCATTTCTTTATCCCGCCTTTTCATCGCAATCTTTCCCACCTGTAATGCCTTTTCTAATATATAGACCTTCATACCATTGTCTGAATACCATGTAAAAGAAGGAAGATATTTGGGGGGGTAAGTGGGAGTGATGATATTACAGGCAAAACCAAAGATGCTGCCTGTCATAATCGTTGTGTTAATGGCCGTTTTGTTATGGTCTCCCATTGCCATACCAAGAAACATATGATTTGTATTGATGACGTTCTCTCCCAATTCAACCTTTATATTTCCATAGGTATTGAGTAAATTGCTGTTAACGGTACCTGCCCCGATATTGACCCATGAGCCGATATAAGAATCACCAAGGAAGCCGTCATGTTGTTTATTGCTGTAACTTTGGAAAATGGTATTTACGATTTCCCCTCCCACCTTGCAGACCTCTCCAATATTTGAGCCTCCGCGTATTCTCGAATTGGATTGAATTNCGGAATGATTACCAATATAGACAGGTCCTTCAATGGTCGTATTTGGGGCGATGGTGGCGTTATTCCCTATATAAATAGGCCCATTTTCTGCATCAAGTACACAACCCGGTTTAATCTGAGTGTCTTTACCAATAAATATCAGGCCTTCATTGATAAGGTAAACACCTTCATGTAATTTTCCAGAAATAGAACCTTCCTTGACAAACAGCATGAAATCCTTTTCTATTTGGGATTTATTGTGTTTTATGATATCCCAAAAATAGTTGATGATAGGTACATGGGTGTCAATTACCTGTACCATGTCTTTTAGCATTTCAATGACGTCTTGTCTAAGAAATGTTTCAGGAGATATTTTTTTTGCATTGTTCCCTTTGAGTCGGGCGTAAACGAGGGTATTGTCCTGAACCCCAAGTTCCTCTGGGCCTTCTAAAGAAACAGGAAGGGAAAAAATCGCACGACCGTTTAAAAAAAGACAGGTATCGTCTGTTGCATGAAGGGTATTAACACGATGAGTAAGCCTCTCTTGCAATACATCTGATAGATAATTTCTGCAAAAAAGGGTAACCGTAGCATCATGATAGTGTTTGATAATTCTTTCCAAATTGGAAAACAAGCCGCATCTGAGATCAAACACTGGCCTTGTATATACGAGTGGGATTAATTGTGAGTGTTGGTTATCTTCAAATACACAGATATGTTGCACTTGAAAATACCCCCTTATTAAATGGATTGCCTTTTATATCTTATTGAAACGTGAATGTTTAATAATTATTGTGTGTAGCATGTCGGTGTAGCATACTGAGACCAGGAATCTTTGTCAAGCTAATAAAAAGCAAATTAATGTATAACCTATCCGATGAACTTTGGCTCCCCTGCTATATGTTAAAAAGTGAATTAGAAAGTCTTTTTTATGCATAATTATGCAACCGATAGATTATTTTGTCCTAAGACTTTACGATTTATTTTATTAAAGTTAAAATATTTTTTTATATGCTTGACATAAGATAATTCACGTAATAGAATCAGAAGCAATGTAAAAAGACAAATTTTTTTATCGGTAATGT
>C687J35021_10002325_pt1 | contig 13568 bp, 9 predicted proteins | sample RifCSPhighO2_12_FD_35021 | JGI IMG/M metagenome (IMG submission 35021)
CCCACGGTGACCAGGCCATCGGCGTCCTGACGCAGCCATTCGTGTTCGACAGTAAAACGCAACTCGCTCATGGGGATTCCTCAAGGGGGCGCCCGCTTCTTGGTTGGCGGGCCGTTGTAATGCGCTCGTGGCGGGCAGCGAGCGCAGGGATGCTGACCTTCTGCAATGCCAGTGCCAAAACTAAAAAGTGTAATTAAAACAATGAGTTATATATTTGTAGGAGTATCCGCTGCATTTATGTGTAACGAAAGCGATACGGATGGCTGTGTCGTTCTCGGGAAAATCGGTGTCGCTTTAGTGGTGTCGGGCCTCTCAGTGGCTGTATTCNAATCGTTACGACGTATCGATTTGAATACATGGACTATTATGAACCCGCAGCAGTCCCCCATTGTCCGTTGCACAACCGCTTGATAACCCGGGAGTCAGTCCATGCGCCCTTGCATCGCCCTCAGCTTTTCATTGTTCATCGCCGCTGGCCTGCAGGCGGCCGAATCGGTCACCGTCGGCATGGCCAGGACCAGCGAGTCCGGCAGCGGCCCGTCGCTTGGCAGCGTCAGCATCAGCGAGTCCAGCTACGGCCTGGTGTTCACCCCCAGGCTCGCCGGGCTGGAGCCGGGCCTGCATGGCTTTCACGTGCACATGACCGGCAATTGCAATGCCGTGGAGGTGGACGGCAAGCTGACTCCGGCCGGCGCCGCCGGTGGTCACTGGGANCCGGACAAGACCGGCCGGCACGGTTTCCCCTGGGAGGACGATGCGCACCGCGGCGATCTGCCGGCGCTCTATGTGGCCGCCGACGGCAGCGCCACCCAGGCGGTGCTGGCGCCACGCCTGAAGAGCCTGAAAGACCTGCACAACCGCGCGTTGATGGTGCACGCCGGCGCGGACAATCATGCCGACCATCCCCAGCCCCTGGGTGGCGGAGGCGCACGTTTCGCCTGCGGGGTGATCAAGCTGCCGGTCAGTCCCGGCCCGGTCTAGCAGGTGTGCTGTACGCAACCTTGTAGGAGGCGCGCCCCGCGGCGAATGCAGCCCGCAGGGCTGCCAGCTTGTAGTGCTGCGCTGCAAGGCAAAGGCTTCGCCCCGAGGTCANGGANCGCCGCCCGGACCCTCCCACAGATAAGGNGATCGGCGCGGCTCAGCGCATCAGGCCTTCCATGAAGTCCGCCAGTCTGGCGGCCAGGGCGCGGCGCCAAGCTGGGCTGTGGGGGTTGGCGAGCACCCGGTCTTCGGCGGCGAAGCTGCGCATGATGGCGGTGTAGCCGAGCCAGCGGCAGGGTTCCGGCTCCCAGGCCCTGAGGGCGGACAGGGGGTGTTCGCCGAGCACCCAGGGTTGCCGGGTCAGCTGGCTGCTGCGGCCGAGGATCAGGTCGGCCAGGGTGCGCCCGCCGAGGTTGCTGGCGCCGACACCTTCACCGCCGTAGCCGCCGGAGAGGGCGATGCGGTTGCTGCGGTCGAGCAGCATGTGCGGCTGGAAGCGCCGTGCCATGCCGAGGTTGCCGCCCCAGCCATGGCTGATCTCGACGTTGCGCAACTGCGGGAACAGCTCGCCGAACAGGTAGCGGCGCAGGCCGATTTCCTCGGCATTCAGGTTGAAGTCCTGGCGCAGCTTGCCGGCGAAGCGGTAACCGCCACGGGCGCCGAACACCAGGCGGTCGTCGGCGCTGCGCTGGCCGTAGGTGACCTGGCGGCTGAATTCGCTGAAGGCCTGGCCGCGATCGAGGCCGATCTCGTCCCACTGGCTGGCCGACAGGGGTTCTGTGGCCAGCAGCAGGCTTTGCACCGGCAGCTGATAGCGGCGCAGCAGCGGTAACTCGGCGGCATAGCCTTCCACCGCCGGCACCACCCAGTCGGCACGCAACTCGCCCTGGGCGGTGCGCAGCAGGCCCGGCTGCCAATGGGTCACGCGGCTTTGCTCGAACAACTGCACGCCCAGGCGTTCGACCGCCTGGGCCAGGCCGCGCACCAGCCTGGCCGGCTGGATGGTCGCGCAGTGCGGGCTGTGGATGGCGCCGAGCGGGGCGTTGATGCGCAGCTGTTGCTGCAGTTCGCCCGGCGTCAGCCAGCGGTAATCGGCTTCGCTGAGGCCCTCGGCGTACAGCGAGTCGAGCCAGCTGCGCAGGCGGCGCTCCTGCTCCGGGTAACGTGCTGCGCAATAGAGCACACCGCCCTGGCGGTAGTCGCAGGCGATGCCTTCGCGTTGCAACACCTCGGCGACTGCGTCGGGGATGCCGTGCAGCAGGTCGAAGGCGGCCCGGCGCTGTTCGGCGGGCAAGCCGGCGAGCAGGCGGTCTTCGCCGAGCAGGTTGCCCATCAGCCAGCCGCCGTTACGCCCCGAGGCGCCAAAGCCGGCGTACTCGGCCTCGACCACGGCGATGCGCAGTTCGGGCGCCTGGCGTTTGAGGTAGTAGGCGGTCCACAAGCCGGTGTAACCGGCGCCGATGATCGCCACATCGACCTCCAGCCGACCTTGCAGCGCCGGGCGCGGCGTCAGGGGCTGGTCGAGCTGATCCATCCACAGGCTGATGGGCGGGTACGGCGACATGGACATGGTTGTTGCTCCTGGTTGGGTGCGTTGCCAGCCTAGCCGGCGCAAGGCGTCTTGTCCCGGTGCGCTCGGCGCTATTTCGGCTGGGTATTCAGCGGCGCTATAGCAGGCCATCTGGCTGGCTCATATGCCGGCGCGCAAGCCGCGCGGCAGGCGGGCATTCACTCTTTCGGTTGACAGGGCAAATCCCTCTTTCGGGCGCTTATCCGCAAGGGTGGTGCTGGGTAACTTGGGCCCTCAACACGAAACCATGCTTTCCAGGAGAGCCGCATGACAACAAAAACAAGGCATGCAAGCTTCCAGCCGTGCGCACTGGCAGTTGCCGTCGCCCTAGGCTGTGTCGCGCCGGTCCAGGCGATCACGTTCAATGCCGGCGAGCTCGAAGTCCAGTTCGATTCCGCGCTGTCGGTCGGCGCCAGTTGGTCGGTGCGCGGCGCCGATCCGGACTTCATCTCGGTCGCCAGCGGCGGCGAGGCCTCCTCGCGCACCTCGGACGACGGCCGCTTGAACTTCAAGAAAGGCGAGACCTTCTCGAAGATCTTCAAAGGCATCCACGACCTCGAGTTGAAGTACGGCGACAGCGGTGTGTTCGTCCGCGGCAAGTACTGGTACGACTTCGAGACCAAGGACGAGAGTCGCCTGTTCTACGACATCGACGACCACAATCGCAAGGAAGCGGCGCAGTCTTCCGGCGCGCAGATTCTCGATGCCTTCGTCTATCACAACTACAGCATCGGCGACCTGCCGGGCAGCGTGCGGGTCGGCAAGCAGGTGGTCAGCTGGGGCGAGAGCACCTTCATCCAGAACTCGATCAACTCGATCAACCCGGTCGACGTGGCCGCCTTCCGCCGCCCCGGCGCGGAGATCAAGGAAGGCCTGATCCCGGTCAACATGCTCTACGTCTCGCAGGGGCTGAGCGATTCGCTGAGCATGGAAGCCTTCTATCAGTTGGAGTGGGATCAGACCGTGGTGGATAACTGCGGCACCTTCTTCTCCACCACCGACGTGATTGCCGACGGCTGCGAAGATCGCCTGGTGGTGTTCGGTCCGGATCTGCCGCCGGGCGAGTCGAACAACAGCTTTGCCCCTGGCGAAAACGTCTATATCCCACGTGCCGGCGACCGCGATGCGCGTGACAGCGGGCAGTACGGGGTGGCTTTGCGCTGGTTCGCCGAGCAGTTGAACGACACCGAGTTCGGCCTCTATGCGATGAACTACCACAGCCGCGGCCCGGTATTCAGCACCATCCGCACCACCACCCCTTCAGGGGCCTTTATCCCCGGTGCGCCGAACGCCCGTTACTTCATCGAATATCCGGAGGACATTCGCCTCTACGGCATGAGCTTCCAGACCAACGTCGGTGGCACCGCGTTGTCCGGTGAACTCAGTTACCGGCCGAACATGCCGATGCAGATCAACTCCACCGATCTGTCCTTCGCCGCCCTGGGCCTGCCCTTCAACCCGGTATTCGAGAGCGGTCACGCGCAGAACGTCGGCGGCAGCGACATCCACGGCTACGAGCGCAAGCCCTTCACCCAGGCGCAGATCACCGCGATCCAGTTCATCGATCGGGTACTCGGCGCCAGCCGCCTGACCCTGGTCGGTGAGGTCGGCTACAACCACATCAGCGGCATCAGCGATGATGTCGGCGAATTGCGCTTCGGCCGCGACCCGATCTTCGGCGCTGGCGAGTTCAGCGTGCCCGGTGTGTGCGGCGCGTTCAACGCCGCCAACCCGGACGAGTGTCAGGGCGATGGTTTCTACACCAGCAGTTCCTGGGGTTACCGCTTTGTCGCCAGCGCCGACTACAGCAACGTGATCGCCGGGGTCAACCTGACTCCGAGCGTCGCCTGGTCGCACGACGTCGACGGTTATGGGCCAAACTTCAATGAAGGCAGCAAGGCCGTCAGCCTGGGTCTGCGTGCCGATTACCAGAACACCTATAACGCCAGCCTCAGCTACACCGATTTCTTCGGCGGCGAATACAACACCATCACCGACCGAGACTTCGTTGCCCTGAGTTTCGGTGCGAACTTCTGATCAACCACGCGCAAAGGATCCGTACATGATGAAAACTACAAGAATCCTGCAAACTGGCGCGCTGGCCCTGAGCCTGCTGGCCAGCAGTGTGATGGCGGCAGTCTCCGAACAGGAAGCCGCGCAACTGGGCAGCAGCCTGACCCCGATAGGCGCGGAAATGGCCGGCAACGCCGACGGCAGCATTCCGGCCTGGACCGGCGGTCTGCCAACCAACGCCGGTGCGGTCGACGCCAAGGGCTTCCTCGCCGACCCGTTCGCCAGCGAGCAACCATTGTTCACCATCACCGCCGCCAATGCCGAGCAGTACAAGGACAAGCTGTCCGCCGGGCAAATGGCGATGTTCAAGCGCTATGCCGACACCTACAAGATCCCGGTCTACCCGACCCATCGCAGCGCTGCGCTGCCCGATGAGATCTACGCAGCGGCCAAGCAGAGCGCACTCAATACCAAGCCCATGGATGGCGGTAACGGTCTGCAGGACTTCAGCGACAGCCGCTACTACGCCTTCCCGATCCCCAAGAGCGGGGTCGAGGTCGTGTGGAACCACATCACCCGTTACCGCGGCGGTAACGTCAAGCGCTACATCACCCAGGCGACTCCGCAGACCAACGGCTCTTACAGCATCGTCAAGTTCGAGGACGAAATCGCCTTCCCCTCCGACATGCCCGACGTCGACCCGGCCAAGGCGAGCAACATCCTGCTCTACTTCAAGCAACGGGTGACCGCACCTTCGCGCCTGGCTGGTAACGTGCTGCTGGTCCACGAGACCATCGACCAGGTCAAGGAGCCGCGCCTGGCGTGGATCTACAACGCCGGCCAGCGCCGCGTGCGCCGCGCCCCGCAGGTGGCCTACGACGGTCCGGGCACCGCCGCCGATGGCATGCGTACCGCGGACAACTTCGACCTGTTCTCCGGGGCGCCGGATCGTTATGACTGGAAACTGGTCGGCAAGAAGGAGATGTACATCCCCTACAACAGCTACAAGCTGGATTCGCCCAGCCTGAAATACGACGACGTGATCAAGGCCGGCCATATCAACCAGGACCTGACCCGTTACGAGCTGCATCGGGTCTGGGAAGTGGAGGCCACGCTGAAGTCCGGCGAGCGGCACATCTATGCCAAACGCCACATGTACTTCGACGAGGACAGCTGGCAGTTGGCCCTGGTCGACCACTACGACGGTCGCGGCCAGTTGTGGCGTGTCGCCGAGGGGCATGCGCAGAGTTACTATCACCAAAAGGTGCCGGCCTACACCATGGAGGCTCTCTACGACGTCGTCGCCGGTCGCTACCTGGCCCTGGGCATGAAGAACGAAGAGAAGTCCGCCTATGCCTTCGGCTTCAAGGCCAGTGCCGCCGACTACACCCCGGCCGCCCTGCGCAGCTCCGGCGTGCGGTAGGGCCGACAGAGTCACTGCTCCTCCTTAATTGGGCGGCCTTCGGGCCGCCTTTTTTTTATCGCCAAATATTAGCTAGGCTGATACAGCTACTGCAGGCCTGAGTTCGGGTCTAGTCTCATGAGCACTGCTCCCCAAACAAAATCAATACGAGCCGTCATGACCGCCTACGCGCCATCTCCGCCCATCGCATTGCCATCTTGCGCCAAGGGCCTGTTACCGCGCCAACCGCCCGGGCATGTTCAGCGCGAGCAACTGCAGCGCCGCTTGCTCGCCCAGGACTGTCGCTTGCGTTTGCTGGTCGCCCCGGCGGGGTTCGGCAAGTCGGTGCTGCTCGCCGATTGCGCCCGCCAATGTCCGCCCGAATGCTCGCCGCTGTGGCTCAACTGTGCAGGGCGGCCAGCCTCGCCAGCGGAGTTCTGCCGGCAACTGGCCGTCACCCTGGGCTATCCATCGAGCATGAGCGAAGCCGAACTGTTGGCGGCGCTGCAGCAGGAGCAGCGCGCGCTGTGGATCATGCTCAATGACTATCCGCGTGAGCCCGATGGCGAACTCGACGCCTGCCTCGATCGTCTGCTCTGCGCTTCGCCGGCCAACCTCAGCTGGTGGCTCGGCAGCCGGCGGCGCCCGCTATGCAACCTGCCGCGCCTGCTGCTGGAGGGCGAGTTGTTCGAGCTGGGTGGTGCGGATCTGGCCTTTACCCCGGGCGAGATTGCCACCTGGTTGCAACACGTGGATACGCTGCGCACCAGCCGCGCGGACAACCTGTTCGGCCTGACCCGTGGCTGGCCGGCGGCCCTGCGCCTGCTGGCCGCCCAGGGCGAACGCGAGGGTTCGGGGCCGCCGCTGTGTGAGGAACATAACGCGCTGCTGCGCGACTATATCGAGCATGAGGTGCTGCAGGACCTGCCCGCCGAACTGAACCGCGCACTCTGCCAGCTGGCACAGATTCCACGTTTCAACGACGAACTCTGCGAGCACCTGCTGGGCGTGGGCGAGGGCGCGGCCTGGCTGCAGGCGTTGCGCGCCCGCGGCCTGTTCATCAATGAAGTGGAGGGTGCGGCGGACTGGCTCGAGGTCTTCCCGCCACTGGCTCATCTGCTGCAGCTGCGGACCAAGACCGCGCCTTGCACCAGCCTGCACCTGCATGCCAGCCAGTGGTTCGCCGCCCGCGGCGAGGTGCGCGCGGCGGTGGAGCATGCGCTCAAGGGCGGCCAGCCGGAAGTCGCGGCCAGTTTTCTCGAACGCTTCGCCGAGGAGCGACTGCTGCAGGGGCAGGATCTGGCGCTGATTCTGCATTGGCGCAGCTCGCTGCCGGAAAGCCTGCTGACCAGCACGCCGCGCCTGATTCTGCTGAACGCCTGGGCATTGTTGCTGGTCGGGCGCCTGGAGGAGGCGCTGGCCTGCGTCGATCAACTGCAGCGCTTTCAGCCGCGTGCCGATGCCGAGCGCCTGGCCGAGCTGTTCGCCCAGTGGCAGGCGATTCGCGGGGTTGCCGCCTATGGTCGTGGTCAGGCGCCAGAGGCACGCGCGCATTTGCTCGAGGCGCTGTCGGCGTTGCCGGATAGCGCCTGGGCGCAGAGCCTGTTGTGCCGTTCGGTGCTGACCCAGATCGCCATCGGCGAAGGCCAGCTGGAGCAGGCGCAGCAGCTCAGCCACGAGGTGCTCAAACAGGCGCGCCGCTGCGGTAGCGTGGTGTTCGAGGCCTTGCTGGAGCTCGATCATGCGCTGCTGCTGGAGGTGCGCGGTGAGTTTGCCCGTGCCGAGGCGCTGCTGCAGCGGGTGCTCGAACAGATGGATGCGCAGTCGTTGCACCAGACGCCGGTGCGTGGCCGGATTTTGCTGCGTCTGGGGCGTCTGGCGCTGCGTCAGGGTTGCATCGAGCAAGCGGCCAGCCACCTGCAAACCGGGCTCGAGGATGCTCGGGCTGATGGTGATCCGGGGGCCTTTCATGGCTATCTGGGCCTGGCCGAGTTGGCCACCTGCCGCCGCGATATTCCCGCCGCATTCGCCCATCTGGGCGAAGCCGAGCGCTGGATGCAGCGCCAGCGGATCAGCGATACCCTCTATCGCGGCGTGCTGTTGCTGGCCAGCAGCCGCCTGTGGATCTACCAGGGGCATCACCAGCGTGCTCGCGAAGCCTTGACCCGGGTGCTGGGCCACCGACTGGAGACCAGCGTGCCGCCGCCGAATTTTCCCGAGCTGTTCCTGCGCCTGGAACATCTATTGCTGTGCCTCGACATGCTGCGTGGCGTAGATGTCCGCGAGGCGCTGCAGTCATTGCTCGACCAGGCCGTGGGGCAGGGCCGCCAGGCATTCGCCAGCGAACTCTGGTCAAGTTATGCCGAGGCCTGCAGCGCCTGCGCCGATCTGCCAGCGGCGAACCAGGCCCGGCAGACCGCGCAAAGCTTGCGTAAGCGCCTGAACTATCAGGGGCTGTGGTTCGCCGCCGCCGAACCGCCGCGGGCGGCAAGCGGCGAGCTGCCGGCGGCGGCAGATGCCTGCCTCAGCTGCCGCGAACTGACCGTGCTACGCCTGATCGCCCAAGGCCTGTCCAATCAGGAAGTCGCCGAACAGCTGTTTATTTCCCTGCATACGGTGAAGACCCATGCGCGGCGGATCAACGGCAAGCTCGGCGTCGCCCGGCGCACCCAGGCCGTGGCGCAGGCCAAAGCGTTGGGGCTGTTGTAGGCAGGGCAATGTCTTGTTGTCACACCGTAGGGCGCTGCTCGCCGCAGGCAGTACGCCATGGTTCGCCGGCGTGGCGCAAAGCTGGCGGGTTGTCGCTGCGCTCCGAAGCCGCCCTACGCGCCGAACGGAACGCCGCCCGGGTGTATCAGTGCAGGGCCGGCGGCGTGCCGAGCTGGCGCAGGCGCTCGGCGAGCAGCATGCGTTGCGCCGGGTCGTCGCACAGCAGCAGGGCGTGCTGCACATCGAAGCGCTCGGCCTGGGGGCACTCCAGCCGTTGGTACAGCTCGGCGCGGGCCAGGTGGTCGGCCACCGTGGGCGCGCCCAGCAGCAACACGCGTTCGGCATCCTTCAATGCTGCCAGGTAGTCCTCTTCCTGCAGGTGCAGGTGATGCAGGTTGCGTGAGAGCCGTTGCAACATGCTGCGGCCATCGCAGACGCGCATGTGACTGGCACTGAGTTCGGCCTGGGCGCCCTGGTAGCGGATCAGCAGTTCGCGACAGTCACGGGGGTACAGGCGCCGTCCGCCGCAGGGGTCGAGCAGGTGATCGGCGCCCGCCACCCGCAGCAGGAAATGTCCGGGGAAGTTCACCCCTTGCAAGGGAATCTCCAGGCGTCGCGCCAGCTCCAGGGCGATCAACGCCAGCGCCAGCGGTTGTCCGCGGCGGCGCTGGATAACCTTGTGCAGCAAGGCGGCCTGCGGGCGTGGCGGGCTGTCGTCTTCACGGAAGTCCAGCTCGCTCAGGCGGCGCAGCAGCGGTTGCGCCAGCGCCTGGGGTGGCAAGGCGGGCAAGCCGAGGCTGATTTGCTGCTGCAGCGTGCCGAACTCACGCAGCACCTCGGCCGGTTGCAGCGTCGGATCGTGTTCGGCGGCAATCCATAGCGCCGCCTCGAAGACCGCGGGCGGTTCTCGCTCAAGGCAGGCAAGGCAGGTCTGGCGTGGGCTCATGATCACCTCCGCAGAATACTCGGTTGTAACCGCCTTGCTGGGCGGCGTCCAGTGCTGCGCCTGGATTTGCCGTTTATGCAGCCCGGCTTTGCTCAAGACCCGGCTTATGCCGCCCTGGCCGGGCGATTTCGGGGGCGGCACCTATACTGGCTGTAACCAGAAGCAAGGGAGCCACAGCATGTTCGCCATGATGGAAGCCGCCCGGCTTGAGGAATTGCATCTCACGCAGGATCCCGCCACGGGCCTCAAGGCCATAATCGCCATCCACAACACGCGTCTCGGTCCAGCCCTCGGTGGCTGCCGCTACCTGGCGTATCCCGACGAGCAGAGTGCCATCCGCGATGCCGTGCGCCTGGCCCAGGGCATGAGCTACAAGGCCGCCCTGGCCGGCCTCGCGCAGGGCGGCGGCAAGGCGGTGATCATCCGCCCGGCGCATGTCGCCAACCGTGGGGCGCTGTTCGAGGCGTTCGGCCGCTTCATCGAGACGCTCAATGGCCGCTACATCACCGCAGTGGACAGCGGCACCTCCAGCGCCGACATGGACTGCATCGCCCAGCACACCCAGCACGTCACCAGCACCACCGAGGAGGGCGATCCTTCGCCGCACACGGCCATGGGCGTATTCGCCGGGATCCGCGCCACGGCGCAGGCGCGTCTGGGCGGCGATGATCTGCAAGGCTTGCGCGTGGCCATCCAGGGGCTTGGCCATGTCGGCTATGCGCTGGCCGAGCAGCTGCACGCCGTAGGTGCCGAGTTGCTGGTCAGCGACCTGGATCGCGGCCGGGTGCAACTGGCGGTGGAACAACTGGGCGCCCATCCGGTGGCCAGTGACGCCCTGCTCTCCACGCCCTGCGACATCTTCGCGCCCTGCGGTCTCGGCGGCGTGCTGAATGGCGAAACGGTTGGCCAGCTGCGTTGTTCGGCGGTGGCCGGCTCGGCCAACAATCAACTGGCCAGTGCCGACATCGCCGACACCCTGCAGGCGCGCGGGATTCTCTATGCGCCGGATTACGTGATCAATGCCGGCGGGCTGATTTACGTCACCCTCAGGCACCGCGGTGAGAGCCTGGCGGCGATCACCACGCACCTGCAGCAGATCAGCCTGCGCCTGACCGAAATATACGCCCACGCCCAGGCCGACAAGCGCTCACCCGCGCGGGTCGCCGATGCCCTGGCCGAGCGTTTGCTGTACGGCTGACCCTGCTTGTCCTCAGCCGATGCCACAAGCGTCGGCCGTTGTTAGCACACTCACAAGGTGCCGAGGAAACGCCCATGAACCTGCTCAACCCCGACATACCCTATACCCGTTACCTGGATCCGCAGGGTCGTCTGCTCGGTGCCTTGCCGGCGTGGGCCGACGACTTCGACCTGCTGATCCGCCTGTACCGGCAGATGGTCCTGACCCGCCTGTTCGACCAGAAGGCCGTGGCCCTGCAGCGTACCGGGCGCATCGGCACCTACGCGCCGACCATCGGCCAGGAAGCCATAGGCGTGGCCATCGGTGCCCTGATGAAGCCCGAGGACGTGCTGGTGCCTTATTACCGCGACACCGCCGTGCAGGTGATGCGCGGGGTGAGAATGGAGGAAATCCTCCTCTACTGGGGTGGCGACGAGCGTGGCAGCGCCTATGTCGATCCGGCGGTGGTCCAGGACTTTCCGCTCTGCGTGCCGATCGCCACTCAGGCCCTGCACGCTTGCGGCGTGGCCACGGCGATGAAGATCCGCGGCGAGCACCGGGTCGCCGTCACCACCTGCGGCGATGGCGCGACCAGCAAGGGCGACTTCCTCGAGGCGCTCAACGTCGCCGGCGCCTGGCAGTTGCCGGTGGTCTTCGTGGTCAACAACAACCAGTGGGCGATCTCGGTGCCGCGGCGCATCCAGTGCGGCGCGCCGACCCTGGCGCAGAAGGCCATNGGTGCCGGTTTTCCCGGCGAGCAGGTCGACGGCAACGACATCATCGCCGTTTACGAGCGCATGCAGGTCGCCCTGGAGCGTGCCCGCCATGGCAAGGGCCCGGTGTTGCTGGAGTGCATCAGCTACCGCCTCGGCGACCACACCACCGCCGACGACGCCACCCGCTATCGCCCGGCCTCCGAGGTCAAGCAGGCCTGGCAGGAGGAGCCGGTCAAGCGCCTGCAGGCCTTTCTCGCCGCCCAGGGGGTGTGGGACGAAGGCCGCGAGCAGGCGCTGATCGGCGAGTGCCAGGGTCTGGTGCAGCAGGCGGTGGAGGCCTTCGAACAGGCCGGTACGCAACCGCTCGACGCGCTGTTCGACTACGTCTATGCGCAGTGGCCGGCGGCGCTGGCCGAGCAGCGCGCCATGCTGCGCGAGCGCGTCGCCCGACGTGAGGAGAGCCGCCATGAGTGAGGCCAAACTGACCCTGCTGGAGGCGATCAACCTGGCCCTGCACCGGGCCATGTACGAGGACCTGGATGTGGTGGTGCTGGGCGAGGATGTCGGCGTCAACGGCGGTGTGTTCCGCGCCACTGCCGGCCTGCGCGACACCTTCGGCTTCAAGCGGGTGATCGACACGCCACTGGCCGAGACCATGATCGCCGGGCTGGCGATCGGCATGGCCGCACAGGGGTTGAAGCCGGTGATGGAAATCCAGTTCATGGGTTTCATCTACCCGGCGCTGGATCAGTTGGTCTCGCATGCCAGCCGCCTGCGCAATCGCACCCGCGGCCGCTTGAGCTGCCCGATGGTGTTGCGCACGCCGATGGGCGCCGGTATCCGTGCGCCGGAACACCACAGTGAGAGCACCGAGGCGCTGTTCGCCCATATTCCCGGCCTGCGCGTGGTCATCCCGTCCTCGCCGGCACGGGCCTATGGCCTGCTGTTGGCGGCCATCGACGATCCCGATCCGGTGATCTTCCTCGAGCCCACGCGGCTGTATCGGATGAACCCGCAGGTGCTGCATGACGATGGCAAGCGCCTGCCGCTGGACACCTGCTTCACCCTGCGCGAGGGCAGCGACCTGACCCTGATCAGCTGGGGCGCCAGCGTCCACGAGACCCTGCAGGCGGCCGCGCAACTGCAGGAGCGCGGAGTGTCCGCCGAGGTGATCGACGTCGCCTGCGTCAAGCCGCTGGATCTGGATACCCTCGAGGCCTCGGTGCGCAAGACCGGGCGCTGCGTGATCGTGCACGAGGCGCCGAAGAGTTGCGCGGTCGGCGCGGAAATCGCCGCCAGCCTGTACGAGCGCGCCCTGCTGGATTTGCAGGCGCCGATCCAGCGGGTCACCGCACCGGATATCCCGCCGCCGCTGTACCGCCTGGAGCAACTGTATATACCCGGCGTCGAGGACATCCTCGCNGCNTGCGAGACGGTACTGGATTACGCCTGAAACGGGTGTACGGCTGCTGATCATGTAGGAGCGGGCNATGCCCGCGATGCGGGTGTCGGATCGATCGCGGGCATGGAACTAGGCGTCACCCCCCGCTTCTACGGGGAAGTGAATGGGAGAGTGGAGATGAAATACTTCAAACTGCCCGACCTCGGCGAAGGCCTGCAGGAGGCCGAGATCGTCGAGTGGCATGTCAAGGCCGGCGAGGAGGTCAAGGCCGACCAGCTGCTGGTCTCGGTGGAAACCGCCAAGGCCATCGTCGATATCCCCGCGCCCTACGACGGCGTGGTGGCCAAGACCTTCGGCGCCGAGGGCGACATCCTGCATGTCGGCGAGCCGCTGCTGGCCTACGAGGGCGAGGCCGATGCCGGCACCGTGGTCGGCCGTCTGGAAGGCGGTGGCGAGGCGCAGGCGGACAGCTTCTTCGTCGGCGCCGCGCCTTCGACCCGCGAGCATCTGGCGCCGCGCGCGACCCCGGCGGTGCGTCAACTGGCCCGCCAGCTGGGCGTCGACCTGAGCGGCCTGTCCGGCTCCGGGTCGGACGGCCTGATCACCCGCGGCGATGTCGAAGCGGCGACCCAGTCCGCCCGCGACAAGTTCG
>C687J35021_10002328_pt1 | contig 13557 bp, 15 predicted proteins | sample RifCSPhighO2_12_FD_35021 | JGI IMG/M metagenome (IMG submission 35021)
GGAAAGTCAATGAAATCAACGATCTACCAACACCACCTCCGCGCCAGTGCTAGCTTTTCGTACCGTCACTTATTGCACTGAAAACGAGGAGACCCCGTGATGCAGGTCCACGCCAGCGGTTACTACGCGTGGAAAGTTGCCCCGCAGAGTCCACGTGCCCTGGACGACCTAAGACTGCTCGGTTTGCTCAAACAGGCATGTCTGGAAAGGGGGGGCGTCTATGGCCACCGCAAGCTGACGCTGGACATGCGTGACCTCGGTGAGCGGTGCGGCAAACACCGAGTGGCACGCCTGCCCAAGGGCGATGGTCGCCGGCCAGGCATGCGAGGTGGCAATCCAGCAGCGGTCGCGCCTAATTACCTTCAACGTCAGTTCACGGTGGCCGAGCCCAACAGGTCCTCGGTCACCGACATCACGTACATCCGAACACATGAAGGTTGGCTTTAATTGGCAGTCGTGGTCGACCAGTTCTCCCGGCAGGCGGTGGGCTGGTCGATGGGCAGCCTTATGAATAATAGTCTGGTGCTCGATGCAGTGTTGATGGCGCTCTGGCGTCGCCAACCGCAGGCGCCAGTCATTGTTCATTCCGATCAGGGCTGCCGTTTTACTGGCAACGAGTGGCAGGCGTTCATGCGCGACCACAACTTGGTCAGCAGCATGAGTCGTTGTGGCAACGGTCACAACAACGCTGTGGCCGAGAGCTTCTTCCAACTGCTCAAACGCGAGCGCATCCGCCGTCGTAACAATTCGACCCGAAGCGACGCGCGTGCTGATGTCTTCATGTTGCCGCCGAGACCGAAGTGAGCCACTGCGCCGACCGTCGACTGCGCCATTAATGAAGCCCCAGCGTCCAATATGCGAACGATCGGAGAGGCGCTCGTCTGGCCACGGGATCGCCGGCATTCGAGCAAAAGCGGCTCACATCTGCGGCGTCGCCTACACTCCAGAGGGCCTCGTCGACGTCTTTGCAAAGCAGCGCGAATGTTGGCACCCAACCTCGAAAAAATGTACGCCCGCTTCCGTTCTTCGCCCGTCAATGGAATCATGTACGGAAACCTTGCAACCAAGGTTCGCAGTTGAGACGGTTCACCCCATGCGGTGGAGATCGGTCGGTTTATGGTTCATGAATCGAAAGTTTTTCGTTCTGGCAATCAAATTTGCCGTAGGTGTTGTCACGTTAGTCAACCCTTTGTCGTTCCGGCCTTGTACTAATCTTGTGCAACGCCCTGCCGGCGTTAAGTTTTGATCGTCGTCACGCCTTATCGACGACGTGGCCTCAGTGGCCATTTTCTTCGGCATGCGCGATCAGGACTTCCACCCCAGCCTGCTCCAGCGAGCGCCGCACTTCATCGCTGATGCCGTCGTCGGTGAAAACGCGTGCGACCTTGTCGAGATGCGTGATCCTGAAGATTGCTTGCGCCTTGAACTTGGAGGAGTCGACGAGGACATTGACGGACTGGGCCGCGTCCACGAAGGCTCGATTCATCGCTGACTCCTCGGGCGTCAGCATGCCGATGCCCCCGGTCGCGGAGATCCCGTGGACGCCCAGGAAGGCCGCTCTGACCGTGATGTCCTCGAATGCACCTGTTTCGAGGCGGCCCACACTCGTCATCTTCTGAAAGTCCACGGTGCCCTGCAGGAGATGGACAGTGGCGTTTCTGCTCTTGGCCAGCTCCATGGCGACGGTCAGTCCGTTGGTGACGACATGAAGGTGGTGATGACCTCGCAGAGCTTCCGCGAGGTGCCTGCACGTGGTACCGCCGTTGATGAGGATGCAGTCGCCGTCCGACACTGATTGCGCGGCCAGCTCCGCGATGGCTCGTTTCTCGCGGTAGTTTTCCCTCTCGCGCTCCGCGTAGCTAACACTCTCGTACCGCGCCCAACCCTCTGCATACACCTCATTGCCGGGAATCGCGCCCCCTCGCGTGCGGGCCAGCACGCCACGCTCCTGCAATTGTCAAGCGACATCCAGAACTGCCCCCCTGACGACATCGAGTCTTGACCCCCGGTTGCTGATCAGTTCGTAGTCGTTGCGGGCTTCGCGCCGGCCTGGTTAACCAGGCCGGCGCGGCGCTTGGTCCGCAGGCGGTAGCTGTCGCCGCGAATCGTGATGACATGGCTGTGGTGCAGCAGCCGGTCGAGGATGGCCGTTGCCACCACCGCGTCACCGAACACGCCGCCCCACTCGGCCACCGACCGGTTGCTGGTCACCAGCATTGAGCCGCGCTCATAGCGCCGGCTGACGAGTTGGAAGAACAGGTGCGCAGCGTTGGCCTCGAACGGCAGGTAGCCCAGTTCGTCGACCACCAGCAGCTTGGGCTTGGTGAAGTGCAGCAGCTTCTCTTCCAGCCGTCCTTCGGCATGGGCCCGTGCCAGCTGTGTGACCAGGCTGGTCGCCGGTACGAACAGCGTGCTGTAGCCGCGCACGATGGCCTCGCGGCCCAGCGCCACGGCCAGGTGCGTCTTGCCCACACCCGGCGGGCCCAGCAGCAGCACGCTGTCGCCGTTGGCCACCCAGCGCGAGGTCGCCAGCTCCCGGATCTGCTTGGGGTCCACCGAGGGCTGCGCGTCGTACTCGAATCCCTCCAGCGTGCGCACACACGGGAACTTAGCGATGGACATGCCCATCTGGATGCGCCGCTCGTCCTTGCGGGCCACCTCGGCCGTGCACAGCATCGTCAGCGCCTCGCGCAGGTTCAGCTCCGCCCGGCTGGCCTGGTCCAGCAACGTGTCGAGCTGATCGCGGATGGCGGTGAGCTTCAGCCGCGTGAGCATGGGCTCCAGATCGCCAGCCATCTCCACCGGCTTGGTGTTCTTCGCCGCCATCACCAGCCGCCTCCCAGCATCGCCTCGTACTGCTCCAGCGGCCGCAGCAGTTCAGCGGGCGGCTCGGGATCGGGCGGTGACGCCGGTGTGCGCGGCAACCAGCTCATGCCGGTGAACTGCGCGCCGACGATGCCCGCCAAGTGGCTGCGCTCGATGACGCTGGCGCGCCGCAGCGGGCTCTGGGCATGGCAGGCGACCTGCTGGCCGGCGTAGAGCACCCGCACCTCGCGCTCGCTGACGACGACCGTGACGGTCTCGCCGATGAGCTTCCACGGCACGCTGTAGCGGTTGGTGTCCAGCTCGATGCAGGCGTCGGTGTGCACGCGGCGGCTGAGCTCGCGCACCTGCAGGAACGGCGCCCTGGCCGCCAGCGGCTTCAGTGCTGCCGCCTCCGATCGCTCGAAGCGCTGGAGCGGTGGTTCGCCGGTGGTGCCGTGCACCCGCACATCGGCCACCTCGCGCATCCAGCGCAGCAGGTGCGCCTGCAGCGCCTCGACGCTGTCGAACCGATGGCCGGCGATGGCGTTGCGCTTGACGTAGCCCACCCCGCGCTCGTCCTTGCCCTTGGTGCGGGCGCGGTACGGTGCACACGCCCGTGGCTGCACCCCCCAGTACCGGCAGAAGGCGTGGAAGCGGTCGTTGAACTTCACCTCGCGCGTCTGCGCATTGTGGTCATCGACGAGCGCCTTGGCGTTGTCGATGAGCACCTCGTGCGTCACGCCGCCGAAGTGCCGGAAGGCACCCTCCAGACCCTGCAGCCAAGCCGACTGCCGCTCATGCAGGAACGCCACCGCGAAGCAGCGCCGGCTGTAGCCCAGGGTGGCGACGAACAGGTGCACGCGCCGCACCTCGTCGCCAACCACCACGGCCGTGCTGCCGAAGTCGATCTGCAACTGCTGGCCCGGCGCCGTCTCGTAGCGCACCGTGGCCACCGCCTGCGCGCGCAACTCGCGCCGCAGCGGCTCGACCGCACGCTGCACGGTGCGCAGGCTCACCGCGATACCCAGCTCGCGCTGCAGATCCTGGCGCACCACGTCGGCATTGCCGCGGTGCTGCCGCAGCCGCTCGGCCAGCCACTCGCGGTGAGGTTCCAGCGCGCTACCGCGACTGCTCACGTCCATCGGCCGCCAGCCGCCGCGCCGCAGATACTCGCGCACCGTGTTGCGGCTGCAGCCCAGTTCCCGGCTGATGCGCTTGCTGCCCCAGCCCAGCGCCTTCAGCGCCAGCATCTTCTGCACCTCCAGCGGCGCCAACATCGTCGCGCTCCTCCAGTCGTCCTTGACCACTGGAGCTTGCGCCTTCACCTCTTCCATCCAGACCTCCTTCGTCGTGAAGGGGGTCAGTTCTCAATGGCGCCAGGGGGGCAGTTTGAGCTGTCGCCCGACAGCAATTCGATGAGGTCACGGCGGACAGTGATCGGCGATGTCTGAAAACGCTCCGCCAGCACGCTGACTTCGACGACGCCGCCCCCTTGCAAAAGGGCGACGATTTCTTTCTGGCGAGCTGCTTTGAGCATCTGTTTTCTTGCATTTCAGGACGGTTGACGCGCCACGCGCGCACGGGATCGATGCGGAAACTGTACCGCCCGTATTTGTCATGAGTTTGACTCATCATGTTCGTAGCATTCAGGACATGAACACTAACGATCAAATACGAACAGTCGTCTTTGATGTCGATGGAACCCTTTTCGACACCTTGCCCACCCTCGCAGCCGCGGCCAATGAGGTGCTTGTGCTCGCCGGATTGCAGGCCGTCGAGCCGCAGCATCTTCGTCCTGCCTTGAGCCAGGGCATCACCGCCCTCTTCCAGAGCGCGCTCCGGCTTCAGGCCGCGTCTGTGCCGCTCGCGTTGGGGTCGCGACTCGAAGATGCCTTCGCGCACCGCTACGCATCGCACTGGCTGCACAAAACTGTGGCATACGACGGCGCTCTCGATCTGCTGTCGATGCTTCGTTCGCAGCGCATCGCACTGGGCATTTGCACGAACCGCGATCAAGGCTCCACACGCACGCTTCTGGACAAGGCAGCGCTGACCGGCTTCTTCGACGCGATCGTGGGCCTGGGCGACACCGAGCATCCCAAGCCGGACGCCGCGCCGTTGCACCTCGCACTGACCCAGTTGGGCGGGACGCCGCGGACAGCGCTGTTCGTCGGGGACTCCGGCATTGACGCAGCGTGTGCCCAGGCGGCTGGCGTACGGCTGGCGGCCCATCTCGGCGGCTACGCCGCGGCGCCCGACGACTTGCGCCCGTGCACCGTGGCGTTTTCGGGCTACGCAGAGTTTCACAGCTGGATGGCCGCCCGGACATCGACTCAGTCAACGGCGGAGACGAACGACCATGTCTGACATCCAGATTTCCGGCCTGACCAAACGCTTCGGCAACGCTGCCGTTCTTCAGGAACTCGACCTGACAGTGCGCGACGGCGAATTCCTCACCCTGCTGGGCGCGTCCGGTTGCGGCAAGTCCACCTTGCTGAAGCTGATCGCCGGCCTGGACACGCCCGACACCGGCACGATCCGCATGGGAGACCGCGACCTGCTCGCCCTGTCACCCAGCGCACGGGACTGCGCGATGGTGTTCCAGTCCTATGCGCTGTACCCGCACATGACCGTGCGCGAGAACATCTCGATGCCGCTGGTGATGCGCGGCCTGGGGTTCTGGGGTCGCCTGCCGGGGGCACGCCTGGTATCCCCCGGGGTGCGCCGCCGGCTCGCCGACATCCATGCCAGCGCACATGAAGTGGCCCGGCGACTCGCCATCGACGGGTTACTCGATCGTAAGCCGGCGCACCTGTCGGGCGGCCAGCGCCAACGCGTCGCCCTGGCGCGCGCGATGGTTCGCCACCCCTCCGTGTTCCTGTTCGACGAGCCCCTTTCTAATCTGGACGCCAACCTTCGCCATGCGCTGCGTGCCGAGATCCGGCAGCTTCACGACCAGTTGGGCGTGACGTTCATCTACGTCACGCACGATCAGCACGAAGCCATGTCCATGTCGGACCGTGTGGCGGTCATGCGCGAAGGCCGCATCCTTCAGGTGGCGCCACCCGAAGATCTGTACATGCGGCCACAAAGCCTCGAGGTGGCTCGATTCGTCGGCGCACCGCGGATCAACGTCGTGCCGGGCGACATCCTCGCCAATGGCGAGATCCATTGCCTGGCGCAACGCATCGCAGATACCGCGGGGAACGGCGGGCCCTGCCGTGTCGCCTTCCGGCCGCAGGCTGTCACCTTGGCAAAGGCGCCGGGCCTCACCGTGCGCGGCGTGGTTGGCCATGTGGAATACGCGGGTGCCGAATTGATGGCCACGCTGACCCTGCCGAGCCAGGGGGAAGCCTGCATCGTCTGCCTCCCGGCTGGCACGGCAGCGCACGCAGGGGCCGAGTTCGAGGTCACGGTCCCGTGGGAAGCCCTGCATGTCTTCGACGCCGGCGGCCAGCGCATGTCGATCGGTCGATGCGACACCCTGAAGCGAGTGGCCTGAAAGCCGAGCATGCGCGCCCATCCTCTTTCCACCGTTTCACTTCTCGCGCCCGCGGGCCTTCTTGCGACGCTTCTGCTGTTCATACCCGTCCTTGCCGTATTTCTGATGTCGCTGACCGATTGGCAGTTCGGCGCCACCACCCTGAACTGGGTCGGCCTGCAGAACTACGCCGAACTCTGGTCGGACGCGGTGTTCCGCAAGTCTGTGGCCAACACCCTTGTCTACCTCGTCCTGGTCACCGGGGGATCGATCACGCTGGGCCTGAGCCTCGCCTTGTTGATCGAATCCGATCGATCGGGACGCGGCTTCTACCGCACAGCCTTTTTCATGCCGGCCGCATCGACGCTGATCGCAATGGCGGTCGTGTGGGAATTCCTGCTGCATCCGAGCGCCGGGCTCGTCAATCACCTGCTCCAGCAGGTCGGCGTCGCACCCCAGAACTGGCTCAACGACCGCCACCTCGCGCTGTACTCGCTCGCCGCGATCGGCATCTGGCAGATGTCGGGGCTTGCCCTGGTGTTCTTCCTGGCCGGGCTGCAAGGAATCCCCCGCGACGTGCGCGATGCGGCGGAACTCGACGGCATCGAGCGCCCCTTCGATCGATTCCGCTTCGTCACCTGGCCGTTGCTGGGCCCTACCACCTTGTTCGTCATCACTGTCTGCGCCATCCGCGCCCTGCAAGTCTTCGACACCGTTCACGTGCTCACCAAGGGCGGGCCGAACAAGGCCACCGAAGTGCTGCTGCACACCATCTATGCGGAGGGGTTCAGCTTCTTCCGCATGGGTTACGCCAGCGCCATGACGGTGGTCTTCATCGCCGGCATCTTCCTCTTGACCCAGATCCAGCACGCCGCGCTGGAGCGCAGGACGCACTACGCATGAAACGTCTTTCCCCTTCCTTTCGGATTCTTCGCCACGTGGTGCTGATGGTCGTGGCCCTGGTCTTCCTGATGCCGTTCATCTGGATGGTGCTGACCTCGCTCAAGCCTGCCGACGAAATCTTCGGCAGCGAGATTCATCTTTTTCCGACGCGCTTTGCTGCAGTGGAGAACTACACCCTCGCGCTAACCAAGGTCCCCTTGCTGCGCTACCTGTGGAATGGCGTGCTCGTCTGCGCGGGCATCCTGGTGTTGCAGATCCTGGTGGCACTGCCTGCCGCCTACGCCTTCGCCAAGCTGTCGTTCCGTGGCAAGCCGTGGGCTTGGCGCCTGGTGATGCTGGCGCTCATGGTGCCGTACCAAGCCACGGCCATCCCCCTCTACGTAATGCTGTATCACGCCGGTCTGCTCGACTCGATGGCCGCGCTCATCCTGCCTTTCAGCGTATCCGCGTTCGGCATCTTCCTGATGCGGCAGTTCTTTCGCACCGTGCCCGACGACCTGATCCACGCCGCGCGGCTCGACGGCATGGGTGAGTTGGAGATCGTCTGGCGCGTGATGCTGCCCACCGCCATGCCCGCCTTGCTGGCGTTCTCGATCTTCTCGGTGGTCTGGCACTGGAACGACTATTTCTGGCCCCTCCTGGTCATCAATTCACCCGATCTGGCGACGCCGCCGTTGGGAACCATGTTCTTCCGCAATGAGGAAGCAGGCAGCGCGTTCGGCCCGTTGATGGCCGGTACGGTGCTGATCACGGCGCCGCTGGTGCTGTTGTTCGTCGTCGCGCAAAAGCGCTTCATCGAAGGTGTGACGCTCACCGGCGTCAAGGGTTAAACCGCAAGGAATCAAGCAATGAAACAACTGTTCAAGAAAACCGCCGCCCTGGCCGTGTTGATGGCCGCGGGCCTGGCACAGGCTCAGCAACCGACCGAGATCGTGGTCGACTACGCGTATGCGGATCTCTTCAAGGAGGTCCATGAATCGATCGCGAGAGACTTCATGGCGAAGTTTCCACAGTACAAGGTCACGTTCCGCGCGCCCAACTCCGACTACGAGGTCTCCGCGCAACAGGTGTTGCGCCAGGCCGTGACGGGGCAGCTGCCCGACGTGTCCTATCAGGGTCTCAACCGTCAGCGCGTGTTTGCCGACCGTGGGCTCGCTGTCGACCTGACGCCCTTCATCAAGGCGGAGAAGGGCTGGGCGGGGATGGGTTACGACCAAGCGTTGCTTTCACTGGGGCAAGTCAAGGGTCAGCAGGTCGGCATCGGCTTCGCGCTGTCTACACCCGTCATCTACTACAACGCCGACCTGATGCGCAAGGCGGGCGTGGAGCCCGATCGCTTTCCCATGAACTGGGATGCCATCATGAACGCGGCCAAAAAGTCGAAGGCGGCAACGCCCGGCACCGAGAGCCTTCACGTCGAGTGGGACATCACGGGCAACTGGATGTGGCAGGTGCTGGTCTTCAGCAACGGCGGCACCATGTTGACCGCCGACGAGAAGAAGGTGGCCTTCGACGGCCCCGCAGGCAAGGCCGCCATGCTGACCCTCGAGCAGCTCGTCAAGCAGGGTGAGATGCGCAACATCTCCTATTCGGCCGCCTTGCAGGACTTCGTGAGCGGCAAGCTCGCGGTACTGGCGACAACCACTGCGCGCCTGGGCAGCATCACGAAGCAGGTGGGAGGCAAGTTCGAGATTCGTACCGCCCGCATGCCCGTTGCCAAGGACGGCCGACTGCCGGCCGGCGGCAATGCAGCGATGATGTTTTCCAAGGATCCTGCCAAGCAGGCCGCTGCTTGGGAATACATCAAGTTCGCCACCGGCCCGCTGGGCGCGACGACCATGGTCAAGGCAACCGGCTACTTCCCGGCCAACACGTTGCCAGCGACCGACCCGAACCTGCTTGCGCCCTTCTACAAGGCAAACCCCAATCATCTGACCGCCATCGCGCAGATGCCGGTACTCACCGGCTCGTACGCGTTTCCGGGTGACAACGGCTTCAAGATTACCGACGTAATCAAGGATCACCTCCAGACCGTGGTTTCGCAAGAGGTGCAACCCGCCGTTGCCCTTAGCGAGATGAGCAAGGCCGTCCAGGCATTGCTGCCGCGCTGAGTGCAAGGCACGACCATGCACAAGTTCATCCACATCACGGACATTCATCTTGTCGAGCAGGGTCGCGCCCTTTACGGGCATGACCCCGGCAAACGGTTCGAGCGCTGCATCGACAGCGTGATCGCCGAGCACGCGGACGCAGCGTCTTGCGTGATCACGGGCGACCTCGCACATGTCGGGCACCCGGACGCCTACCGCCAGCTGTCGGAGCAATGCGCGCGGTTGCCAATGCCGGTTCATCTGATTCTCGGCAACCACGACAGCCGGACCAACTTCCGCGAGCGCTTCCCACAGGTGCCGGTGGACAGCAATGGGTTCGTCCAGTACGAGCAGGCCATCGGGAGGTTCAGGGGTCTGTTTCTGGATACCAACGAACCGGGAACGCATTGCGGCGTCTTCTGCGAGCAACGGGCAAACTGGCTTTCCCAGCGCTTGGCGGAGGATGATTCACCGGTGCTCCTGTTCATGCATCATCCGGCATTCCACCTTGGCATCCCGGTCGCGGATCGAATCGGATTGGTCGACAACGAATGGTTGCTGACAGCACTGAAGGGCCACGCGCATCGCATCAAGCACCTGTTCTTCGGCCACATCCACCGGCCCATCTCGGGCACCTGGCGCGGCATCCCCTTCTCGACTTTGCGCGGTACCAACCATCAGGTGGCACTGCACCTTGGGGAATCCGAAGACATCCCGGGAAGCTTCGAGCCACCACAGTACGCCGTCGTCCTGCTCGACGACGATTCGGTGATCGTGCACCTGCATGACTTTCTCGATCGCAGCGAGAGATTCTGGCTAGGCGCGTAGGCGCGGATGCAGAGGCGGCCCTTGGTCCAGTGCCGTGAAGTCGATCCTGCCGACTCTGCAGGCGATTCAAGCCTCAATCAAGGGCCGAAGCGGGCCCTAAGAAATCGTAGTGCACCTGCCGGACGGGCACGCCCAGCGTGCGCCGCGAGCGCTGCGCACGCTGCACGAAAGGCTTCGACCCGAGGAAATAGCTGTCGGTGCCGCACCCCCGTTGGCTCACTCTCCAGTCGGCGCCAACAACTCGACCTACGAATTAAGAGTCTTCGCTACCTCGATTTCTAAAGAATCTCAAAAAGTTGGAAAAATCCAGCATCCATGCGAGTTTGCGGTTGATTGAGGCTACTGAACTGTTCTCGCAGGTTCCCCTTTTATGTGAAGTATTCGCGGCATGATTACACGGGCTTTACACGTGAGCCGCGGGCGAAACCTGCTGCTGGCCTAATGGCACTCTCCGAGCAGAATCGAAGCGCTTTACCTTGCGAAAGCGGTGCTATTGATCCGGCCCCTATGAACTTGCATCAAGCTGCATAGCGAACAGGGTCGTGCTCGAAATACTTGCGAATTCGTTCGGGCTGGCGTTGCACGCTGCGTAAGTGCTTTGCGGCGGCCTTCACCAATTGCAGCTTCGTGCGCGCCGGCGCCTGCTTGGTTACCGCCTGCTTGATGTCCGCATTGGCCATCTCATCCGGGTTCAACTCCGGGCTGTAGCTCGGTAGGTAGAACACCTCGATGGCATCGGCATGCTCTGCCAGCCAGGTCTTGACCTGCCTGGCGTGATGCACCCGCAGGTTGTCCAGGATCAGGAATAGCTTTCTGGTCTGTCCCTTGATCAGGCGGCGCAGAAAGTCGATCAGGATCGTGGTGTTGAGCGCGCCGTCAAAAATGCGCCAGCGCATCTGCCCCTTGTTGGTGACGGTAGAGATGACAGACAGGCCGTGGCGCTTGTTGTTGACCCGCACCACCGGCGTCTGGCCCTTGGGCGCGAAACCTCGGCCGCGCACGTCGTCGCTGCGCAGCCCGCTCTCGTCGCCCCAATGAATCTCCGCCCCTTCGGCCTTGGCGCGCGCGGCGATGGCGGGGTAGTCCTCATCGAGCCATTTCTTGACCGCCGCCGGTGACTGCTCGTAGGCCTTCTTCATCGGCTTTTGCGGTGTGAAGCCCCAGCGCGCCAGGTACTTGCCCATGGTGCGCACCTGCAATCGAATGCCAAACCGCTGCTCGATGAGTTGGGCCACTGCAGCGCGGCTCCACAGCGCGTAGGGCATCTTCAGCTGATCGGGTGTCTTGTCGGCAATGAGCTTGCGAACCTGGCCCTCCTGCGCGGCATCGAGCAAGCGGTTTTCTCCCACCTTGCGACCTCCGATGGTGTCGTGCAAGGCCTTGGCGCCCAGCGCTTCATGGCGCTTGCAGATGTTGAAGACGCCCGTGCGGCTCAGGCCGGTGAGTACGGCGATTTCCTCGTGCGTGTTGCCGGCTTTGCGCAGTCGGATGACCTGCACGCGGCGCTCGTGCCGCGCTTCGCGGCTCAGCGATCTCATGTCGGTTGCTTGCATGAATCCCAGTTGAGGGTGGTGCAGAAAAATTCAAGTACGCACGGGCCGGATCAATAACGTGCTTTTGTGTTCCAGATCTGTGAGGGCCATGACTCCAAACGGCCAACTGCGGGTCTTCGAAATTTGAAACTGGTTGATTGCTACCTGGGTCAAATAAGTCTCCCTGTTGTTCCCATTTCATTGCAGCGACAAATGCGACGGCAGGGCTTGACCTGCAGATTCAGGCCACTTCGAAATGCCTGTCTGAGATTGACTGGATTGACATGACACTCTTTCGGAACGTTGCAGTTTTAGCTGGGGTTTTGGGATCGCTGCTTGGTGCCGGCAGCTTTCCGGCGCAAGCGCAAGAGCTAGCGTACGTCGCTGGAGTGCCCAGCGCCGACGGCATCGGCAAACGCTACCTGGGTCGCGAGATCGCACAGGTCATGGGGTGGCAAGGAGCGCCATGGCTCGAACGCCAGGAACGGGAGAAGGAAGAACGTACCGACCTTCTCCTGGATGCGCTGGAGTTGAAGCCAGGCATGGTGGTTGCCGACATCGGCGCTGGTACCGGCTACCTGTCCCGTCGCATGGCGCGCCTGGTCGCCCCTTCCGGCAGAGTCCTGGCGGTCGATGTGCAACCCGAGATGGTCGCGCTTTTGCGCCAGGCTGCGGAAGCCGAAGGCATGCGCAATATCACGCCTTCATTGGGTACTGAAAACGATGCCCGTCTGGCGCCGGGGTCCGTCGACCTGGCGATCATGGTCGACGTGTATCACGAGCTGTCTGCTCCGTATGAGATGCTCAGGAGTGTGGTGCAGTCGCTCGCGCCCGGCGGGCGGGTCGTTTTCGTGGAGTACAAGGCGGAAGATCCCGCAGTACAGATCAAGCAGCTGCACAAGATGACGGAAAGGCAGATCCGCCGGGAAGCGGAAATCCTGCCGTTGCAGTGGGTGCGTACAGACGCGAGGCTGCCGTGGCAGCACGTCGTCATTTTCCGAAAGAAATCCTGAACTGCAGAGCTTTGGCGAGTGCAAGCTTCTTGGCCTTGGCGGGTAATCTTCAGTTCGTCGGATCGAGCACCAAACGCGCATTTAGGTCGTCGACGAGCCAAATGACGGCGGATCCAGGCGGATCCAATGCTTGATTAAACGCCGCCATCGTCAAGACGAAACCTGCCGGCTTGATGTCATCGACGTTCAGAGAAACCTAGATGCTGCGCACAAAGGCGCTTTGCGCCATGTGCGTACGGCAGCCGCCGCTCGCCACTTGAGGATCTATGCGGTACCCCTGTCGTCATCCTGATTGCCGACTTTCAGCAGTCAGTTTATGGGGCCAAATACATCGCCGCCGTCGAGGTTTGCAAGTGCCGGCACGGTCGCCTGACCTATCAATGTCGCGGATGCATGCTTTCAGCTTTGGTACAAACGAGTAGCGCGGCGGCCTAAAACTTCTGCCATCAGTCTGAAGCTGCCTTTAAGTCGACTTGTCTGCGTCTTCGTGGGGCGGCCTGAAGCAGCGGGGCTTACCGCCGTCGACAAGGTCCACAAGGGCAAGGGCCGCACTGTCAACGCGCGCTTCTCGGTGATGTGCGCGCACTACCTGTACGACCCTGACTTCTGCAACGTCGCGGCGGGCTGGGAGAAGGGGCGCGTGGAGAAGAACGTGCAGTACAGCCGTCGGCGCATCTGGATCGAGGCGGCCCGACATCGCTTCAGTTCCTTTGTCGAACTCAATGCCTGGCTGAGTGAGCGCTGCCGCGCCCTGTGGAACGAGATCCGCCATCCCGAACACAGCCAATTCAACGTGGGCACGCGCTGGTTGGGGTCTCCTCGTTTTCAGTGCAATAAGTGACGGTACGCAAAGCTAGCACTGGCGCGGGGGTGGTCTGGGTAGACCGTTGATTTCATTGACTTTC
>C687J35021_10002330_pt1 | contig 13550 bp, 15 predicted proteins | sample RifCSPhighO2_12_FD_35021 | JGI IMG/M metagenome (IMG submission 35021)
ATTAAAGTAAGCAACAAAGTAAACGGAAGCGCAATAGCACCCATTGGCACAGCATCGCCATATAAATGAGCAATTAATAATAAACTACCAGCAGCAAAAAANGCTGTNCCTAATGAAAANCCTAAGATGTATAACCAATCAGCCAACAAACCCATGGTCACACCTATAGTAACAACGGTTACNATACGAATAACACGCATGCCTTCCAACGTATAAGCAAATTTAAATCCTAAGCAATCNATAAANGTTTGCAAAGGACGTCCAATAGTCAGCATGAAATGATAATCATCATTTTTCGCACAAGATTTAGTCATACCACCAAAGCTATATCTAAAATCATCGCCGCTGTAATGAAGAATATGAATAGAAGGTGAGAATATTAAATAAAGAATGAGTGTGCTAGCAAAAATGAGCATCCAAAGGCGATGCGATGCTTGTAATGGAGATGACCACATTCTCATAATGCTTCTGCCAATGTATCTTCTACACTCAATTGAAATCCAGCAGCCAGTGCATCTTGATAAAACATTTTAACTGTTTCTAAGGAAAACTCATTTAAATCTTTGCCCACTAACGATAATTTATTAATGATATCATTGGTTGCTGTAATAATGTGACAGCCAATTTCATCCGACTGAAAAATATTTAATAATTCACGCGGACTTGCCCATATCAGTTCAAGTTGTGGGTAAGCTGACATGATGGAAAGTGCAGCACGCATCATTGGTACCGGATCACGCCCTGTATCTGCAATACGCCCAGCGAATACTGAAATACATGCAGCAGGACCATCTGCCAACGCTCGCGTTACTGCTTTTACTTGATCCAATGTCATCAATGCCGTCACGTTTTGTTTCACACCTGCTTTTGCTAGTTCTTGAATGAATGCACAAGCAGATTCACCCTTGGTATTTGAAACCGGAATTTTGACATAAACATTTTTTCCCCAGCTTGCAATTAATCGAGCTTGCTCGTACATCTCATCAAAATCATCTGAAAATACTTCAAAAGAAATAGGTTTATCTTTAATCACACGCAATATATCTATAGCAAATACTTCATAATCATTGANATTAGCTTTNCGCATCAACGTTGGATTGGTTGTAAATCCCTTTACGAAAGGTTTCGCGTACATTTCCAACATGCCTTTTTTATCAGCGCCGTCTGCAAATATTTTAACTTGCAATTGAGATAATGTTTTCATATCAGCTCCTCACAATCCATGTTGCTGCTTCCAACAATGAAGCAGTAGTAAAATCAGGTGGTTTCGCTAAAAATGCTTCTTGATAATGGTAATTTAACCAAATTGTTTGACATCCTGCACTTTTTCCTGCAGCAACATCTTTCCAGCGATCACCGATCATAAAACTATTTTTTAGGTCGATATCATATTCGTAAGCTGCTTGTAACAATAAGCCTGGTAAGGGTTTTCGACAATCACATTGATCTGCATCATCATGATAACACACTCGAATTTCGTCTAATGGTAATGCATCAAGCAATATTTTATTAATGGATTCAACCATTGCACGTGTGGTTGTACCTCGAGTTACATCAGGCTGATTAGTTGCGCCAATCAACAAAAAATGAGCTTGCTTTAAGATGGATAAAGCAGAATGAGCATCTTTTAGAATAATCACTGCATCAAGCGTATGAGGCGAATACGGTTTACCATCCACAACAATTGCTTGATTAAGCACGCCATCACGATCAAGAAATACAGCTCGTCGCCTTAACGTAGGGATTCCCATTTTGTTTGCCCTATCTTGAGTTTGGGATGCGACACCAACATGTGCCAAATCACCGATTGAAATGCTTCCGCGTGAGGCGTCACATTGTTAGCATTAACAGTTGGAATCAACACACAGGCATCCGCTACCTCTGCAGTATAACCACCATCACGACCCACAACACCCAATATTTTTGCTCCGATTTCGCGTGCATAATGTAGCGCGGCCACTAAATTGGGACTCACATTTTTTTCCACATTGCCGCCACCAACAGATAACACCATTAAAGCATCTCTTGTATTTAAACGACTGACAGCTAACCATTTAGCAAACACCGATTCCCAACCATCATCGTTCGTGCGCGCTGTTAATTCCGAAACATTATCGGTAGGTGCATAAGCCTCTATACCAACAATTTTGCGAAAATCATTCACTGCATGCGAAGCATTGGCTGCGCTACCGCCTACTCCTAATACAAACAGTCGACCGGCTTGAGCGCGTATCGTTGTTAAATGATCAACAATTCTTTCAATTTGTTTCATATCTAACGTATGAATAATCTGCGATGCTTCAGATAGAAATTGTTTGATAAATTCCATTCAACCTCCTTTTATTGTTGCAAGTATTGAGTAAATTCTTGAATACCCGTAAACGATCCTACTTCATAAAAACGTTGATTAATTTCAAAACCTGCTAATTGATGTTGTTGCAATAATAATTGATAAACATCTGCCAAATCAGACTGATAAGATGCCGCTTGAAATACACTTGACATCGTCACACTTAAACCATAGTCAATATACTGCATGCGATCAGTCCGGTGTTTTTTATCGTAAACTAAAATGTTGCCATCGTGAAATTCAATGTTACTCGCATCCCATAATCCCTTATTACGAAATACTGTCATTAAAACTAATTGCCGTGAAGCTTCAAAAGCATGCTGCACAGCTAAATAATCGCACGGAAGATAGGAATCCCCATATAAAATAAAAAATGTTTCGCCTAAAACCGGCAAGGCTTGTTTAATCGCACCACCCGTACCTAACAATTTGGGCCCATCAAAAACATAATCGACATGCAAACCAAAGCGACTGCCATCGCCAACGTAATCACGTATTTGCTCGCCTAAATAGCCTACGCATAATACAACTTTTTCAATATTATTTTTTCGTAACAATTGCAATTGATGTGCAATAAAAGGTTCGCCAGCAATCGGAAGAAGTGCTTTAGGCATGTGTTCTGTCATGGGACGCAAACGTCTTGCTAACCCACCAGCAAGAATAGCGACAGGAAACAATTTGCTCATGACTGAGCAACCACTTGCGTACCTATAAAATCAAAACGAAAACGCACTTCTTGTAAGCGCGCAGCGCGCATGGCATGACGTAATTTCACTTTATCATAAGCATAAAGCATTAAAAAACCACCCCCACCGGCCCCAATCATTTTGCCACCTAAAGCACCATTTTTTCTTGCTAATTCATACCATTCATCAATTTGCGTATTACTCATATTAACCGAACGTTGTTTTTTATGTTCCCAATGTATATTCATGAGTTCAGCAAATTCTGCCAAATCCCCTTTTTCTAATGTCTCTTTGCTTTTTATACCAATCTCTTTAATAAAATGAAGATTAGCAATCATATCACGATTTTTTTCTTTACTTTTTACATCTTGTTCTTTCAAAATGCCTGAAGCAGAACGAGCATAACCTGTAAAAAACAAAAGTAAATTATCTTCCAAATTATAAAGTGTCTCTTCACTAATTTTAAGCGGCCACGCCTCCACTTGATCATCCGTCAAAAAGCGAAAACAGGTGATACCGCCATATGCAGCAATATATTGATCTTGTTTTCCTATAGGCTCTTTTAATTGATTTAATTCGATATAACAAGCTTGTTCAGCTAACTCTCGNGGATGGATCAAATTCTTTTTTAANGTATGTAATGCTTTTAATAATCCTGTAGTAAAACTGCCCGATGAGCCCAAACCCGTTCCTGCTGGAATATCGGCCATGCTCGTGATTTCAAGATAAGGCGCAGCAATATTTAAATACTTTAATACTTCTCGAATAATAGGATGTTCAACATGGTCAATAGAACTAACGCGTTCTAATTTCGAGTATTTGATAATNAATTCTTCAACGAATGTTTCATGCAAAGTAATATAAACATATTTATCAATAGCAGCTGCAACCAAAAACCCGCTATGATCACGATAATAAGATGGTAAATCAGTACCACCACCACCAAGAGAAATCCGTAACGGACTACGAACAATAATCATATCCTGAATCCTTGTAAATTTTTTCCACTATTTTCAAAACTGCGTGAGCATCTTGTATGCTGGCTGCAGGTTGACGTTGCTGCTTAATATCATCTAAAAATTCATTCCATTCAAATTCCCATGAATCATCTATCATGGGGTATTCCCATATCATTGTCTCAGGAGGACCCATGCTTTCAGACATTTTATAGAAAGTGATACGCTCCATTCCATAACTTCCTCCTAATCCATTGACTTCAATTTTTCCTTGCTTACCAAAAATTTCAAAAGAAAATGTATTCTTCCATTCTGTACAACTTGCATGAAGAAAAGCTACCTGTTTTTTTGCAGTATGTAACACCATAAAACCATTATCATCTACCGGCATATTCCAGAAATAAGTATGAGCATGCCCATATACTTGATCAAAATCCCCTAAAAACCATCGAGCTAAATCAATTAAATGAACACCTTGATCAATTAATTCTCCACCACCAGAACATTTAGGGTTAGCACGCCATTCTTGATGATAACCAATGCGTCCACCATGGCCATAACGCCCACGTATAAACATCAGCTCCCCTAACATACCCTCATCAATCAATTGTCTTGCTTTTCGAAATGCTCGATGATAACGATGATTAAATCCTACCCGAACACACGCCTGTGTTTGTTCTGCAGCAACCAGTAGCGATGCTGTTTCACGCGTGTTACGCCCACCTGGTTTTTCAAGCAACACATGTTTACCTGCTTTAATTGCAGCATGCGCAATCTCCATTAATGCATCATGTATTGTCGCTACAATCACAAGATCCACATTTGGTAGATGAATAGCAGCTTGCCAATCCGTTTGCGCTATACATCCTGGAAATTGAGCAGCAAGCGCCACTGCTCGCTCATGCAATAAATCAACACAAGCAATTAAATGGCAATTTTTTAGTGCTTTTGCTCGTTTTTGTCCAATCAAGCCGCAACCAACAATGACAACATTCACACATTACCCCATTTCTTACCTCTATCCTCAGGTATAATCCGACGCAAGGTATAAATATCAGAATGTTTTAATTCATCAATATAGTTAGAAAATGCTTTCCAAGGATCCCAAAGAGCGCTGATTAATTTACCAGTAATCCCATCACTTGCTGAAGATGCTAAAAAAACGCATAAAGAAGCGCCTATAGTTAACGGTGTTCCTCCTTCGCGTTTTTGTTTAAGCGATTGCTCATAAAATGCTTGGCCTACTTTTTCTGGCCCAGCTGCTAATACTTCATCTAAAAAACGTGTATTTAACGAGCCTGGCGCAACTGTATTTACCTCAATACCAAATGATGCCACCTCTTCTGCCAACGTTTCGGCAAAACGAACAACAGCTGCTTTAGAAGCTGCATACGCACTAAAATATGGCAAAGGTTTTGTCGCACCTCCACCAGATATAATAATTATTTTCCCATTACGCTGTTGCTTAAATTGTGGCAAAACTGCGCGACATTGCAACACGGTTCCTTTAAGATTAATATCAATTGCCACCGACCACTCTTCCCAATCAACTTCATCCACTGCTCCTTTCGCACCATAGATTCCTGCATTAGCAACTAGTGTATCTAAACGACCAAATTCACAAATGGTTTTAGAAACCAATGCATGCACTTGATCCACTTGAGTAATATCGGTTACTTGCGCTAATACTCGTGATCTATTGCGAGCTAAAGCTTGTAACGTTTGTTGTGCAGCAAATAATTTTTCTGTATTCCGTGCACATAACATTACATGCGCGCCTTCCTGCACAAATTGTCTTGCTATTTCTAATCCAAATCCTTGATTAGCACCGCTTATAATGATGCATTGTCCTTTTAGTTGCATACTGGAATTCCTACTGAAAAGTATTTGATACGAGTATCCTGCTGTATATTGCTCGCAATAAAACCACTAGGATCGAAAACAAATGGTTGCCTAAGATGCGCAACCAATGTTTCTGCATTTAGTTCGGAAAACTGTGGCCAAGCTGTTGAAATAATCACAGCATCAGCAGCCCTGATTGCATCAGTTACGTTTGATTTGAGTTGAATAAATGAAGCATAGCCTTCAGGTAATTGTTGAATAACAGGATCGTAAGCCTGCACCTCACTCCCCTGCTCATGCAACCATTTGCACGTTTCAATTGCCATGGAACACCGTAAAGTGTCGGTTCCTGCTTTATACGTGAGCCCCAATACTGCAATCTTCGTATTCCGAAGATCTTTCAAGACATCTAACAATTTTTGACATGCCCATTTTTTATGGTGATGATTACTATCTAAAAGAGCAGAAAATAAAAAAGTATGTTCGTCTTGTTCTTTGCCAAGTTGGATAAGATAATGAATATCGCGCAGTAAAGTCCCACCAGCAATAGCATCGCCTGGTCTAAGATAAGCGTGAGGTCCAATTCTTGCTTCACTTTTTAAACCACGCTCCACTTCACGTGCATTTGCACCAACTGCTTCACATAATACTGATAATTCATTAATAAAAGTAACCGATACAGCAAGAAAAGCATTAATCGCGTGTTTTGTCATTTCAGCAGAAAGAATAGACATCCAAATGAAATGATCAGTAAATGGTTGTAATAATTTCTGTATGTGATCTTTATAATGATGATTATCTAACCCAATGATAACCCTATCTGGATGGGTGAAAACAGCAATTGCTTTTTCTAACCGTAAATTTTCTGGAATATAGGCAAATGTAATATGTTTTTCAGGATAAAGTTGATCACATTTTTTTTGTAATTTATTAGTCGTCCCAACTGGGATTTGCGATGAAATCACTACTAAATTTTTAGTTTGTAAATAAGGAAAAAGGTTTTCTACCTCCCGCATAACATAATCTACATCGGCTACCTCATGCGCATCAACCGGCGTATCAAATGTCACCCAAATTAAATCGCCATCAGAAAAATGTGGAATAGAATGAGTAAACGTTAATGTTCCAGCTGTTTGACATTCTTTTAATAATGCTTCTAATCCTGGTTCAAAAATAGGTGGTTTACCTTGTTGCAAATTCACAATGGTTTCTCTACAAGCATCATAAGCTAACACATGGTGCCCTGCTTTTGCTAATGAAGCCGCTGTGACACAACCCAAATGCCACAATCCAACGACAATAATATTCATCATCTTTGCTCTACAATCCACGTGTTATGTTTAAGAAAATCGATGGTCTGCACAACTCCTTGTTGAATACTTAAGGTTGGCTTCCAACCTAATTTCCGTATTTTTGAGCAGTCCAAAAAAATAAAAGGATTGTCGCCAATCCAACCACGCTCACCGCCTGTATAAATGCGCTCGGGTATTCTATTTAAATAATGACAAATCCAATTGATCGAATCATCCACTTGACAATATTCATCTGTTCCTAAATTAAAAATATTTACTTTTTCGGTAGCGTGTTTCATTGCAAATAATATTGCATCAATACAATCTTTAACATAAAGATACGATTTGCGTTGTTTTCCATTACCTAATATTTGTAATTGCTCTGGATGTTGAAGAAGTTGCTTGTAAAAATCAAATACATGTCCATGAGTATAACGCTCCCCTAAAATCGAAACAAACCGAAAAATATAGGCTTGGCATCCAAATCCTTCGCAATATGCTTGTATGAAACCTTCTGCTGCCAACTTGGATGCGCCATATAACGAAGTTTGAATAGGAAAAGGAGCATGTTCTGGTGTGGGGAAAATAGTTGCCTCCCCGTAAATAGACCCGGTGGAGGCAAATGCTATTTTCTGAATCTGATTTGCTCGCATTGCTTCTAGTACATTAAACGTAACGATAGTATTTTGTTCTAAATCTTTATGAGGATAATGTGTACCCCATCTCACATCTGCATTTGCCGCAAAATGAAATACAGCATCAACATGCTGTATGGCTTTTGTTGCTACTGATGGATCTTGCAAATCCCCAGTTATTAATTTAAAACGCGGTGATTGTTTGGCATGATCTAAAAATGGATGAAGCCCAGTAGAAAAATTATCGATGCCAATCACATCATGGCCTTGTTCTAATAAACAATCGACCATATGACTGCCAATAAAACCAGCGCATCCAGTCACACAATATAACACGCTAACCCCCCTTGTTATAAACTGCAAACACCCAAAACCGTGATAACAAATAATTAATGCCAACCGTCACGCCTATCGCCACAACATAACCCACATAAGGTGAAAAATGTCCCATTTCAACCACACTATAAGTAATCGTTAATGTAGATAAATAACCCATCATTAACAACACTACATACCTAGGAATTTGCTGCTGAAAATTAACCGCTTGGCTTTTGAAGGTAAAATATCGATTGGCATTAAAATGAAAAAGAACACCTATTATAAATGCAATCGATACCGCAATTTGATAATAAAGATGAAAAAAACCAAAACAAATACTAAATAAGATAAAATTAATCCCAGCCGTAATGCTACCCACTGTTAGAAAAGATAAAATAGTATGCTTATCAGCTAGAATAAACTGATATATTTTTTTCATAAAAACCTTCAACTTGATGTTTCGTAAAGGGGTAGCGATTCCTGCATAGAAAACGTAGTGGCCTCATGATTCATCACGGGTTTTTCTTTCTCAATCATATAATCAACAATAAACATAGGGCGACGTTTTACTTCGTCATATATTCTACCAATGTATTCGCCCAATAACCCCAAGCAAAGTAATTGTACACCAGAAAAAAAAGTCACCACTAAAACAGTTGTCGATAACCCAGGACTTATATCTATACCATAGAGCTTTTGAAAGACATACCAACCACCCAATAAAAAACTAAAACCAGCAAGAAATGCGCCCATAATAGACATGATTTGCAAAGGTTTGCTGCTAAAACTAATCAAACCATTTAAGCCTATTCTTAATGAGCCCGTAAAGCGATTATAATTTCCCCTACCTGCTAAGCGCTCATCTCTATCATATTCAATAAACGTTTGTTTATAACCCACATAGGCAACTAACCCACGTAAAAANCCATGNGATTCATGNAGCTTTTTTATTTCACCAATNACTCGACGTGTCAGAATACGAAAATCCCCTGTGTTGCGCGGAATAGGTACATCACTTATCTTNTTGATTAGTGAGTAGCCAANGTNGGAAATAAGCTTTTTAATAAGTGTCTCNCCTTTACGTGATTTNCGCTTTGCATACACCACATCGTATCCTTCCAGAATTTTTGTATAAAGTTGAGGGATTAATTCTGGAGGATCTTGCAAATCCACATCAATGACAACACAGTTTTTGCCCTTGCATAATAAAATACCTGCCATAGTGGCCGCTGGTTGACCAAACCGTCTGGAAAACACCACCAATTTAATGGATGGATTGCGATCAATTTCTTGACGAATCACTTGCTCTGTTGCATCCGGAGAAGGATCCAAACAAAATAAAATTTCATAATTCGAACATAAATTGTTTAATACCTGTTCTATTCGTATAAGAAAAGGTTTAATGTTAGATGCTTCTTTATAAACTGGAACAACGATTGACAATTCGGGATGGTGATTGGCCATTTTTATTTCGTATCCTGTTGCGCTGATCTGAAAGTGCAATTATCTTATACTGATATTCATATCATTTCAATTTTAAAAGGTATGTAAAAAAAATTAGGAAAAATGAAAATGCCTCACACTATTCGATCATTTGATTGCTCGCGACATTCATTTGTCGATAACTCCAAACAAGCATTAGCGGATTACCTTCAACTCGGCTACCATATTGAACCAAATGTTTTCTCTCAAGAAGAATGTGATACGCTCATTCAAGCAGCTCACACATTAGAAGATGCGAAAAATCACATTTTTCGACCTAATATGATGCCACATAAGCAACATANTGTTTTTTTAACAGCAATGAAGGCCCCTTTTATCGTAAAAACCATTTCAACACTCATAAGTGGTGAAGCAGTAGGATTGCAAAGTGAATTTTTTTATTGTAAACCAGGCACCAGAGGATTTTCTTTACATCAGGATAATTTTTATGTTGAAGCAAATTATGGTGTATTTGTATCCGCTTGGATTGCATTAACTGATACCTATGCGGAAAAAGGGGGATTAATTATTTATCCCATGAGTCATGAGACAGGTGCGTTACCAACAAAAAAATTAAATATTGGTGTCGATCAATTACAAGATCCTAATGCAAATAATGAGGAAACAATTGTCCCAGAAAAATATGTGCGACATGCTATCGGCATTAAAAAAGGTTCGGTATTATTTATCCATGGCCATTTGGTCCATGGCTCTCATACAAACAGCACAGATGAATGGCGATATGTTCTGCTCTGCACTTATATTAGATCAGGAGAAGAATTTAGAGCTGGACGATATGCAAAAAGGGAAATGGTCCAAATTAAATAGGTAAAAATGGAAAAGACTTTTAACGGGACAACCCTGCAATTTTAATTAAAACGGTCCTTTGAATGCATCAATTTCTGTTTGTGCATGCATAGGTGCCTCCCAATGATGATCTTGTCCTTTAATCATCTGGTATGCTTTCGCGGCAATCGTGCGACTATTGGGATAAAATACATTTTCTAACGGTTTCGTTGTCGGGCAAGTAGTAAAAGCAAAACCAAGACGTGCCATCTGCGGAATAGTATGGTAATTGGCGCTACATTGTTCATACACTTGGGTAATAATCTCACTACTTGCCCCACAGGTTAACCAAGCATTATCCACTACCAATAAACGACCTGTTTTTTGAACGGATTGACTAATCGTATGAATATCGAGTGGCCATAAAGAAATAGGATCAATGATTTCAGCTTGTATTCCTACGGTTTCTAAATGTTTGCGCGCACGTAATGCTTCCATCACCATATGTGATACGGCAACAATGGTAATATCTTCTCCTTCTTGTAATACACGTGCCTTCCCTAATGGAACATCATAAGATTGATAAGGAACATAACCATCTATTGCNTATAACAAGCGATGTTCGATAAAAATAACAGGGTTATTATCCCGAATNGCTGCAATCATACATCCTTTTGCATCATTTGCATTAGATGGCGCAACCACTTTNAATCCAGGAATATGCATAAACAAAGCGTGCAAGGCTTGCGAATGTTGCCCACCTTGTCCCCATGAACGTCCGATCATTGCGCGAATAACCATGGGTACATTCACTTGGCCATTATACATATAATGAGATTTAGCTCCCATATTCACCAATTGATTCATACAAAGCAGCATAAAATCCATGCGAATATGTACATGAATAGGACGGTACCCTGCCATAGCAGCACCAATNGCAACGCCTGTCATAGCATCTTCTGATAATGGTGTACAAAATACTCGTTCTTTGCCAAATTTCTCTTGCAACCCTACAGTTGATCCTTGAATACCTTTGTGATCATCCACATCTAAGCCAAACAAAAATACTTTAGAATCACGTTCCATTTCTTGTTCAAACGCTTCACGCAAAGCATCCACATAACGAATTAATCTCACACCAGCTGGTGGTTCAATGCTATTTCTTTGTCGTTTCGCTTGCGTATACATGCGTATATAACTCCTCTTCTTCCGGATAGGGACTATTTGCAGCAAATGCTTCTGCAGCTTGAATGTCAGCAGTCACTTCATCATCAATCATACGGCGTGTACTATCATCTAACATTTTCCCTAATCGTATAATTTGATCCTGTTCTTGCCATCGTTGATAGTCATCTTGATCACGATAAGAATCACCATGATCGTCTCGCGGACCAACGTGTTCTAGCGCGCGGTAAGTTGCGCACTCAAGAAAAACAGGCCCCCCTCCTTCTTTTCGAATATGATTGATTACTCGCACAATCGTATCACGTATTTTAAATACATCGCCGTCATCAATTTTATGTGTCTTCATATCATACGTTGCTATTCGTTCACATAACTTTTCTGTCGCCCAGCGTTTTTCAATAGGTGTATGAATAGCCAATCGATTATTCTCACAAACAAAAATAATAGGAAGTTTATGTAATGCAGCAAAATTGATCGTCTCATAAAAACAACCTTCTTCTGTACCACCATCGCCAAACATAGAAACAACCACACGTTGATAGCCTGTTATTTTTGCTTCCCTTTGCATAGCAAGCGCATAACCTGCCGCAATAGGAATAGTGGTGCCAACTACTGCTGAGGCGCCTAGCACACCATTTTTTATATCTACAAGATGCATAGACCCTGCTTTACCACCCGCACAACCAGTTTGTTTACCATATAATTCTGCCATCATGGCATGTAAATCCCCACCTTTAGCAAGGTAAGTGGCATGACAACGATACGTATTTGAAATAATATCTGTTTTTTCTAGTGGGTCACACACCCCCACCGCAACGGATTCTTGCCCAACAGATAAATGCACAGGGCTTTTAATAGCATCCGTATGATAAATGTCAGCTAATCGCAATTCGAATCTGCGAATCAAAGACATTTTTTTATATAATCTTGCAACTAATTCTGGAGTATGCATAGGATCCTCAATCCAAATTTTCATTCATGAAAATCTATAGAAAAAGAGAATGGAATGCAAGAGAACAATTTTTTTGTCTTTTACAAATACCGATTAAAAAATTCTCTAACAATTTTTTCTTCATCTTGAATAAATTGCCCATGTTGCCCTTGTTCCATGATCATCATTTTGAAATGAGGATTGTGTTGTAAGGCTTGTTGTAATAATAAACCATGGTGAATGGGAACCACACGATCTTGTTTGGAATAAATCAATAAAATAGGAATCGTTAATTTTTCAGCTGCTAATGCAGGCGAAATATTTTTAATATCAAATTGAAAAAATATACCTCCCCACAATCGCATGAGTGTGCCTAATACATAACGTAATAACGGAATGGGGTAATAGCTATAAGCCATCCAATCTAACCTTGCGTAACTGGATTTGGCAATAATCGCCTTGATCTCGGGTGCAAAAGGCGCTGTCATCAAAGCAACTGCTCCTCCTAAAGAAAATCCCCACACTCCCACTTTATCGATTTTTCTACTCTGCAAATATTGAATAGCGGCTAATAAATCGAATACTTCATATTTACCAATGGTTGAATAATGTCCCTCACTTTCCCCAAAATAACGGAAATCAAACAAAAATAAATTATACGTATCCTGTAAAAATAATTGAGAAGATAAAATATCNCCTTTATCAGCCGGATACCCGTGCAATAAAATAATNGTTTTCGCANGAGGCTTTTTACTAGGTATAAACCATCCGCGCAATACAATATTGTCTTTCGTACGAAAAGAAACTTGTTCATAAGGAATACCAAAATTTTTCGGCGTAATCGAACTAATGATTCGAAAAGGGCGGATAGCAAAGTAAAATCCCCATAAAGAGAGGAGGATAATAATGGCAACAATAATGAAGATAATTTTCATACTATTGAAGAACTATATTTCTCCCTTAAAATCTCCGCCGCTTTAACCATATTTTGTAACGCTAATTCCGTTTCAGGCCACGCTCGTGTTTTCAAACCACAATCTGGATTAATCCATAGTCGTTGTATGGGAATAAATTGAGCGGCTTTTTC
>C687J35021_10002338_pt1 | contig 13534 bp, 27 predicted proteins | sample RifCSPhighO2_12_FD_35021 | JGI IMG/M metagenome (IMG submission 35021)
AAAATTACCTTCTTTTAGTTCTATAGTAACTCGTAATCCTGCCATTTAAACCTTCTCTACTTTTTTCAATCTATCGTCAATAGCATTTATCTTCTCATAAAGCATCGCAGTCTTAGCATCAGCTTCTGCAATATCTAAGAGTTGAGCTAAAGCAATAGAATAACATAGTTCCTTCTTTATTTGCTTAAGTCCTGTTTTATCATAGAATATCTTAGTCATTGTGGAATTGTGTTCCACAAACTTAACAAACCTTTTGAATACTGATATAGGGACTCCAGCTATATGGAAAGTAGTTGTTGATATATCTTCCACATTAACTTCTTTTTCTACCATTTTACACCTTATTAAACACAACAACATAAATTAATTTTTTATATGGTTCAGCAATTTCATCGTCATAATGTTTGAATTTATTGATGGGGTATATTTTGAAATCCTCACCATAATCTTGGAACATGAACATCAACTTATAAAAGTCGAAGTTGTGTAGATGCTTGGATTTACCCTTATTATCTAGTAAATCTCTAATTGGAACAGACACAATCAATTTACCTCCTTTCTTACAAACCCTATATAATTCCGCTAGTGCTACTTCTGGGTCAATCAAATGTTCCAATACTTCGGTTGAACAAACAACATCAAATAACTCATCTTGGAATTCTAATCTTTCTGAGTACATCTTCTTAAAATGGACTGATGGAACAAATATAGATGATTGTTTGACTGCTTCGTCTGAAACATCAACACCAGTTGGATTTCTGCCATTATCCTTTAAGAGGTTACATAACATGCCTACGCCACAACCTACATCAAGAATGTAGTCTCCAGGTTTAGTGTGTTTAAGAGCAAATTGATGAACATAGTAATAATCCTCAGTTCCACTATTAATCGAATTGAATACTTTAACTAGTTTGGCAACTTCACCATCATAGTCTTTATCCCAATTCTTCTCTTCCATTTGTTTTATTAGTTCCTGACTCATTTGCGTAGCCTCTCTCTTGTTTCATTCACCATGTTCATGTACCTAATCTCTGCATTCTTATAATTGTAATACTCAACAGCATCTTTAGCATAATCCATAGCTCGGTCAAGATAACTTCCATTCTTCATGACTAATTCCATACTGTGGAGTATTGCCTTACAATCGTATGGCTCACTTGATAGACCTGGAAAACACCTCCTCATAGAATCAACTCTATTACTTCCAACCATAGGTATTCCAATTGCAGCTGCATCAACACTTGTTCTCCCATAAGTATGGTATGAGCAAGGTTCAAACACGAATTTATTACTACCCAAACTAGTCATAAAGTCTGGATAGTTGAAAAGTGGCATTGTCTTATCGAACATCGCCTTATTCCATCTTGCTGACCTGTCTTTGGGGGTTGCCATATAGGAATATAACCTGGTTTTAATCTGTGGATGTGTACGTCTTAGCTTCTCAAATATTAAACTAGTAGTGTAGGACTTGGCTTCCCACCAATGATATAATGCAGCTACTCTATTCTCCCTCATATCATCAATTCCAATCTTCCCAAGCATCCCAGTCCAATGTGGATGAGGGATGATGTAAGCGTCATCTCGTAGGAATGAAGTTTGAAACTCTTCTGTGCCAAATACTGCGTCACACATATCTTGATACTGGAGATATTGAAGTGGATGTTGGTCATGAGTATCCCATGTTTCGACAACATAGTCATTATTCCCTATTAATAAAGTACTTGAGTTATTGAGCATGTTCTTTATCCTTGGCACCATGAGTTGGTCTACTGGACTTAAGTTAACTTGAACGACATCAAACCTTTCTAATTCTTCTTTAGTAACATCATTCATCTGCATAATACTTCCTTTGAATAGGAACATCCAATTATACATCCCTCCTCTTCTTGGGACCTCTTCCAAAGCAGACTTCATTTCATTACTAATCTTTTGTACCACATGCACATATTTTAAACTCATCATACACCTCATTCAGTATTCGTTTTTATGATTCTGGGGGAATCCGTTATCGGGAGCCTTTAAAATCGTTCCTGGGCAAATCGTACCCTTCAAATTTCGACGATTATTAGCCGAAACGTCGGAATATACCCTAAAAATAAATCGCTCCCCGAATCGCCCTGGTATCGTTCCCATTGTTCAACTCGACATCCCAATGTAATTACCACTTAACTTAATGGTATAAGTGTGTAAAGTTTTCTCCTGAGTATAAGGAATAGTGTTGGTGGAATCATCACCAAACTGAATCATTGAAAGACCAGAAGAACGAAGTACTAATATTCCACTCAGTATCTTTTCAGTAACTTGGTCAGCTACTGTTTTGGCATTTTCCGAGCTATTATGCCAAACTTCAATATCAACAGAGAAATCACACTTCCATCTACCAAGGTTTGCGACTGTTAATCTTTTAAAAGGAACGTGAGGTTTATTTATAATAACAGAAGGATATCCGTCTTTTATTATTTGCTCGTGATTAAAGTTAGGATAAATATTATTAGAAGTAATTGCGTATGTACCAGTTTGTAAGTGGTTATACAACGCAGTGTATATTGCGTTTCTTATGGTCGCTATCGTAATTGCCATTTCACACCATGCGGTTAAGTGTACGCACTAGTTATGCGTCTACTTAAGGATTCACTGTAACAAACTGAACTTTAACGCCATCTAGCGTTCTACCTAGCTTCCGAAGTGCTCCGTCAGCTCCTTTCATAAATCCATCAGCCATCCTTTGAAATGCTTCAAAGTTTGATTGGTTTGGGTCAAGGTTACTCATCGCATTCATCACAACATAATAATCTGCGAGGTTTCTTATTGCTCTATCTCTTGTACTTCCTGTCGTTGTACCAGTTAAATCTCTAACATCTCTTTGAGCCTTAGTTATTTGAGCAGTAAGTACTGCCAATCTTGGAGTAGTAGTTCCATCAATAACATCAAAAACTAATCCGATATCTGACTTCAACTCTGTTGTTGATGCGTTAGTCATAGGTTGTATAACTCCTTCTGCTTCTCTTCTTTAACTCCAACAATCCCATCAAACACAACAACACCAATCATATGCTTCAATTGGTTTGCCTGTTTATCGCTAACAGGGACAGCCAAACATCCAGGAAGAGTGACTTCTGGATGGTTGATTGTTGTCCCTTTTTTAGTATTTAAAGCGTATTTCATCTCATTCACCTCATCCATACATGGCAAGAGTTTGTCTCGTCTTATTGACTGCATTCAACTTATCATTAAGTTTACTTATCTCAGACTTAGCAATACCCAAATCTGTAGAGTGTTGCTTTTCCATCAATCTCATCTGTTCGATAGTTTTATTCTTCTGTTGCTCTAAAGAAATAAGAGTTGAGTTTAAAGAACGTATAGCTACATTCTTACTCTCAATCTCCTTATCCTTTAGTTCTACTATTTCCCTGGCTTTGACTGTCCAGACTTTGTTTGAGTAGTTATCAAACTCATACAAAATCATGTCCAATCTATCCATTATCTACACTCGTTCTCTTAGACAATCCTTTCAACTCTTGATTCCCATTTGATAGAAGCTTATGTACTGGGAAGTCATCAGAGTCTAATAGTCTAATTCCTCTAGCTCCAGCTTTATCTGTTGCCTTCACATCAACATTGCCTTGAAGTTCTACTGTACCATTACCAGTCCCATCAGAACTAATAATTAGCTTACCATCTTCTGATGATTGGATATATAGTCCAGTATCCCTGAAGTAGAGCTTATTGTTTGATTCGATAGTTAAGTCGTTCTTAACTGTCGCACCCAATCCATCTCTTAGTGCTCCCATTTTTTCACCCTAGTAATCCATTCCAGGCTTTACAATTCTGTCCATTAGTATCGCATATAACCTTCCCATCATCGTAGTACTTTAGTACTATCGCCTTGGGGCATGGTGCACACTCTCCTTTAGTTTCAACAACTTGTGTCACCACAACTGGTTCAACCTCTGGTGCTGGTGGAATTAGTTTCCATCCTTCAGCACAATTCTTCCAGGATTCTTTTTTGTCGTCTTGATAACATCTGGTTCCAACTCCACCAGATAAAGCAAAACAGTACGCTTTCTTCTCTATTGAATCACATGCATGTGTTGCATCTGGCTGGTAGTTCATACCAGCTAGAGCTAACACAGTCAATACTAAAGGTATAAAAGCATACTTCGTTATTGTTTGGTAGTCTGCCATTTTACACCTCTAGTTATCGAGTTGCTTCCAAGTAGCTGCACCAGTGCAACCCCAAAAGGTCCCATTATACCTTATTGCTCCAGCATTTGATGCTGTACAAGTGTCTAATGTGGTATCTGCAGTTGAGTTCCTTAGATTCAATATATTAGTACTCAAGTTGTTTGCAATCTGAGTATTACCACTATCAACAGTTATATTGAATGCGGAGTATCCTCCAAATTGGAACTTTAGGAATCCAGTGTCTACATCAAATACTCTAACTGCGCTAACATCTGCTCCACCTGTAGCGTTAGTGACATTGACATACCACCAATGTCTCTCATTATCCTTCAACGTGATTGTTCTGTTGAAGAACGAGCTGTTAGTATAGTTGAAATCAACTAATTTCTGGAATGGACCAGTACTACTGGCAGAGCTATTATAGACTGCAACATTGAATAATGTAGCTCCATTCGTTGTTTGGTTGTAGTTCAAACTAAAATTAACTGATGTTGAAGTGACAGTTGTAAACTCAGACGGTCTGAGTTGACTTACCGAAAATACAACAGAAGCTAACAATAGTAAGACCAAACAAACTATTGCTATAATCTTTTTCATGTTTTACCTCCTAATTAATTGTAGTCTTCTTTAACATTCCTTTTATCTCGATGTTCCCATTACTAGTAATCTTACCAACTGGGAATCCATCAGAATCATACACTATAAAAGCATCAACACCACTCTTATCATTAAGAGTAACTGATTTGGCACCACTAGGATACCCCATCAAACCTCCTCCCATCATTGCCATCTAAACACCTTCCAATACTTTTACAGAAGCAGTTCCACTAGCAACAATACCATAAAGAATTGCTCCTTCATTGACATCAACAGGATAAGCTTCACCAGGTTCTATTGGGAAACCATTAGCTACTGTAACGTCAGAACCACCGATGTAAAGAGTTTGTGCACCCTTGTTTCTGATGTTCTGAGTTATTCTTCCAGATACAGGAGTTGTAGGTAAAGCTGTTGCTGCAGTAGTTACTGTTACTGCAGAAGATTTAAACTTACCACCTATTCGATTAGTCATTAGTCCACCTTCGCAACCCAAGTAGGTTTGCCATCATTACCTCTAGAAAGAATAGTTTCACCATTCGTAGTCTTACCACTAGGAGTAAATGACTTACAGTACTTAACCATTGATTCGTACTTCTTCGTAGTGTATTTATTCTTACTATCAGCTTTCCAGCTCCTATAATTAAACTCAGCCCCTTCCTTAGTCAATCCTTCTGGATTGGTCTGAATATAATCTACTGCCTCTGGTGGCAACTTGGTTGTTTTCATAATATCTATAAATCCTTCTTCAGCCATTTTTCATACACCTCATTCTTATTTCTTCTTTTTTGAACTACCTAGGAGTTTAGCAGCTAAACTCCTATCCTTTTTATCAACAACTCCATCTCTATTCAAATCCAATTCATTTGGTTTGACTTCTTTTCTGTCCATCAACATCAACTTATCTCTGGCTTTCTTAAACAGCATATTATTAGTATGTTGATATGCTTCCATGTCAGATAGAATCTCTGCTCTAGTGTCTGCCATTCTGAACCTCAATCATCACTATTAGCTGCCCAAGTACTAGCACCAGTAGTATTCCTATAAATACTCGAAGTACCTGGAGTAGCATCTAATCTTACATAAATAGTATTAGTCGGGGCAGCATGAGCAGGAGCACCAACTCCTTTCTCAATATTGCCTAGTTCTTTAGCCGCTGCTGGAGTTCCCCAGCTAGGATTCAATCCGTTTTTACAACCAACATTGTATACCATGTTTCACCTCAAAATACAAATAAAAAATAAAAAAAATAACTACTTACGTAGTTATAATTCTTGCGATAGCACCAGACCTTAGGTATCTCGTTGAAAATCTTTGGGTAGCTACTGCGAATGAACTATCCCTCGACGCATCAAAATACCTTTCGATAGTTACTGGTCTCTTCTCTGCAATCAAGAATGCATGGTCCGCATCCAACACGTATGCTCTCTTGGCATTCACGTTGTTGCTTACAATCACCTTCATTGCGAAGATAGTCCCAATCAACCTCTTACTTGGGTCAGATATACCTGCCTTATCAGCTTCGACGAATGTGTCGATGTTGCGCAAGTCATTAGCTACCTCTGTCCCAACAACAATATGGGAACAAGTGTAGTTCTCTTCCTCAACTCCCATCATAGCGGCAGTGATGTCGCTAATTGGAAGAGTTGCGTTTGAGTTCGCAATCCTAGTGGAATCAGAAATACCTGACCCAGTATCTAGGGTGTCGATAATGAGGGATTCCTCATTGTCAGCTAGCTCATAACCTGCGGTTTCAACATTCAAACCCATCACATCAAACAGTGAGTCTTCCTCCATCTCTCTGGAAATCATAATACGCACACCATACTTGTATGGCTTCATATTAAATCCAGAGTAGCTCTCAGCATCCAGAGGAATAACTGCACCTTCACCAACCCTTTGAACTTCCATCGTGTCCTTCGTTTGAAGGGGAATGTCGATTGAACTTCCTGGGATTGATGCTGGACCAATCACTCTAGCTGCAAGTGCTCGAAGTACTAGCTTCTTCCTCACTGCTCTGATGAGGTCTCCATATAGCGTTCTCGGAATGAGATAGCTACCTGTCGAACTTCCAGCAGTTGCGGATGAAGAATCCTTACTGTCCGTTGCTAACAAACTGTTACCTTGTGGCATTTTCTCTTACCTCCTTACTTACTGAACTTCCAAAGGATGTAGTGTCCATCCGTATTGGCTGAAGTTAGTGCATACCCAATCTTATACCTAACTTCTTGGGCTGTTGGTCCTGTAGTCGTTGCGTTGTTCGTAACTCCTGCAGTAGTTGTTCCCTCTGCTGCTCTTAGCGTATGACCTGCTTGGACATACCCAGTCGTATCAATAACTGGACTGAAGAATAATCCCTCAGTGGCAAACGAAATCTGGCTACCAGCAGCTGCATCGTGCATGGCTACTCCAACCACTCTAATTCCCTGCGCATTGTCTCCAACAGCAGTTGCAAACTTTATGGGCTCAACTTCAATCTCATCCCATACACTTCCACTAGGAGTTGTAGTCCCGAATGGTGACGTTGATGGGGGGCTTGCATACAGGAGGTCTCCAGCAGTAATTGCTGATGTGGTATTCCCATTAATCCCTGTAATAACCCTTCCATCGTCATCAAATAAATAGTTCTTTTGTGCCATTTATTTCACCTCAACGATAGACGCTTTCCATTAGTTCCTTATTGAACTTCTTGTAAGTTTCCTTACTCATTCCAATTAGGTCTTTGTCTTTTTCTACAATGATGCCTTCCTTGTCTAGAAGTTCCTGCTCTTCCTTTTCAACAACTTCTCCTGCTCCTTCAGACTGCTTCTTGCTAGATTCAATCTGCTTCTCGTAGGACTCCATAATTGAAAGCTCGGACAGTGACTTCTCCATCAACTCGGACTCTTTCAAATCCTTATTCATGCCGATTAGGGACTCACTCATCGCCTTTTTCTTCTTCATCTCTTCTTCTTTCTTCATCTTCTCATCCATCTTCTTCATGTCTTCAGCTTCCTTAAGAACAAGAGCTAACTTATCTTGTGCCTCTTTTAGCTGGGACTTGAGTTGTTCAGTTTCATCTGCCATCTTTTTAGCCTCCATAATTTCAGTGTTTACTTCATCCGCTTCCATCAACTCACTTTCAGCTAGAACAGCTTCGATGGTAGCACCATCTACACCTCTAGTATGTTTATTAACAAGAGCAAGTAAAGGTATTTTGAGTCCTTCTATATCAAATACTTTTTCTCCAGACTCGTTTAGTTCAGAACTCATTTTTATATTCTTAAATCCACCTTGGACTGAAGGAGCAACTAATCCGTCAGCCACTTTCTCAACAATATCTGGATATTCCAAAGTGTTTCTTATTTTAGCCTCGTAGAGGAGTTTGTTAGATTCGCCCAACTTATAAACTCCATCACCAACATTATGTTTAGGATTATCATAGTCTACTCGATGACCAACAATCACATTAAATGACTTACCATCATTCTCCTGGAGGTTTTTGTATGAGTAGTTCCTCTTATTCTTTGATACTCCAGTTGTTAATGCAGTCCCCTTTATTGTTGCAAACTTACTCCCACTAGACTCAGATACCTCGAAAGTGAAGTCTTGCATTTCAAACAACACGTTCTCACTCATACCAGCACACTCTTGCTTACTGGCATAACCTTTCGACATCTTCTTATTTCCATCCTCAGAATATTTGTAATACAATCCATCAATTTTCTTTATCATTGTCTGTACCTGTCAACTCTAACTGTACCTGGATATCTTTGCATTCTTCCAACAAATTCGACACCTAGAAGTGTAACATCCCTATAAGCATCACTTCTAGTGAAAGGACTCATATTCCAGGCATTTTGAGTTAATTGACTTGTTCTCTCAACATCCTGGAATTGCTTCTTTTGCGATAATGAGTTCTCAACAACCACATCCTGGTTGTCATACATATCATTAACTCGAATATATGAGTGAGCTCGCCTATCTATGGGATTTCTAACTAGTGCCATTATATTACCTCAACTTCCAATCCATAACTTTCCATTGTAGAAAATCTATCAGTCTTATTCCTTCTCTGACCAGATTCTTTTTGTTTTAATGTGGGGTCAGTTGGTTTATCCTTAATAGCATCTGCTCCTTTTTGATAGGGAGTCTGGTTTTGGGGGTTGCCAGGAGTCCCTATCACACCAACTTCCATTTTTGGTAGAACTTCGTGATACTCTTCTGGAAGTAGTGAATTTGCTTTCTGTGGAGTAATGATTCCATCCTTAACTAGACCTCTCAGCATATCAATATTGATTTCTTCTTCTCTCTCTTCAGCGTATCCCCAAACAATATGGTCATTAATATTCCCTAGACCTAGTCCAATTATAACTTTGTCCTCGAACTCAGTTCTAATTGACATTTGAATTGACTTAACGTGCCTTCCAAAACTTCTTAGCTTAACCTCAGCTTCAGATTTACTCGAAGTACCTAATCCAATCAACTCAGGTGGGACCTGAAGACCAGCAATGATATTTGCATCAATCCTCCCCATTATACTGTCCACGTTCATTGCCTTATCCTTAAATCCTAGAACTTCAAACTTAACTAGATGGTTTGTGACATACTCAGTATCAGCATAAATATCCTTAAGATTAGTTTGAACTGTAGTAATATCAGTATCACTCGCCATGTGCAAATCGTTGCCCACTTGAGCGTGAATTATTGGAGCTGCATATCTTCTCACAATCATCTTAACATCTCTTTCAATTTGGTCTTTAACTCTTAAAAGTGGAAGAACGCAATGAATCAAACTATTACCATATTTGTCTCCAGCCAAAGCATTATACTTAAAATGCACAATCTCTTTTATATTTCTTTTCTTTTCAAATAGGGAGTCTTTATCTTTACTTCCAGTAGTTCCCCAAAGAGCGACCTTTTTACCATTAATCTCCTGAGAATGACCAATCACTTCCCCATTTAACTTTCTCCAAGTTTTCATAGTTTTTGGGTCTAAGAATTTCATTTCCTTGGATGATGGGAACTCTGCCCATAGATTACCATTTCTAATCATGTGTTTGGTGATAACTAGGAAGTTCTGGTGTAAGTTTACTTCTTCAGCAAACTTACTCAGTTTGCCAGAATTAGGACCATCAAAATAGAAATCTTGTACTACTTGTTCTGCAGTTACATCTATTGCAGCTGCAACTATTGGGAAATTATTATAAGCATTATCATATTGCTGTTGAAGAGAAATATTTTGTTCTATACCATCCACTTCACTATTTCCCCAGTAATCTTGCCCACGAGAGACCAAACCTATCCCAGATTCAGATATTCCTATCTGTGGCTCCCTTCCGAACAATCTGTTGAGCATTCCCATGATTTAAATCCTATAAATTTTACCTAGGGGTCACAGTGTCGTCTCGCCTATATAAATGTTTCGATGTTTTTTTATCTAAAGGGTCTAATTGACCGACTGTATGAGAAAACTACCACCTTTACTTGTGCTGTTTCTACCGACAGTCCAACTTACCTTGCCCAATCCTTTTGCTCCCCAACAAGCCAAAGCTAAAGAAGTCACCATATCGTCGTGTTCACCAACACCCTCAAACTTAACTGTCATCTTTTCAGGGTCATATACTACTCCAAAACAATCCATCTCTTTAATGAGTAAATCTGTGGTTAATCTAGTTTTAGAATCACTCTGGTCTCTAGGTATGCAAATCCTACTCTGTTCAAACATATTCCTCAAATTCGTGTGTAATTCCTGTTTTGATTGATTGGTGAACTTAAATCCTTCGATAGGCACATACTCATATCTTAAGTCGTCAATGAAGCTCTTACCAAAAGACCCTTCATCCGCAACTACCTTCACAGGTTTATACAAATCAGCTAACACTTTGATTCTTGCTTTTTGCGCTTGATATGACAAACCTTTATATCTCTCCATATTTACTAAAGTAACTACATCACCAGTCTTCCTTAAGATGGTATATACTGTGAAGTCTGAACCAGCTTCCCCTGAGAGTGCAAAGTCAAGTCCCATGAAATATGCACTGTCACCTTGTTTTATCAACTCAAATGAAGAATCATCATCAAAAGACTTGGATATCAATTCAAATGGGTATATCTTATCCTTAGAACCCAAAGGCTTAAGTAAGAACTCTCTCGACCACGACATGGAGTCGTACTCTCGTCTTACTTCAGCCATTGGCTTCTGCGGATATCTCATCTCCCAAAGAGTTAAGCCATTCTCAGCCTTAGCATTTGCAGGATAAGACCTACTGAGGTACGCTTCATTCTTTTGTAACTGATGAATTGGGTCTATTTGAGAAGTAGGAGTACCAATAAAGCAAGTAACACCATTCTTTGCTAAAGTCATTGGAGGTATGACTTTGGTAATTATATCCATATCTTTCCAATACCCAATCTCATCTCCACCAACGAAGTCAACGTGCTCACCAGGAAGGTTCTCATTATTAGGTCTAGACCATATCATAGACCCATTCTTGAGTTGCATTTCAGTCTTAGACCACAACCCATCCCTACCCATAGGGATAGATGTCCTAAGAACTTCGTTAGACAGTATCTTCTCTCTTATTCGCCTTAGAATACTTACTGACTGTTTCAATGAGTTGGATACGAGTATACCCTGCCATCCAGCCTGAGTATATGCTTTGAATATAGGGTAATCTATAAGGATAGTTTCTGTTTTGCCAGAAGAACGAAAGCATTGGATATTGAGCTTCTTGTTTGACTCAAGTAGTCTTATCCATTCCTCCTGGTAGGGAGTAAGTTTATGTGGTGGAGCATCAAACCCGATTATCTCATTTATGAAGAATACTGGGTCTCTAAGCTTTGCATGGACTTCGCCACCATACTTTTCAATTAACTTTGTTATCTTTTCCATCTTTCTCCTTAAATTCTGCATCCAATGGGTCACTAAGGAATGAAGCAAAGTCTTTGGTGCCAATACCAATCTCTTTCTTCACAACCTCTTTCCGAGTCAACATCAACTCCTTCATAGAATTTCTAAATTGAACTGTAATTGCGTTTAGTAAATACGCAGCTTCGTTGGCTTTAGTGATTACTCTCCCACTCTTAAGCTCAATATGGATAACATCTCCTTCCTTAGCTATTACTGCCTGTAGTCTCTTGATGCGCAGATAATCAAACATCGCAGAATCTAGGAGCATAATATGTTCAGCTTTATCTATCTTGTTAGATTCAGAAATTTCGCCCATCAACTGGTCATACAGTATCTTCTCTTCAGTACTAAGGGAAGTATTAGCATAATTAGATATGGATGCAGAGTATTCTCTCTTCCTGTACATCATAGGAATCCTATTATCTCTATTCTCCTTTGTTACCTCTGTTGGGTCTAACTTTTCACTCATACCAAATCACCATCTCTAATTGCATCATCATAAAGTTGTTTGATAGACAGTTTGGTGTACTTTTTACCAAAAACCGTCTTCTCAGCTCGTCTAGCTTTAGCTATCAATTTGTGGTCATCTCTAGTTTTCATCTTATCACAACCAACACACAGAGTTTGTATGTTTTCCATCTCCCATTGTAGTCCACCCAAAGCAATCGGTACAATGTGGTCTCCAATCAACTCTTTAGGACCAAACACAAACTTACATTTATTGCAAGTGAAGTTATCTCTGACAAACACCTGGTACCTCAAGTCATTCCATGATGTGCATATTATTTGTCGTTTGTAGAATACTTCCGTACATATCTTCTGACAACACCTAAACCGTCTCCTACCCTTACTCCAGTGGTCCCTATGCAAGCCACACGAAGGACAGAATCCTTCATTAATTAGTTTTAGTGCTTTCGGTTGGATTACTAGTTTGCTGTCTTCCCTTTTCATCATAAGGTATCCCTCTTTCAATGCAATACTTCTTATATCTCATCAATGCCCATGCTCTTGATGCATTGCCACCATACTTTTCCTTGAACCCTTTAGTATCTTCCTTAAAGTCTTTAAGCATTTGTTCCATCTCAATGTTAAGTTCTTCCAATGCTTTGTCCTTCTCTTCTCTTTTGCGTAGTCTCTCCATTAGTTCTTGGTCATTCATGGTATTTCCTCCTAGAGTTGTACAAATAGGTTTTACAATTCTTACAACGTACTTCTCCATTATTCTTATTCACTACAATCTCTACATGCTCGCATTTTAGTTCATCCATATCACATCATCTCTTTACTAATCTTTTGTCCATTGAATACTTCGTATGGGCAGTCTTTTATCAAACGTCTTATTATGTCACCATAACTTTCCTTAGGACTCAACCTACAAACATCCAACCTTTGTTTGTCTTCAACTTTGATGTATATTGTGGTGAAGTTGTTTGGTGTCTTGTTCTCAACAACCGCATTATCTCCAATCCTAACACTTTCATTCCTAATAATGGATTGTTCTAGTATCTTGCGTGCCCTCACCAACGATTCTTCGTACTCTTTAGTCCCAGGCACTAGGCTATTCTTGTACTCCTTTGTACGCTTGTCCACAATAGTATTTTCAATACTTTCCATCCTACCCATAACCTATAGTCTCAGGTATATAAATGTTTCTATAGAATCGTATATAACGTATAATGTGAGGTATTAGTGTTCGTACTACATTCGTATTCATTCACTACGTTCATTCATACTCATTACGTACTCACACTGTCACTGCGTTCTTTTTCTATGAAAGAGTGGACTGCAGAAATACTCCAAGAAATACTGAAGCATCACCCAGTATATCGTATATACCCCAAACGCTACTTCGAAATATATATA
>C687J35021_10002345_pt1 | contig 13523 bp, 8 predicted proteins | sample RifCSPhighO2_12_FD_35021 | JGI IMG/M metagenome (IMG submission 35021)
CCGTTCCGCGACATCACCTTTGCCGACGGCAGCAGCGGGCGGGTCTGGTGCACCTTCACCGAACGGCAGATCGACCTCAACTTCGACTCGCCGCTGACCTACCAGATGATGGCCAACACCATCGCCTATCTCGCCGAGCGCGGGGTCAAGCTGCTGCGCCTGGATGCCTTTGGCTACACCACCAAGAAAATCGGCACCAGCTGCTTTCTGGTGGAGCCACAGGTGTGGCATATCCTCGACTGGTTCAAGACCACCGCGGCGGCCAGCGGCATAGAGCTGCTGCCCGAGGTGCACGACCACCCCAGCTGGCAGTACGCCATTTCCGCGCGCGGCATGTGGTCCTATGCCTTTGCCCTGCCGCCCCTGCTGCTGTACACGCTGCTCGACGCCAACAGCCAGTACCTCAAGTCCTGGCTGCGCATGTGCCCGCACAACCAGATCACCGTGCTCGACACCCACGACGGCATCTGCATTCCCGATGTGGAGGAGATCCTGCCGCGCGAGCATATCGAAGCGCTGATCCAGAATGTCTCCGAGCGCAGCGCCGACCCGATCCTGCGCCGCTCGGCGGCCAACGTGCACAGCGTCGGCGCGATCTACCAGCTCACCTGCACCTTCTTCGATGCCTTGCAGGGCAACGAAGACGCCTATATCGCCGCCCGCGCAATCCAGTTCTTCACCCCCGGCATACCGCAGGTCTACTACGTCGGCCTGCTGGCCGGCCAGAACGACACCGAACTGATGCACGAAACCGGCGAAGCGCGGGAAATCAACCGCCACCACTACTCGCTGGATGAAGCCGAGGAAGCCCTGCAGGCCCCGGTGGTGCAACGCCTGCTTAGCCTGATGGAACTGCGCTCCACCCACCCAGCCTTCGCCGGCGAGTTCGAACTGCACCAGTCGAACATGTCCAGCGTCTCGATGGGCTGGCGCGCCGGGGCACACAGTTGCCACCTGTTCGTCGACCTGAACTTCCGCACCGCCACCGTGACCTGCACCGACCCGGATAGTGGTGGGGAGACGAGCTTTAGGTGTTGAGGCGGGTATTGCCGGGGCTATAAGCAAGTTGAAGGAGCGGTAGTTTCCGAGAGGGAGAGGGGGGAGCTGACCGCACCTGGCGCTACAGCGCGTATCTGGCACATAGCCATAAAAGAAAAGCCAGATCCTGGGGTCTGGCTTTTCATATCTACCGAGCCCTTTCTACAACGCCCCAAACACCTTCTTAGCCAAACTGGTCGCCGCCCCAGCCGGGTTCTGGCGAATGCTGGCTTCCTGCTTGGCGATCATTTCGAACAACCCGTCCAGCGCCTGTTCGGTGACATAGCTTTCGATATTCGCGCTTTTCGCGTCGATGACGCCGAACGCCGCGGCCTGGCCGGCGAAGGCGTTGTACTGCTGGGCCAGGCCGACCTGGGCGGTGGTTTGCTGGACGATGGGCAGGAACTTGGCGCGGAGCTGTTCGCGGCTGGTCTTGTTCAGGTACTGGGTGGCCGAGTCTTCGGGGCCGGCGAGGATGCTTTTGGCGTCCAGTACAGTCATTTTTTTCACCGACTCCACCAGCAGGGCCTGAGCCTGGGGCACCGCCGCTTCGGCGGCCTGGTTCATGCTGGTTTCCAGCTGCGTCACCTGGGCACCCATGCCCATCATCTTCATGGTGCGCGCCGCCTTGCCGAGGTTGCCGGGTAGTTCGATGCGCACGTCCGGGTTGTTGCTGAAACCGCCGGGTGCCCCCAGTTGCTGGACCGCCACCTGCGCGCCCTGGATCAGGGCGTCCTTGAGGCCGCCGCTGGCGTCGGTCTGGCTCAGGTCGGCGAGGGACAGGGCGAAGGCGTTGGCGGAAAGTACAAGAGCAGCGGCGAGGGTGGTAATGCGCAGCATGGGGCGATCCTTCTTGGGAAACAGATAGGGCGAGCTTAGCGGAGCGTGGCGGTGTCAGCAAAAGACTTGAGTTTGAGCGCTGGCGAACCATTTTTTGGCCCCGCGTAATGGGCCCTAGCGGAGCCTGTAGGAATTGTGATGCGCTAGCGTTAAAGCCCGCACAGCAGTGGCTTTTTGCTACCCGCAGGGCGTTTCAATGCTGTTATGCTCGGGCAAGACAGGGGGCTTTCCCGCTTATTCGCGGCTATGGACAGGCCTTAAGGATTCTCAATGCCGCCACCCGCCGAACTGGCCCGCCACTCCGTTAAAGCTGTTGCCACCTTAGGTGCCACTCGTCACGCTCTGCTGTTTATGGTTGCGCTGCTTTTGCTGCTGTTTGTCGTGGCCAGTGTGGGCCTGGTGCAGATTGCCCTGCAGCAGAATACGCGGGCGACCCAGCAGAGCCTGTTCTATGTCGACAAGGCCATCCAGACCCGGGAAAAGTCGATGTTGGCGACCCTCAAGGATTACGCCTACTGGGGCGAGGCCTATCGCAATCTGCATGTCACGGTCGACTACGAGTGGGCTTATATCCGGCAGAACCTCGGCCCCAGCCTGTTCGAGGATTTCGCCTATGAGGGCTTGTTTGTGCTCGACCCTCAAGGTCGTACTGCTTATGCGGTGGTCAATGGCCAGCGGGTGACGGTTGCGCTGGAGCAATGGCTAGAACAGGACGTAGCCGAATTGCTGGAGCAGGCCCGTAGGCAAACCGAGGATGAAGAGCCGGTGGTGGGCTTTGTGCAAGTCGATGGGCAACCCGCGCTGCTGGCCGTCACCGGCCTGACCACCGGCGGCGACCCCCAGGTCGGCGCGCTGGCGGGGCCGCCCTCGCTGTTGCTCTTCGTTGATCTGCTCAGCCCGGCGAAGCTGCAGGCCCTGGGTGAGGATTTCGGCGTCACCAACCTGCGCTTGGCCACCGACCCTGTTGATGCCCAGGCCACGCCGGCATTGGCGCTGACCAGTGTGGGCGCGCAGCCGCTGTTGTTGCGCTGGGAGCCTGCGCGGCCGGGCCGCCTGCTGCTGTACTGGATTCTGCCGCTGCTCGCCCTGGGCGGNACGATCTTTGCCCTGATCACCGGGTTGACCCTGCGCCGGGCCATTGCTTCGGCGCGAGAGGTGGATGCCAGNTACGCCTCGCTGTATGCCAGCCAGCAGGCCCTGGCNGCCAGTGAAGTGCGCTTTCGGGATGTGGCCGAGGCCGCTACGGACTGGATCTGGGAGGCCGACGCCGAGNTGCGTCTGACCTATCTGTCGACCCGCTTCCAGGCGCTGACCGGACATGCGGCAAGCGCCTGGCTCGGTCACCCGCTGGACGAACTGATGCAGTGCCCTGGCGGCCTGGATGTCTGGCTGGAGACCTGCAGCAGCTCAGCAACCGTTAGCCATAGTCGCCAATGCCATTACCGCGCTTGCGATGGCGAGTTGCGCACCTGCCATCTGTCATTGCGGCGTATCGCGGATGGTCAGGCCGCGGGTGGTTATCGCGGTACGGTCAGCGATATCACAGAAGAGCTGCAGGCCCAGGCGCGTATCGAACACCTGTTATTGCACGATGCGCTGACCGGTCTGCCCAACCGCCACCGTATGCAGGAGTTCCTCGAAGCCAAACTCAAGGCGTTGCCCTCGGCCGCCAAGCCGCTGGTGATGCTGAGCATCGATCTGGATCGTTTCAAGCCGGTCAACGACTCCTTCGGTCATGAAGTGGGCGATCAGGTGCTGGCCGAGGTGTCCCAGCGTTTGCGTTTGGCCTTGCACGAGGGGGACCTGGTGGCGCGCATGGGCAACGATGAATTTATCCTGATCGTCAGCGGCATCTCGGCTGCGGAGGAAGTGGAGCAGCTCTGTGTGGGGCTNATCGGCGCAATCGAGCAGCCTTTCGAGATCGATAATCACCGCATTTTCCTNGGTGCCAGTATTGGGGTGGCCATGGCTCCGACCGACTCCCGCCAGGCTGATGAATTGCTGCGTTTTGCCGAGATTGCCCTCTACCAGGCCAAGGGTGCCGGGCGCAGTGCCTGGTGCTTTTACGCCAATGCTATGAACGAGCGGGTGATCGAGCGTCGGCAACTGGAGAACGACCTGCGCCATGCCGTGGCCAATGAGGAGCTGCGCCTGGTGCTGCAGCCCCGCTATCGCGTCAGCGGCCAGCGCATGGTGGCGGTCGAAGCGCTGGTGCGCTGGCAGCATCCGCAGCGTGGGTTGCTGGGGCCGGACAGCTTTATCGCGATTGCCGAAAGCACCGGGCTGATCATTCCACTCAGCGCCTGGGTGCTGCGTGCGGCCTGTCGCGAGGCCTTGAGCTGGAGCGAGGCGCTGATCGTTTCGGTCAATCTGTCGCCGGTGGAGTTTCGCGGCGGCCAGCTGGTGGCGCAGATTCGCAGTGCACTCGAAGAGACCGGGCTGCCACCCGGGCGTCTGGAACTGGAGCTGACCGAGAGCGTGATGCTGGAAGATGCCGAGGGGGCTCTGGTGTTGATGCAGGAGCTGAAAGGCCTGGGCGTGCGGCTGTCCATGGATGACTTCGGCACGGGCTACTCGTCCCTCAGTTACCTGCGAGCCTTCCCCTTCGATGGCCTGAAGATCGACCGCAGCTTTATGACCGACCTGCATGCCGCCGACGATAGCAAAGCGATTATCCAGGCCATTATCGGCCTCGGCCGCGCCCTGAGCCTGACCGTGACCGCCGAGGGCGTGGAAACCCGGGAGCAGCTGGAGCTCTTGCGCCAATATGGCTGCGATGAGGCCCAGGGCTACTTGCTCAATCGGCCGATGCCGCCCGAAGAGCTGCGTCTTCTGCTCTAAAGGCGACGAGCCAGATATCTGTAGGGTGCGCCGTGCGCACCGCGGCTTGCGCGGTTATTCGCCACGTGCATCTCCCGCCTACGACAACGGCTTGATCGATTGGTGGCCTGGAAGATCGGCGGTTAACCCCGGTGCGCGCAGCGCACCCTACGGGACCGCGGAACCCCCGCATCGCCGCAAGGCATCGCACTCGTAGGGTGCGCCGGCGCACCCTACTTAATCGGCGTTTAAGCGTTGCAGCTCGCGGCGCACCATCTGTGCGTAGGCGGCGGGTTTGAGGGCGTAGAGCTCTGCGGCTACCCAGCTTAGCCAGCGTGCGCCGAGTTCGGCTTTCGCCGCCAGCAGGCGCTGGGCTTCGGCCTCGGCGCGGGCCTGGTTGGCCTGGTGGAATTCTGCGCGGGAGGGTTTGGCGGTTTTGTCGTTGTCTGGGTTCATGGTTATCTACAAGCTCTGTGACCCCGTAGGGTGGATCGGGGCGAGTAGCTGAGGCCTTTTTCATCCACCATCGCGATTTGGTGGATGGATAAAGCGTCATCCACCCTACATCGTTTTCGGTAGGTGGGTTTACACCGGCTCGGTCACGTCTTCGTTTCTATCCATGGCCACCTGGCGAATCGACAGGCGAATCTCCGCCGGCAGCACGCGCTTGGCTGCGCCTTCGGCCAGTTCGTTGAGCAGTGGGTGGTGGCTGAGTTTGCCGGCTTCGTCCTGCCGCAGCACGCCTTCATCGAGCAGGCTCTGGATAAAGTGGCGGAACAGGCTCTTGTCGAAGAATTCCGGGGCGTTGAGGCCATGCAGGATCGACAGGCGCTGGGCCATCACGGTGCACAGGTCTTCCAGTTTTTCGGCGCTGATGGAGTTCTGCCCGGCGTTGAGCAGCAGGGCGGTGGCCATATAGAAGCGCTGCAGGGTCTGCACGATGGCGCGGGCCAGCAGGGTCAGCAAAACGAACTCGCGCGAGCTGGGGGCTGGGCGTATATACACGTCGCCGTCGAACTTGAGCAGGCCCTGTTCGACAAAGGCCGCCAGCCACTGATCGACCACGCCGTCCAGTTCGTCCAGATTCCAGCGGATAAACAGCTCCGACTGCAGATAGGGATAGAGCGCGCGGGTGTAGCGCAGGATCTGCTCGCGGCTCATCCGCGCGCTGCTCTGGAAGAAGCTCGCCAGCAGCGCCGGCAACGCGAAGATATGCAGCACGTTGTTGCGGTAATAGGTCATCAGAACGGCGTTGTGCTCGTTCAGGTAGAGGATCTTGCCCAGGGCGTCGCTCTGTTCGGCGAGCAGGTCCATCTTCTGCACGTATTCGATCAGCGCCTGGCCATTGCCCTCCGGCAAGGTGGTGTGGGGCGAGTAGGGCACTTTGCGCAGCAGCGCCAGGTAGAGGTCGAGCACCCGCGCCAGGGCGCGGTCGTCCAGGGCCAGCTTGCTGGTGGAGAGCAGCGCCAGGGCCACCAGGTTGACCGGGTTGATCGCCGCCGCCTCGTTGAGGTGCTGGGCCACCTTGTCGCCCAGGCGATTGGTGGCGCTGTTCAGCCACTCGGGGCGGAACTGGCTGCCGTAGTCCTGGCTGCGCCAGTCCGGCTGCTCGGCGTCGAGGAATTCGGCCAGCTTGATCGGCTCGCCGAAGTTGACCCAGACCTGGCCGAAACGCTGCTTGAGTGCGCCGATCACCTTGAAGATGTCGAAGATCGACTCCTTCTTCTTGCTCGCGCCGCGCAGCTCACCCAGGTAGGTGCGGCCTTCCAGCACCCGCTCGTAGCCGATATACACCGGCACGAACACCACCGGCAGACGGTTGCTGCGCAAAAAGCTGCGCATGGTGATGGCCAGCATGCCGGTCTTCGGCTGCAGCATGCGCCCGGTGCGCGAACGGCCGCCCTCGACGAAGTACTCCACCGGGAAGCCCTTGCTGAACAGGGTGTGCAGGTATTCGTTGAATACCGCGGTATAGAGCGGGTTGCCCTTGAAGGTGCGGCGCATGAAGAACGCCCCGCCACGCCTTAGCAGGCCGCCGATGACCGGCATGTTGAGGTTGATTCCGGCGGCGATATGCGGCGGCGTCAGGCCGTTGCGGAACAGCAGGTAGGACAGCAGCAGGTAGTCGATATGGCTGCGGTGGCAGGGCACGTAGATCACCTCATGGCCCTGGGCGACGTCCTGCACACCTTCGATATGGTTGACCTTGATGCCGTCGTAGATCTTGTTCCAGAACCAGCTCAGCACCAGTTCGAGGAAGCGAATGGCGGTGTAGGTGTAATCCGAGGCGATCTCGTTGCCATAGCGCAGGGCTTGTCTTTCGGCCTTCTCCAGGCTGATGTTCTCGCGTTCGGCTTCGTCGAGGATCGCCTGGCGTACCTGCGGGCCGTGCACCAGGCCCTTGACCAGGTTGCGCCGATGCGACACGTCCGGGCCGATAACCGCGGCCTTTTGGTTGCGAAAGTGCACCCGCAGGATGCGCTGGACCATGCGCAGGGTGCGCTCGTGGCCCTTGTCCTGCTCGATCAGCTCGCGCATCTGGATCGGCGTGGAGAACTGCACGCGGGTCTTGCGGCCCAGGATCAGGATGCTCACCAGCCGGCGCAGACGCCCGGTCACCGCCCAGCTGTCGGCGAACAGCAGCTTCCACGGGCTGGTTTCGCGGTCCGGCGACTGGCCCCAGAATACGCTGACCGGAATGATCTGCGCATCGTCCACCGCATGCTGGCTTAGTGCGCTGACCAGGCGCTGCAGCGTCGGCGAGGTGCCGCGCTTGTCCTGGCGGCCGAGCCAGTCCGGCTCCGGGGTCAGGTAGAAGAACGCCGCCGGTTCCTCCAGTGCCCCCACCGATACCGGCAGCACCGGGCGTGGCAGGCCGGCCTTGCGGCACTCGGTATCGACCACCGCCAGGTCGCTCAGCGACGGCAGCTGGAGCACGTAGAACACCGGCTTGCTGCGGTCGAGCTTGAGGGTAAAGGCCGACTGGTTGATGGTTTCCGAGCGCACCCAGAGGTACAGCACACGGCGCAGGGTGCCAAAGACAAGGCGGCGGAACGGGGATCGGGTCATACGGAGTCTGCTGGCTTGGCAAAACGAGCATTTGCTCGGGGGGGCGTAGTGTGCCGGATCGTCGGGCTGTCGGCAAAATCTTGTAACTGCTTGATTCGCTGAACCTAGGTTGGGTTACACGGCGTTGGCAGGCATACCGAATGATGGGTTACGCCGCGCCTAGAATGCGCTCTGGCCACGTAGCGCCTGGGCGGCTAACCCATCCTNCGGGGCTGCGCTGACAGGTCGCACGGCATGNCCCCCAGGTTCCCGGCTTGCACTGGCCCTGGCCGACTCCTTATAGTCCGCCGGCATTTAAACGCCCGGCTTGCACCTGCACGGGTCGCGAGCAGGGCCTGTTACCGCAATGGTGAGAGGCCATGATCGAAATAAGAAACCTGACCAAGCGTTTTGCGCAGCATACCGTCGTGGACAATCTGTCCTTTAGCGTCCAGCCCGGTGAAGTACTGGGCTTTCTCGGCCCCAACGGTGCCGGTAAATCCACCACCATGAAGATGCTCACCGGCTTTCTTGCGCCGACCTCGGGCAGCGCCAGCATCCTCGGTTTCGATATCCAGAAGGACTGCCTCAAGGCCCAGCGCCTGATCGGCTATCTGCCCGAAGGCGCGCCCTGCTACGGCGATATGACGGTGCGCAGCTTCCTCGAATTTATCGCCGAGGTGCGCGGCTTCAAGGGTGCCGAGAAGCGTGAGCGGGTGGCCAAGGCGGTTGCTCAGGTGGAGCTGGAAGCCGTGCTTGAGCAGTCGATCGAGACGCTCTCGAAAGGCTTTAAGCGCCGCGTCGGCCTGGCCCAGGCGATTCTGCATGACCCCAAGGTGCTGATCCTCGACGAGCCCACCGATGGCCTCGACCCGAATCAGAAGCACCAGGTGCGCAAGCTGATTCAGAGCCTGGCCTACGACAAGATCGTGATCATCTCCACCCATATTCTTGAAGAGGTGTCCGCCGTTTGCACCCGCGCGGTGGTGATCGCCCACGGCAAGCTGCTGGCCGATGGTACGCCGCTGGAGCTGGAAAGCCGCTCGCGTTATCACCAGGCCGTCACTCTGGTGGCTGAGGAGCCGCTGGATCAGGCCGCGCTGGCAGCCTTGCCGGGTGTGGCCGGGGTGGAGGAGAACGCCCTGGAACACAGCCTGAGCGTGCTGGCCAAACCGGGTGAGGTGATCTTCCCCCAGGTCAATGGGCTGATCGCCGAGCGCGGCTGGAAGGTGCGTGAGTTGAATGTCGAACGCGGGCGGCTGGACGAAGTGTTCCGCAGCCTGACCCGTGGGGAGGTGGTATGAGTCAGTTGTCGGTGATATTCAAACGCGAGCTGGCGAGCTACTTCGCCACGCCGCTGGCCTACGTATTTATCCTGATCTTTCTGGTGCTGTCCGGGGTGTTCACCTTCTACCTCGGCGGCTTCTTCGAGAGCGGCCAGGCCAACCTGTCGGCGTTCTTCAACTTCCACCCCTGGCTGTATCTGTTTCTGGTGCCGGCGATTGCCATGCGCCTGTGGGCCGAGGAGCGCAAGAGCGGCACCATCGAACTGCTGATGACCCTGCCGATCACCCGTTTCGACGCGGTTACCGGCAAGTTCCTCGCCGCCTGGGCCTTTGCCGGCCTGGCGCTGCTGCTGACCTTCCCGATGATCATCACCGTCAATTACCTGGGCGAGCCGGANAACGGCGCGATCCTGACCGGTTATATCGGCAGCTGGCTGCTGGCNGGGGCCTACCTGGCGATTGGCTCGTGCATGTCGGCGCTGGCGAAGAACCAGGTGATCGCCTTTATCCTGGCGGTCAGCGTGTGTTTCCTGTTTATCGTCAGCGGCTTTCCCATGGTGCTCGACGGCTTCAGTGGCTGGGCCCCGCAATGGCTGATTGATGCCGTGGCTTCGCTGAGCTTCCTGACCCGTTTCGATGCGATCAGCAAGGGCGTGATCGACCTGCGCGACCTGCTGTATTTCCTCACCCTGATCGCCGCCTGGTTGGCCGCGACCGCGGTGGTTATCGACCTGAAAAAAGCTGACTGAGGCCGCCCATGAAAAAGCTGATGCTTTCCAGCGCCGGGCTCGTACTCATTGCCCTGGCGTTTCTCGCCTTCAACCTGTTCGCTGGCCTGGGCCTGAGCAATGCCCGCCTGGACCTGACCGAACAGAAGCTCTACACCCTGACCGACGGCAGCCGGCAGATCCTGCGGGAGCTGGACCAGCCGCTGGAGTTGAATTTCTTCTACTCCGACGCCGCGACCAAGGAACTGCCGGTGCTGCGCACTTACGCCAAGCGCGTCGAGGAGATGCTCAAGGCCTACCAGCGCGAGGCCGGTGACAAGCTCAAGCTGAATATCATCGACCCCGCGCCGTTCTCCGAGGACGAGGACAAGGCCGCCGAACTCGGTCTGCAGGGCGTCCCCCTGCAGCAGGGCGGCGACTCGATCTACTTCGGCCTGGCCGGCAAAAATGCCGAAGGCCTGACCCAGGTGATCCCGTTCTTCGCCCTGGATCAGGAAGAGTTCCTCGAATACGAACTCAGCCGCCTGGTGCAGAGCCTGGCCAAGCCCGAGCGGCCAGTGGTCGGCGTGCTGTCCGGCCTGCCGGTCAACGGCGGCTTCGACATGGCCGCGCGTCAGCCGACACCGGCCTGGATGCTGATCGAGGAAGTGCGCCAGCTGTTCCAGATCGAGAGCCTGAAGGCCGATGTGGACCTGATCCCAGAGCAGGTGTCGGTGCTGCTGCTGATCCACCCCAAGCAGCTGCCCGAGCAGACGCTGTATGCGATCGATCAGTTCGTCCTGCGCGGCGGCAAGCTGCTGACCTTTGTCGACCCCTTTAGCGAAGCCGACACCCAGGCCGAAATGCCCGGCGAGATGGTGATCGACAAGGCCTCCGATCTGCCCGGGCTGTTCAAGGCCTGGGGCCTGCGCATGGTGCCCGACCAGGTGCTCGGCGACGGTTCCTACGCCATGTCGGTCAGCATGGGCCAGGGCCAACGCCCGGTGCGTCACGCTGCCTGGCTGAGCCTGCCGAAAAAGGCCCTGGATCAGGACGACATCAGCACCGCCTCGCTGGAAACCATCACCGTGGCNACCGCCGGCATACTGGAGCCGCTGGAAGGGGCCAAGACCCAGTTCACCCCGCTGATCAGCAGCTCGCAGTACGCNATGCCCTTCGATGCGAAGCGCTTCGGCATGCTGGCCAACCCGGAAGAGCTGATCCGCGAGCTGGANCCCACCGGCGAGCGTTACACCCTGGCCGCGCGCATCAGCGGCCCGGCGCAGTCGGCCTATCCGGACGGTATCGAGGGGCAGAAGGACGGCCTCAAGCAGGCGGACAATATCAACGTGATAGTCGTGGCCGACACCGATATGCTCACCGACCGCATGTGGGTGCAGGTGCAGGACTTCTTCGGCCAACGCATCCCCCAGCCCTGGGCCGACAACGCCGCCTTCGCCATCAACACCCTGGACAACCTGGCCGGCAGCGATGCGCTGATCAGCGTGCGCTCGCGGGGCCGTTTCAGCCGGCCGTTCGAGGTGGTGGAGCGGATTCAGCGCGAGGCCGAAGTGCAGTTCCGCGAGAAGGAGCAGACCCTGCAGGCGCGCCTGGCGGAAACCGAGCAGCAACTCGCGGCCCTGCAACAGAACGACGACCCGAGCAAGATGCTCGAACTGACCCCCGAGCAGCAGGCGGCGGTGCAGCGCTTTGTGCAGCAGAAACTGGCGATCCGCAAGGAACTGCGCGACGTGCGTTACCAGCTCAATGCCGATATCGAAGCCCTGGGGCGCACCCTCAAGCTGCTTAATATCGTCCTGGTGCCGGTACTGTTGACCCTCGGCGTGCTGGCGCTGTGGTTGTGGCGCAGACGCCGTCACGGCTGATCTGCCACCACCTCAAAGGGCCGCTCTAAGCGGCCCTTTGTTTTTATCGACAAAGGGGCGTGATGCTCTTGTAGGAGCGGGCTTGCCCGCGAACAAGGCCACAAAGCATCGCGGCCAAGGCCACTCCTACAGGTATTTCAGCGCTTTAGCGCAGTGCAGCCAAAAACCATAACTCTCGCCATAATGCCCCGCGCTCTTGCGCCAAGCGGATCGCCGTGACCGATCTAACCAGTCCTGTTTCCCTGTTTTGAGGATTATTAGATGCCTACCCTCCTGGTCAAAATATTCGAAGGCCGCAGCGATGAGATCAAACGCGAGTACGCCAAAGCCCTGACCGACGCCTCGACCCAAGTGCTCGGTTGCGATGCCGGCGCGGTGGATGTGATCTTCGAAGAAGTGAAGAAAAGCGATTGGGCCACCGGCGGCGTGCTCTGGTCCGAGCGCGACTAGCGCTGAACCGCGTGATAAGGCGGCAGGCTGCCTTGTTGCCCAGCTTTAGCGGCACCTAGGGCAAAGACATGGATGTCCCTTATGACTGCCATGCCGTTCTGGCCGTTGCCATGGGCTAGGCCGCTGGGCTTAACCAGCACCTCGGCAAAACGTGGTCGGTCGTTTTCCCCCGGTCAAATCTGCGACAATCGCCACCCTCCAGCCTTTCCCCTTGAGCCACTCCGCGATTAGCCGATGACCGATGCCACGCCCGCCGTTGACCAACTGCTGAAAAACCTCGACCAGACTCTGCTGGGCGATCGCCATCGCCTGCGCCGGCAGTTGCACGAATTGCGCAAGCAGAGCCCAGTGGACGAGGCCAAGCTGGCGCAGTGGCTGCAGCGCTTCGAGGCGTCCCGGGCCAAGGTCGAGGCGCGCAGGTTGAGCGTGCCGGTTATGCGTTACGACGATGCCTTGCCGATTGCGGCCAAGCGCGACGAGATCAAGGCCGCCATCGCCAAGCATCAGGTGGTGGTGATCGCCGGGGAAACCGGTTCGGGCAAGACCACTCAGTTGCCGAAGATCTGTCTGGAGCTAGGCCGCGGCGTGCATGGCCTGATCGGCCACACCCAGCCGCGCCGTCTGGCTGCACGCAGCGTGGCTACTCGGGTTGCTGAGGAGATTGGCACGCCCCTGGGCGAGCTGGTCGGCTATCAGGTGCGCTTCGAGGATCAGAGCAACGAGCGCAGCCTGATCAAGCTGATGACCGACGGCATCCTGCTGGCGGAGACCCAGCACGACCGCTACCTGGAAAAGTACGACACCATCATTGTCGACGAGGCCCACGAACGCAGCCTGAATATCGACTTCCTGCTGGGCTTTCTGAAAACCCTGCTGGTGCGCCGCCCCGACCTCAAGCTGATCATCACTTCGGCGACCATCGACCTGCAGCGCTTCTCTGAACATTTCGGCGGTGCGCCTATTGTTGAAGTGTCCGGGCGCACCTTCCCGGTGGATACCTGGTACCGGCCGCTGACCGCCGAGCAGGATGAAGACGGCAACCGCGTCGAGGAAGACCTCTCCGTCGACCAGGCGCTTCTCGCAACGCTGGATGAAATCAGCGCCTTCGAGAAAGCCGAGGGCAAACGCCCTGGCGATGTGCTGGTATTCCTGCCTGGCGAGCGCGAGATTCGCGACGCCGCCGAGGTGCTGCGCAAGGCCAACCTGCGCCTGACCGAAGTGCTGCCGCTCTATGCGCGGCTGACTCCGGCCGAGCAGCAGAAGATTTTCGCGCCCATGGGCGCACGCAAGATCGTCCTCGCCACCAACGTCGCCGAGACCTCGCTGACCGTGCCGGGCATCCGCTATGTGATCGACAGCGGCACCGCGCGGATCAGCCGCTACAGCTACCGCGCCAAGGTCCAGCGCCTGCCCATCGAGGCCGTGTCCCAGGCCAGCGCCAACCAGCG